>C687J35174_10007559_pt1 | contig 13940 bp, 9 predicted proteins | sample RifCSPhighO2_01_FD_35174 | JGI IMG/M metagenome (IMG submission 35174) | reverse complement strand
TGTTCTTGAGCACGCTCGGAAATCGCCCTCTTGCTCCGAGCTGAAGCATGGAGCGGGCGAGTGGCGATTTCCGACGTGCCCATTGGTAATGCTCCGCAGGAGGGTGCTCTCCGACCTGAGCGAAGCGAAGTGGAGAGGCATGCTCAGGCTCCGCATACGCACGAACAGGAGTTTCGCACCAACCCCGGTTTACGGTATCCCCATCCGCTCCATCACCGCTTTCACCACCAGCGGCCAGGCGACAGTGGCGTCAACCAGCACCTCTGCATACCTGCCCCCCATCTCCGGAGGGATGAACTTGCCCCAGGAGATGCCCTCGCTGTAGGTGCAGCCGCTGTTGGACACCACTATCCCATTCGCTACAAAATTATGTGTGTCGTCCACAGTCAGGTCATACGTCTCATCTTCCCCAAAATACTCTATAGAGGTAACAAAGTGGTTTTCTGCACAATTCTGGTGTATCCAGCTTTTGTCTGCCCCGTACATTTCCCTTCTTTTGTTGAACGTTTTCAGGCTGATGCCGATTGCTTTCGCTGCGTTTGGTATCGACCCATTTTCCTGAATCAATGCATCCTTTATCATATCTTCTGATATGCCGTGGATAAACCTCGGATTCCTTTCACGGGCAACCAATGCTGATCGTATTTCCGGGGGCAAGGCCCGCCACCGCTGCCTTGTCTTGTCATGGGCGCTTTTCAATCTGATTTTTCTCTCTTCTTCTGAAAGGCTGCCCCAATACGAATTCGCTACCATTGATCTTCTTATTCTCTCTTCCGGCTGCAATGCGCTCTCCTTCCTTCGTGCACAGAGAGATTCATATTTTTCCTTACTGATATTGTCCCAGAATCGCACCGATTTTCTTCTCATCTCTGCAGAGTCAGAAATTCGCGAAAGCGTTTGAGCCCTCTTTTGCCTTGTTTCCGCGGTTTCAATAGAACGATGATACCGCGCATGCTTCCTTTTGTCCATAATGAGCAGGTTATCGATCTCATTATTCAGGGTATGATGGTCCTGATGGTGAACAACCTCATGTATACTGAGCGGTCTTCCTGAAATGTATTTTCCAATCAGTTGATGCTCAGCAATCTTGCTGCCATTATTCAGGCTGATAAACCTGTACTTTCCATGGATATCTGTCTTATAATAGGTGTTAAAGGGCATTAACCGGTCATTCTGTTTTAACTCGCTCACTTTTTTGTACCCGCCGTCCTTCATGAGGAGCTTATGGTCTGCTGAAGCAACGATGCTGCCGGTATTGAGCTGCTTTCCCTCCTGGCTCCAGCCGGATATCCATGCAAAATTGACCTTATAGAGCTTTTTTTTCCCTGTCTTCACTGCCCTCCGGATATTTGCAAGCACGATGTTTTCAGCAAAGGAATACACCGGTATGTCCGATTTCCCAGCTAAATCCTTGATAGGTATTCCCGCAGGATATTTTTCCAGATTTCTCGGAATTTCTATCTTGGTATCTTTATGCAGGCACAGTCCGCCCCAGTGCACCGGCTCCGGGCAAATCCGCACCCCATACTTGTAGAGGATGACCGGGTCCCCGTTCTCCGGGATGAACCCCTTTCCCTCGCACTGCGCGCATCCCTTCCCCCTGCATGCCGGGCACGGGTTCTGCAGCCGCTTCTTGATGATGTCCAGGTATGGCGCCACCTGCTGCGCCCAGTTCCTCGGCACGCCGCCGCCGACGGTGAATATGCCGATGGTTTTCTGCTGGGCGATCAGCTTGGCGAAGCCGTCCAGGTCGACGTACGGGTCAAACGGCAGCGGCCGCTTCCCCGTCTTCACGCGCCTCCGGTTGTAGATGCCGACGTCCAGCCCAAGCTCGCAGTCCGTGAATGCAGGGACATAGACCGGCACGTTCTTCTCAAACGCGCTCTTGAGGATGCCCCTGCCGGAGACATGCGTGTGGAGGTATCTCCCCATCTCCCGGGTGATGAGGGAGGAGCTGAGCGTGATTCCGGGATCGACAGAGTCCAGCACCTCGCGGACGATCAGCTCAGTGTCGTCAAGGTTCTTCTCCAGCTCCAGGGTGTCATAGATCCGGTCATACCCCTTCTGGTAGAGCTCGGTGTCGTTCATCTGCCCGGGCTTGTACTTGAAATGCTTCATCCCCTGCGATTCCACAAAGCCGTGCGTCATCAGCGCGCCGGTGGAGACGACCGCATCAACCATCCCGGTGTCGATCATGTCGCAGATGACGAGCCCCATCTTCGCCGGGGTCATCGCGCCGGACAGCGTCAGCACCACAAAGCAGTCCTTGTCCAGCACCATCTCATGGAGGATATCTGCCGCCTCGCCGAGGTTGCGCGCCTGGAACGAGGTCTTGCTCATCGCGGTGACAAGATCGTTCACGCTCTTGCAGGCGCGCAGGTCCAGCGATTCCAGCGGATCCAGGTTGTCCTGGAATCCGTCATGCAGTTCATCTTGTCGGCGGATGTGCATAAGTGGGAAATATTCCGCAGGAGAGTTTATTTAAAGTTTATGCTGGTGAAGCATATAGGTGAAAGCGGTCAGGTCCTGTTTTTTGCCGCGGCCACGATCAGCGGCAGCGCGATCGTCACGTCGCAGGGCACCGTCACGTGCATCGCGTCGTTATGGAGCTTCCCCCAGGATATCCCCTCTTTCAGCTCCGCCCCGGAGCTGCCCCCGGATTCAGGCCGGTCAGTGGTGATCTGGATGCCGTAGCTCGCCCCCCCGGTGAACTGCATCGCCTGCTGGATGAAGTTCTTGGGGACTCCCCCTCCCAGGTACATCACCCCGCATTTCTTCCCCCAGGCCAGGTTGATCATCTCCGGCAGGTCGTCAAATGCCTTCACCGCGACCGGCTGGTGCGCGGCGATGAGGTTGTACATCATCAGCCCGATGCCGGAGTCCGCAAGCGCCGGGGAGAAGATCGGCACCTTCTTCCGCGCGCAGATGCCCAGCAGGGAGCGTTCCGGCAGCAGCTCTCCGATCTTCAGCAGCAGTGCCCGGATGGTGGTGATGTCTTTCAGCTCGGCGTAATGCGAGGAAAAGAAGCCCTCCAGGCTTGCATACGCCTTGTTCGGCATGTAGGAATCGTACATCCGGTCGAATCCCGCCTCGAAAAGTTCCTGGTCATCGGCGTGCTCGCTGCCCTGGTAATGCCGGTGCCCGAGCGCCTCCACCATATCATGGGTGAGGATGGCCCCGGTGGTCACCACCACGTCAGCGTAGCCCGATTCCACCATCTCGATGAGGATGTTCCGCAGCCCGCCGGAGACCAGGGCGCCCGCCACGCCGAGGAATTTCACGCATGCGGCATCCTGGGCCATCATGCTGAATATCTCGCCCGCTTTCGCCAGCTTTCCGGCGCCAAACACCCCTGATGCCCGCATCTCCCGGAGCAGCTCGTCAACGGTCATCCCTTTCTTCAGTTCCATCTGCTTGACCGGAGGAAGGGAGTCCATGCAGCTGGACAAATGGCGCCGCCTTTTAAAACGTTTCTAAACCCAAATCTTTAAATACCCTCCAGCATCCCTGCACGTGATGGCGATTGTTGGGTTTACACTGATGAAGATCCTCGCAGAGCGGAAGAGCGTGCCTGCGGAGAAGATGAATATCTCCAATAACGTCTCTGTCAAGGATGTGGATGAGTTCCCGGTCAAGGGGAAGCCCAAGGATAAGGCAGCCCGCTTCCTCTACCAGTTCGTGTCCACCTATGAGCCGGATGTCGGCAGGATCGAGATCTCCGGCGAGGTGATCTGGGCGGACGAGGAGAAGCGCATCAAGGATCTGCTGGTCTCCTGGAAGAAGGACAAGAAGATCCCGAAAGAGGTGATGACCGAGGTGCTGAACGTGGTGCTCGCGCGCTGCAACATCGAGTCGGTCGTCATCAGCAGGGACATCAGCCTGCCGCCGCCCATCCCCCTCCCCAAAGTAGAGACGAAAAGCACTGCCGAGCAATACATCGGCTGAATTTCTTGAGCACAAGCTTTAAAAATATCGTCCTATTCGCTGAGAGGTATGGCGGAGACTGTCGCAGAGATCAAGCTGAAGGTCGCGGAGGCTATCCAGGACGACGTCAACAAGGGGATCGTCCGGATAGATACCGAGTTCATGCGCGAGGCGGGCATCAAGCCGGGCGATATCGTCGAGATCGAAGGGGAGCGGAAGACCGTGGCGATCATCGACCGGGCATACCCGAGCGACATCGGCCTCCATATCATCCGCATGGACGGCATCATCCGCAGGAATGCGAAGACCGCCATCGGCGAGATGGTCATCATCCGCAGGATCCAGGTGAAAGAGGCGAAGCGCGTCGTCATCGCCCCGGCGAAGAAAGGGGTGTTCATCAAGGCCTCTGCCAACATCTTCAAGCAGGGCCTGCTCGGCAGGGCGGTGGTCAAGGGCGACATCGTCGCCTTGGGAGGGACGTCGCGAAGGCGCACCACCATGTCCCACAACCCGTTTTTCGAGGATATCTTCACCTCATTTTTCGACGAGAACCTGGCATCCATGGGGTTCGGGGACCTCAAGTTCATTGTCGCGGACACCAATCCGAAGCAGCCCGTGATCATCTCCGAGGGCACCGAGGTGGATTTCAACCCGGAGGCCATCGAGGTCTCTGAGGAGCATATCCCGGACATCACCTATGAGGACATCGGCGGCCTGGATGAGGAGATCAAGAAGGTCAGGGAGATGGTCGAGCTCCCGCTCAAGCACCCGGAGATATTTGAGCGCCTGGGCATTGAAGCGCCCAAGGGTGTGCTGCTCCACGGCCCCCCCGGCACGGGAAAGACCATGCTGGCAAAGGCGGTCGCCAACGAGACGAACAGCAATTTCATCCTAATCAACGGCCCGGAGATCATGTCAAAATTTTATGGGCAGTCCCTTCCCGGATATGAAAAGGTGCTTGTGAAAGAGAAAGGCCTGATGAAACGAGTTCCCATTGCTGAGTTGGAGCACAAAGAGATAGAGGCAGTCTGTTTTGATAAGGACGGGAAGATCGCCATAAGAAAGGTGAGCGATTTTGTCCGGCACAGATTGGCCTCAAGAATTCTCGAAGTAAGGACGGTGAGCGGAAGGAAAATCAGGGTTACGGATGATCACTCCCTGTTCACATTCGGAAAAAAGGGGATAGAGGGCATAAAGACGTCATCATTGGAAAAGGGGTCATATATCGCCATCCCGAATCAGATACCGCTTAACCCGAGCCCCATATATGAGATTGATGTGATGGAGTCACTAAGAGGAGATGATTACGGAATTCGCGTGAGGAACGTGCAGGAGCAGGTCTCAGAAGCGGTCAAAAGATTGGGGGTCAAGAAAGTTGCCGCCATCCTTGGCATCAAAGAGAAATATGTGGGCGATATACGGTTAAAGAATGTGGGGATAAGGGTAGGGAAATATTATGAATTGATGGGTGAGGCCGGTATAGGGATTGATAAAGAGTTTACCCAGTTGTGTACAAAAGGAAAAAGCTTCCCTTCGGTAATGAGGTTCTCCGAGGACTTATGGCTGTTCTTCGGATTATGGTTTGCGGAAGGGTCATATACAGAAAAGAATGAAGTGCGGCTCTCCATACACCGGGACGAGGAAAAGGTGGTTGCTGGATTATGCAGAAGGCTGTTCGGAAATATATCAGTATACCGAAGGAAAAATAGCCGTGGGAGTGACATCTATATCTGTTCAGGAATCCTGGGAAAGATAATGAAAAATGTGCTCGGGTTCAGTTCTGGGGCGCGGGTAAAGAAGGTACCGGATATCGTGTATAATCTGAGCAAAGGGCATCTAGGCGCTTTTTTAAGAGGGTATGTTTCTGGTGATGGAACGCTGAATACCAAAACGCCGGCTCCGATGGTTGAAGTCTGCACGGAAAGCCCGGATCTTGCAGATGATATCACCTATCTCTTTTTGCAGTTTGGGATTGTTGCAAAGGTCTACGAGAGGAGAGGAAGGCCGCAAAAAAGGATATGTTTTGCAAGCTATGAGAATCTGGAGAGGTTCCGTGAGATAGGGTTTTTAGACTCCAGGAGAAATAGCATAATCTATGATTATGTAAACGCGAAGAAATTTTCTCGGCGGGATCAAATGCCGATAACAGAGGAGATTCAAGGCGTCATCAGGAGGAATGCGGGATTGTCCGCATGGAAAAATTCAGGCACTATCGGTGTGCAGATCATAAAAGGGTATGGTATACAGACATATGAGGGCGTGTATTGGGACAAGGTTGTTCAGGTACGGGAGGTGAATGAGCGGCCGGAGTTTGTCTATGATCTCTCTGTTCCCGGCAGCGAGAATTTCATCGCTGGATTCGGAGGGGTATTTGCGCATAACAGCGAGGAAAACTTAAGGAAGCGCTTCGAGGATGCGGAAAAGAACGCCCCTTCCATCATATTCATCGACGAGATCGACGCCATCGCGGCAAAGCGCGAGGAGGTCCACGGTGAGGTGGAGAAGCGGGTGGTCGCCCAGCTCCTTGCCCTCATGGACGGGCTGAAGAGCAGGGGCAAGGTCATCGTCATCGCCGCGTCGAACATCCCGCATGAGCTGGATCCCGCGCTCCGCAGGCCGGGCAGGTTCGACCGCGAGCTGGAGATCGGGGTGCCGGGAAAGGACGGCAGGCTGAACATCCTCAAGATCCACACCAGGAACATGCCCATCGGGGACAACAGCAAGGTGTACGGGGAGAAGGACAAGGAGAAGGTCCTCAAGGAGTTTGCAGGCATCACCCATGGGTTCGTGGGGGCTGACCTTTCCGCGCTCTGCAAGGAAGCTGCGATGATCGTCCTGCGGCGGGTGCTGCCGGACCTCAGCCTCAAGGAGGAGTCGACCATCCCGAATGAGGTGCTGGAGAAGCTGATCGTCACCAAGGATGATTTCCGCGAATCGCTGAAGGTGGTGCGCCCCTCCGCGCTGCGCGAGGTCATGGTGGAGGTGCCCAACGTCCATTGGCAGGACATCGGAGGCCTTGGCGAGGTGAAGCAGGAGCTGGTGGAAGCGGTGACCTGGCCGCTCAAGCATCCCGAGGCGTTCCGCAGGCTGGGGGTGAAGCCGCCGAAAGGCGTGCTCCTCTACGGCGCGCCGGGGACGGGCAAGACCATGCTGGCAAAGGCTGTGGCGACAGAAAGCGAGTCCAACTTTATCCTGGTCAAGGGCCCGGAGCTGCTGAGCAAATGGGTGGGCGAATCCGAGAAGGCGGTGCGCAAGGTGTTCGAGAAGGCGCGGCAGACCGCCCCTACTATCATATTCTTTGATGAGGTCGATGCCCTTGCCCCCCGGAGGGGCATGTCCCAGGATGCCCATGTCACGGAGCGGGTGGTCAACCAGATTCTCACGGAGATGGACGGATTGGAGCCGCTGAATGACGTCCTGATCCTCGCGGCGACGAACCGCCCGGACATGCTCGATACCGCCCTGCTGCGGCCCGGCAGGTTCGACCGGATCATCCTGACGCCCATCCCGGATAAAAAAGCGCGGCTGGAGATCTTCAAAGTCCATACCAAAGGGATGCCCCTGAAGGGGGTGAAGATCGAGTCCCTGGCAGAGGAGACCGAGGGATATGTCGGTGCGGATGTGGAGGCGGTCTGCAGGGAGGCCGCTATCCTGGCGCTGCGCAAGGATATCAAGGCAAAGGAGGTCTGTGCTGAGGAGTTCAAGGAAGCGCTCGGGAAGGTGCGCGCCTCGGTCACCAAGGATATCGAGAAGTCCTACGAGGAGCTGCAGGACCAGTTCAAGTCTGCCCGCGCCAGGCAGATGCAGGAAGAGAAGCCGGCGTATATGGGGTAGCGGGCAGAGCGGTGTTTTCTGAGGGGGTGATACAGGATATGATGGATGTTAAAGGTATAATATACCACACAAAAGAATAAAAATAAACCATGCAGACGGCAAGGGATGAATCTCCTGAGATTCCTGCTGCCGAATGAAGCGAAGTTCTTTGTCATGCTGAACAGGCAGGCGGAAGTGCTGGTGGAGGGCGCAGCCGTGTTCGCTGCGGCCATTGCGGACTATAACCATCTGGATCAGCGGGAACGGGAAAGGCGGCAGGCGCACATCAAGGGGCTGGAAGAGAAGGGTGATGCCATGGTCCGCCATATCACCGAGCAGATAGACAGGAACTTCATCACGCCGTTTGACCGGGAGGACATCCATCAGCTCTCGGTCATCCTTGATGACGTGCTCGATATGATGGATATCACCTTCCGGAGGATCGTGTTGTATAACATTACAGAGGCTGATGTGACCATAAAGGAGCTGAACCGGCTGGTGCAGAGCGCGGTGCAGGAGGTGAGCCTCGCTGTCCATGACCTCAGGAACCTGAAGGATGTCAGGGTGCACTGCGGCAGGATCAATATGCTGGAGCATGAGGCGGATAACGTGCTTGCTGCCGGTGTGCGCAGGCTGTTCACCGGCGCCAAGAATCCCATTTACCTTTTCAAGACCAAGGAAATCTACGAATATCTGGAGAACATCACTGATGTATGCAAAGGCGTGGCAACGCTCCTGGAATCCATCGTGGTGAAGCATGGCTGATCTCTGGCTGGTCATTGCAGGAGTGGTCCTGGCATTGGTGTTTGATTTTGGGAACGGGCTGAACGACGCAGCTAATGCGATATCGACGATGGTCGCGACGAAAGTGCTCTCGTTCCGCGCCGCAGCGCTGCTCTCCGCCGTCGGGAATATCGCCGCAGCGTTCCTGTTTAGCACCGCGGTAGCGCAGACCATTGGCAAGGGGCTCATTGACCCGGGCGCCGTGACCGTAGAGATGGTCATTGCCGGGATCGGAGGAGCGATATTCTGGGTATACCTGGCAAGTTACCTTGGCCTGCCGGTCTCCGCATCGCATTCCCTGATTGGCGGCTATGTCGGCTCCGCATTCCTGGCGGGAGGCCCCCAGGTGCTTGTTGCAGGAGGGATATGGCTGGTGCTGGCGTTCATATTTATCGCCCCTGTCGCGGGGATGGTCGGCGGGATGCTCTTTTCCCTGGGTGCTGCCTGGATGTTCCGGCGTGCGCGTCCCGCACGCATCAACAGGTATTTCAAGAGGCTGCAGCTGGTATCGGCATTGGTATACAGCCTCAGCCATGGGGCAAATGACGCGCAGAAGACGATCGGGATCATCACGATCCTCCTCTTCAGCGGCGGTATGCTCACGAGCTTCCACGTCCCATTCTGGGTGGTGCTGCTCAGCCACCTGGTCATCGGCGCGGGCACATTGGCCGGCGGCTGGAAGGTGGTGAAGACCATGGGGGTGCGCATCACCAAGCTGAAGCCGGTGAATGGGTTCTGCGCAGAGACTGCCGGCGCCGCAGTCATCATCTTCTGCTCGCTCTTCGGCATTCCGGTGTCCACCACGCATGTCATTTCCGGGTCCATTATTGGAGTCGGCACCATGCGGCGGGCTACCGCAGTCCGGTGGAACATCGCCCGGAACATCGTCTGGGCGTGGATTATCACCATCCCCGTCGCGGCGCTTGTGGGGGCGATGACCTATGCTGTTGCCGACGTGCTCGGTGTGATCAGCTAGAGCCAGGAGCAAAAGGTATAAATACCGAACGAGCATCCAGGATGATATGCCTGATGCTGGCGATCTCATTGAAATTGTCACCGCGGATGAAATCATCACCGGCAGGTATGTTCCGCAGCAGGATGAGGATGTGCTCATCATCAAGCTGGACAGCGGGTACAACATCGGGATAGAGAAGAGGAAGGTCACGGCAATCAAGGTCCGGGAAAGGTACCAGCAGCCTTCCCGCCAGGCGGAGAAAGCCGTCCAGCGCAGCGGTCTTCCGAGGATCTCGGTGCTCCATACCGGGGGGACGATCGCGAGCAGGGTGGACTATGCCACCGGCGCGGTAAAGGCGCAGTTCTCACCAGAAGAGCTCCTCCAGGCATTTCCGGAGATCGGGGAGATCGCGCAGGTCTCTTCGCGGCTGGTTGCGAACATCATGTCAGAAAACGTGCGGTTTGCCCATTACAATGTATTGGCAAAGGCGGTTCAGAAAGAGATTGCTGATGGCGCTGCCGGGATCATCGTGACCCATGGGACAGACACCCTGCATTATTCTGCGGCAGCGCTCTCGTTTGTGCTGGAGCATCTTCCGGTGCCGGTCATCCTGGTGGGGGCGCAGCGCTCCTCTGATCGGGGAAGCTCAGATGCCGCGCTCAACCTGCTCTCTGCAGCGTATTTCATCACCCAGCAGCCCGGCTTCGCAGAGGTCGCGATATGCATGCACGAGAATCTTGATGATGAAGCCTGCCTGGTTATTCCCGGCTGCAAAGCAAGGAAGATGCATACCAGCAGGAGGGATGCCTTCCGGCCGGTGAATGCCGCACCGGTAGCGCGCGTCAGCATAAAGGAAAGGCGTGTCGAGATGCTCGCAGGGGAATACCGGGGTTCAGGCGAGGGGAAGCTGGAGCTCAGGCTGTTCCAGGACCGCATCAAGGTCGCCCTGCTCACCGCGCACCCCCACATGCTGGAGGAAGAGATTGCGGGATTGGAGCGCTGCGACGGGGTGGTCATCGCCGGGACCGGGCTGGGCCATATCGGCATATCCCCGGATGACATCTCCAAAGAGAATACGAAGATCGGCGAACTGCTCCAAAGGCTGGCAAAGAAGGCAGTGGTGGTCATGGCGCCGCAGGCAGTCTATGGAAGGGTGAACATGGATGTGTATTCTGTCGGAAGAGCGCTGCAGGGGTATGGCATACTCCCCGCAGAGGACATGACGCCGGAAACTGCGTTCATCAAGCTCGCCTGGCTGCTCAGCAACTATCCGGTGGAAGAGGCGAAGTTGCTCATGGGGAAGAATCTCCGCGGGGAGATTACGGAACGGACAGAGGAAAGGGCGTTTTTACGATGAATGATGGAGAAAAAGAAAGCAAGGATTATGCATCTCTCGGCTTCCGCTGCGGCCTGGAGATCCACCAGCAGCTGGAGGGGAGGAAGCTCTTCTGCAGCTGCCCGGCCGTCATCACGGACCGCGAGCCTGATTTCACCGTGAGGCGGAGGCTCCGTGCAGTAGCAGGCGAGACCGGGGAGGTGGACATCGCCGCTGCCCATGAGGTGCAGAAGGCAAAGGAGTTCGTCTACCAATGCTACCATGATGCCACCTGCCTGGTGGAGCTGGACGAGGAGCCTCCTCATCCCATCAGCCAGGAGGCGCTGCAGGCAGCCCTGGAGGTGGCGCAGCTGCTCCGCATGAAGGTCGTTGACCGCGTCCAGGTGATGCGCAAGACAGTAGTTGACGGCAGCAACACCTCTGCATTCCAGCGCACCGCATTGGTCGCCAGGGACGGCTCCATCGAGACCGCAAAAGGCAAAGTCCGCATCGCCACCCTCTGCCTGGAGGAGGAGGCGGCAAAGGTCGTCAGGCGGGAGAAGGGAAGCGACATCTACAATCTCTCCCGGCTCGGCATCCCGCTCCTGGAGATAGCGACCGCTGCAGACATCCAGGATCCGGAGCACGCCAAGGAGGTCGCCTATCGCATCGGCCTGCTCCTCCGCTCGACAGGCAGGATGCGGCGCGGCCTCGGCACCATCCGCCAGGATGTCAATGTTTCGGTCAGGGGAGGCGTCCGGACCGAGATCAAGGGATTCCAGGATTACCGCAATATCCCCAAGGTAATCGATCATGAGATTGGGCGGCAGCTGCAGGCGATAAGGAAAGGGGAGCTGCTGCAGCCGGAAGTGCGGAAGGCAGAGCCGGACAATACCACCTCATTCCTCCGCCCCATGCCCGGGCCCGCCCGCCTCTACCCGGAGACCGATGTACCGCTGATCATACCGGTGTCCAGCGGCAGGAAGGTGGAGCATCTGGATGAGCGCATGGAGCGGCTGCGCGCAACCGGCCTGCAGGAGAGCGTCATCGACGCAGTAGTCAGGAAGAACATGGACATCGAGTCGCTGATGCGGAAATATCCCAATGTGCCCCCGGCGTTCATCGCGGAAACGCTCATCACCACGCCGAAAGAGATCAGGCGGCGCTATGGGAAGGAGATCGACATCCTCCAGCATGCGGACGAGCTGCTCCGGAAAGTGAATGCCGGGGAGCTCACCAGGGAAGCGGTCTTCGAGATCCTGGTGGAGATTGCACAGGGAAAAGAGGTGGACTATGCGAGATATCAGGGAGCGGATCTCCGCGCCATCGAGCAGGAAATCGCGGAGATGGTGAAGTCCAAGAAGGGGCTCTCTCCCGGCGCGTACATGGGCATGGTCATGCAGAAGTACCGGGGAAAGATAGAAGGGAAGAAGGTAGCGAAGCTGGTGGAGAAGCTGCTCAAGAAGGGGTAGGCGAGGTCACCGGCGCAAGGCAAGGACGAACATCCCTGCGCCCCAGGCGAACGGGAATTCTGATCGGTACAGCAGCCGGCGGACAGGTAGGGAAGTATTCCGCTCATAGGTCTCATGCACCGTGCCGGAAGAGGCGATCAGCCCGGAGATCTGCCGCAGCAGGTATGCTGATTTCCGGGGAGAGAAGCGCCGCAGCGCCAGCGCGTAGAGGCAGTCCAGCCAGGGCCAGATGATATGATGGTAGTCGTGCATGCCGAGCAGCCGGAACGGAAAAAAGGAGAGCGATGCGGGGTACTGCGGATAGGCGAGCGCCAGGAATCCCTTCCGCTGCCGCTCGATCTCGCGGATGATGGAGGAAGAGTGGCGCGCGGGGAATATGCCGAGATATACCCCGAGCAGGTTGCCGTCGACGCCCAGGCGTTCGCCGCCTGTTCCGAGGAAATCCCAGTAGTATCTCCCGTTCCAGAACAGTGAGATGAGCCGCCGCCTTGCGGCATGATGCTGCCTCCGGTAGGCTGCCGCATCCCTGCCTTGCTGCATCCGTGCAGCGAGGAACGCGCAGTCTGCCAGCGCCCGGCAGTGCAGCACGTTCGTGTACAGCACCTTGCCCTGCTTCTTCAGGGAATCCGCCCACCCGGCATAGGCCTGCTCCTCCATAAGCAAATCGGCATCCCTGTCCTGCGAAAAATTCCAGTCCATGACGGAGCGGATCGCCGGATAGTGCTGGCGGAGGAATGCAGGATCCTTTGCCGCGCGGACATACCGCGCGCAGGTGATGATGAACAATGAATTCTGGTCAGCCGGGACATGTCCGAGCTTGTCCTCGGTGTACCGGGGATGCAGCGATGGCCGCTTCCATTTGAGGTTGAAGAACCGAAAGATGTTGAAATAATGCCGCTCGATGCGCAGGGGAAGCTGCCCATCCCTCGCAAAGCGGAGGAGCAGGATGAGGTTCTGCCGGACGATTTCCTTATCCCCCAGCGCCAGGCTCCCCCAGCTCGCGAACAGGCTGTCCCTTGCCCAATAGTCATCAAACTGGTGCAGCCCGGCGACGATGCCCTCCTGCCCATAGCAGGCGCGCAGGCTGGCAGCGGCGGCGGACAAAGAGTTATTTTTGGCCATTGGTGATCGCCTTCCGGAGGCGGATGCCGAAGTAGGGGAGCAGCCCCAGGCCGGGCAGCGTCCACCAGATGTCCTTGACCCGGATGATCACGCTGAGCGCGGCTGCCGCTGCTGCCGGAGCGCCCAGCAGCGCAAAGACGAATATTTGGATGGTCTCCAGCACTCCTAAGGCTGCGGGGAGCGGGATGAAATAGGCGATGCTCACTCCGGCGATCACCAGGAATATCTGGAGCAGACTGCCCTCCAGCCCGACCAGCCGGAGCACCAGCCAGTATTCCAACAGCATCAGCCCCCACCAGAGGAACGGCGCGATGAGTATCCTGAGGAAGGCCCGCTTGTGGTGCCGGAAGAAAGAGATGACCGTCTGCTCGAAGGAGACGATATGCTGGTATGCCTGCGCATGGAAGCGGGGAAGCCCGACCAGCCGGAAGAAAGGGGTGAAGAACCCTCCCCCGCGAAACATCTGGTAATAGAACAGCGCGAAGAAGGCAAGCGAGATGACGATCGCATAGATGACGAATACTGCATTGCTGGGCAGGGCAAACCAGAAGAACAG
>C687J35174_10007542_pt1 | contig 13965 bp, 9 predicted proteins | sample RifCSPhighO2_01_FD_35174 | JGI IMG/M metagenome (IMG submission 35174) | reverse complement strand
AATAAGTATAAATTATTATTAATTTTATAAAAACCAAATTTACTAACAATAATAATAATTATATAAATATAATTATTAATTAATTATGAAAATAGAAATCTTAAAAGAAAATTTTAAAAATGGACTTAGTGTTGTAGAAAAAAATATTAGCAAAAATTTATCATTACCAATATTAGATAATGTTTTAATAAATACAGAGGATAGTTTTTTAAGTTTAACTTCTACTGATTTAGAAACAGTTATTAAATTATGGATATTAAGTAAAGTTATTCAAAAGGGAAAAGTTGTTGCGCCCGTAAAGTTTCTTTCAAGTTTTGTGTCTTATTTATCAGATGAAAAAGTGGTGCTTGAGACGAAGGGGGAAAACTTATATATTGAATCAAAAAATATTAAAACTCAAATTCATGGATTTAATCCAGAGGAGTTTCCAATTATTCCAGAGTTTAAAAATTTAGATTATTTAGAGGTTAATAATAAGATTTTTTGTCAAGGACTTTCACAAATAATTAATATTGTTTCTTTATCTCAAACTAGACCAGAAACTTCGGGTATTTATTTTAATTTTTCAAAGAATAATATTACAATTGTTGCTACAGATAGTTTTAGGTTGGCAGAAAAAAATATTAAACTAGAAAATTCTACTAAAAAAGAATATTCTTTTATTTTACCCCAAAAACCCGCCAGAGAAATTATAAATATTTTAGAAAATAAAGANGGAAATCTTAAAATATATTTATAATTTCTGAAAATCAAGTTTTATTTGAATTTCCTATGAAAGAAGTAAAACACCCTCAAATCCAAATTACCTCTAGATTAATTGAGGGTCAATATCCAAATTATCATGATATTATACCTAATAAATTTAAAACAAGTATTGTATTTAAAAAAGATGAATTTTTAAACATAATTAAAACCGCATCTTTGTTTTCCAATAAAAATAATGAAATAAAAATTTCAGTATTACCAACTAAAAAAGAGGTAGAAGTTTTTAGTCAAAATCCCAATATAGGGGAAAATAAATCAAATTTAGGTGCAAAAATAGAAGGAGATCCAATAGAAGTCTCTTTTAATTATAAATTTTTAATAGATGGACTTATAAATATTAAAAGCTCAGAGGTGATTTTTGATATTAGTAAAGAAGATGGACCAGCTGTTTTAAGACCTGTGGGGGATAGTAGTTATATATATGTGGTAATGCCTATTAAATCAATTTAATTACTTATTTTATATTAATTATTATATTTAAAAACCATAAATCTTTATTTGTGGTTTAAAATAAAAGTTATCCACAGTTTTTAAATATTTTTATTTAAAATAACGATTTGCATCGTAAAAATTAAAGTTGTAAAATAGACATTGTAATATATTTTTTTTAATATTTTATTTTTAGTAATAAAAAAGCTAAAAATTATAAAATTAGTTATGAATCTTACAATAACAAGGCGTGATGGCACAAAAGAATTATTTAATGCAGATAGAATTAATCGTTCTATTGAGAGAGCTTGTTTAGGTTTAATAGATCCAATAGCTAAAGTTACTCAAGTAGCAACCGATATGCAGGTTACTTTATATAACGGTATTACAGAAGAGGAGTTGGATTTAGCAACAATTAATGCAGCTGTACAAAATATAAAAGACGACCCAGATTATGATAAAATTGCTACGCGTTTGTTATTAAAAACTGTTTATAAACAGACTCTAGGAGATTATGGTAGAGATTATGATTTGGTAAAAAAATTACACAGAGAAAATTTTTCAAAATATATTAAAAAAGGAGTTGTTGATAAAATTTTAGATGAAAGAATGGACAAAATATTTGACTTAGATGAATTATCTCGTGCTCTAAAAGTAGAAAGGGATGAATTATTTATTTACGCTGGCCTTTCTACATTACTTAATAGGTATGTTGTTAAAGATAAAAATCAAAAACCGTTTGAGACTCCACAATATTTTTTTATGAGGGTGGCGATGGGAATGTCTTACAATGAAAAAAACCCAACAGAGTGGGCAATAAAGTTCTATGAAAAAATGTCCCAACATGAATATATTGCCGGGGGGTCAACCAATATTTATTCAGGAACATCCACACCATCTTTATCAAATTGTTTTTTATTGGAAATCCATGATGATATGGGACATATTGCTAAATCAGTTGCTGATGTGATGTTACTCTCTAAGGCTTCTGGTGGTATTGGGGCTTCAATAACAAAGTTGAGAGCCACAGGATCGCCACTTTCTTCAAATAATACAACTTCTTCTGGACCAACGCCATTTGCCAAAATAATTGATACGGCAATTCGCGCTATACAAAGAGGTGGAAAGAAAAAGGGGGCACTTTGTTTTTATATGGAGAATTGGCACTTAGATTTTTCTGATTTTATTGATTGGAGACATAACGCTGGGGATGATTATTTAAGAATGAGAACAGCTGATACGGCGGTGTTTATTTCTGATGAGTTTATGAGAAGGGTAGAACAAAAACAAGATTGGTATATGTTTGACCCAAAAGAAACCTCTGATTTAAATGAACTTTATGGGTCACAATTTTCTATTAGATATAATGAATATATTAAGATGGCTGAAGAAGGTAAATTAAGGATGTGGAAAAAAGTTCCTGCCACTGAACAGTATAGGCAAATACTAGTGGCTCTTCAAACTACTTCCCATCCCTGGCTTACTTTTAAAGATTCAATAAATTTAAGAGCTTTAAATAATAATACAGGCACAATCCATATGTCTAATCTTTGTACCGAAATATGTTTACCTCAAGATAAGGATAATATTGCAGTATGTAATTTAGCTTCTATTAATATTCCCGCTCATTTAAAGAAAAAGCAAATAGATTGGCAAAAACTAGAAGAATCAGCCAGGTTGGCCGTAAGGCAATTAGATAATTTAATTGATATTAATAAGCTTCCAGTTCCTGAGGCGGAAAAATCCGATAAAGAAAATAGGGCGATAGGATTAGGGGTGATGGGTTTTTCCGATGCTATTGAACAATTAGGGATTCCCTATGATAGTCCACACGCTTACGATTTTGCCGATAAAATTTTTGAATTTATAAGTTATATGGCAATTGATGAATCAGCAAATTTAGCAGTAGAAAAAGGAGCTTATAAAAATTTTGGAGGCTCCGGCTGGTCAAAGGGTATGGTGCCAATTGATACAATAGAAAAATTAGAGCAAGAAAGAGGAGTTGATATAGATATTGATAAAAAATCAAAACAAAATTGGTTGGATTGGAACACGCTAAGAAGTAAGGTAAAAAAAGGTATTAGAAATGCAACTTTAATGGCAGTGGCTCCTAATGCAAATATTGGACTAATTGTTGGAACAACCCCGGGGATTGACCCAAGATTTGCTCAAGTTTTTTCTAGAAATAAAATATCTGGCAAGTATTTAGATATAAATCATAACTTGGTTGCTGAGTTAAAAAATATGAATTTGTGGGATATGGTGAAAACAAAGATTATTGAATTGCAAGGCGATATTTCGTCTATCAACGAAATCCCGGCCCATGTAAGAGAAATTTATAAAACATCTTTTTCTGTGTCTCCTTATGCTTTTATAGAGGTAGCGGCCCGTGCCCAAAAGTGGGTTGATCAGGCACTATCTAGAAATATGTACTTAGAAGATAGGGATATTGAAAAAACTATGGATGTTTATTTTACAGCTTGGAGAAGAGGATTAAAATCAACTTATTACCTACATATGAAACCAAGGCATTCTGCTGAACAGAGCACAACTAATGTTAATAAATCAGAAGAATTAGGTAAAACGGGATTTGCTTCAGTGTTTAAAAAACCCCACAAACAACTTCCAACTGTCCAACAGCAGGAGTTTCAGCCGGAGTTTACGGCTGTTGGACAGCTGGAGAATAGACAGCTGGAGAATATCAAAGTAGTAAAAGAGGAAGTTATTGAAAAAAATCTAGAGTTTGTTGATGTAAAGCCATTAGTGATTCCAGTTGATCAAATCTCAGGTAAAATTTTTAGCAATGTGCAAACACAAATACCATTAGAAAGTCAAGATTTAAAAGTTAAAAATCAAAATGATGATATGGAAAAATTAGCACAAACACAAAATGTAGGACATATTCATTACCAAGAAAAAATTATAGACGGAAAGGTTTATAGGATTCATATGCCATCTGACCCACAAGAAAATTTTCAATGTGATAGTTGCCAGTAAAAATAATTCAAAATGCAAAAATCAAAGTTCAAAATTACAATTTAAAATTAAAAAATAAAATTAATTTTTTAAAATATGTCTAAACCAGAAGAATTAAGAAATTCAGAAGATGAACCAGTAAAAAGGATAGAAGATGCTGAAAATTTTGATGAATTGTATGATATATTGGATAGGATGGGAGATATTATGGGAAATGGTGGTGTAGTATATAAATCTGAATATTTAAAACAAGAAATTACAAAAATTAGAGGTATAAATGTCCTATATCCAGCAATGGATGGTATTGTGGATCCGTTAGAACAATTACGTAAATTAGCAAAACAATTACAATTATTGACTAGAAGTGAGGGTTTAAGAGATAAAGTATCTGAGATATTATATAGAGAGATACAAATTGGAAATGAATTGTTGCAAGAATTTTTTAGAAATAATAAAAAAAAATAAATGATAGAGAATAATTTTATATTTCAAATTTAGTAATTTCAAATTAATGCAACCCTACGGAGAATCCCTGCGGGTCTAGCAAATTGTAAATTTTAAATTTCAAATTTAAAAACATGATTTTAGGAAAAGCATCACCCGAAGATATGAATCTTCACCCAATGCGTTATCAGTGGGCTTATGATTTATATAATCAGGCGGTTAGAAATACTTGGTTTCCCCACGAAATTGCCCTAAAAGAAGACTTAGAAGACTGGGTAAAAATGACTGAAGATGAAAGGCGCGCGGTAAAGTTTACTATGGCTTTTTTTAATCCAGCTGAATTAATAGTTAATAGAGTATTAGCCTTGGGAGTTTATCCATATCTAAAATCACCCGAATGTCATTTATACTTAGCAAAACAAATGTTTGAGGAAGCAAATCATTGTGTAGCCTTTGAATATGTGCTAGAAACTTTTCCTTTTGACCGAGAAAAAATATTCAATATCCATCTAGAAACCCCCTCTATGCAGAAAAAAGAGAAATATGTAATGGATTATTTAAAGAGAATGACTGAAAACAAGTTAGATATTGAGACTATAGAGGGAAAAAAAGATTTTATTAGAAATATGATAGCTTATAATATTGTTATGGAAGGAATTTGGTTCTATTCAGGATTTATGGTTGCTTTATCATTTAGGCAAAGAAATTATTTAAGAAATTTTGGGTCTATGATTGACTGGGTTTTACGTGATGAGAGTTTGCACTTAAAATTTGGTATTCAACTTATTCAAACTATTTTAGAAGAAAATATAGAACTTTTAACTGAGGAATTTGCCAACGAAATAAGGAATATTATTATTGAAGGGGTAAATATAGAAAATGACTATAATAAAGATTTATTCCCAAATGGAATTTTAGGTCTTAATGCAGATTATGTTAATCAATATGTTCAATATGTGGCAGATAGAAGATTACAAGAATTAGGATTTCCAAAGCACTATAATGTTACAAACCCGGCAAAATGGATGAGTACTGCTACAGATGTGCTAGAACTAGTAAACTTTTTTGAACAGCAAAACACTAAATATGAAGTTGATGCGGGGCATACCGAAAAAAAAGAAGAAATTCCACCCATTGCGTAAAATAATTTTAAAAATCGCTCCAATGTAAAAATTCGGGGCTTTTTTATTTAGTTATTTTTGATAATATATATCTATGATTTCATTAGAAACCAAAATTGAGGAGTTAGAGAGAATTGGTCTGTCTTACCAAAAAAAGTTAAAAAAACTTGGTATCAAAACAATTCAAGATTTGCTTTTTTATTTTCCCACAAGATATGATGATTTTTCAAATATAATTCCAATTAATAAAGTTAAAGCTGGTTATGATGTTTGCGTGCAGGGAAAAATTATAGAAGTGGAAAATAAAAGGACTTTTAAAAAGTTTATAAATATCACTGAAACCACAATAGAAGATGAAACTGGTTTTATTAAAGCTTTGTGGTTTAATCAGCCGTATTTAGCAAAATCACTAAAAGAAGATATGTTTATTTGTTTAGCCGGCAAGGTAAGTTTGGGGCAGGATGGAATTTATTTAAATAATCCTGTCTTTGAAAAAATTAGTGAAATAACAGAAAATAGTAGTCTTACTCATACAGGAAGAATAGTTCCTGTTTATGCCGAAACTAAGGGTATAACTTCAAGATTTTTAAGATATATAATTAAACCATTATTACATAGTCTTTATAATAAAATTGAAGAAACTTTACCTGATGAGATTTTAAAAAAACATAAACTTTTACCAATTAAAAAAGCAATTTGGCAGGTTCATTTTCCAGACTCTTTTGAGGGCTCTGATGCCGCTAAATTTAGATTTTCATTTGAAGAGCTTTTTTTACTTCAACTTACTGTTTTAAAAGAAAAATTTAAATTAATGGAGCGTCAGGCGCCAATTTGTAATATAAATATTGAGTTAATGAAACAATTTACTAATAGTTTATCTTTTAAACTTACCGATTCTCAAAAACAGTGCAGTTACCAAATTTTAAAAGACTTAGAAAAGTCTGTGCCAATGTCTAGATTACTTGAAGGAGATGTAGGTTCTGGTAAAACTGTAGTAGCTACAATGGCTGCTTTAAACACAGCGAAATGTGGCCAACAAGTTGCTTTTATGGCGCCAACAGAAATTTTAGCCAAACAGCATTTTAAAAGCATCTCAAAAATGCTTGAAAATTTTAATGCCACAGTTGGATTCTTAACTAGCAAGGAAAGTTTTATTTTTAAAGATAAAGAAATCTTTAAAACCAAAAAACAAAATCTGTTAGAAGATTTAAAAAATGGTGAAATCCATATCATTATAGGCACTCACTCTTTAATTCAAAAAGATGTAAATTTTAAAAACTTGGCTTTGGTAGTTTTAGATGAACAGCATCGTTTTGGGGTTGATCAGCGTGCTTTACTTGTCCGTGGTAGTAAATTAGTACCACACTTCTTGAGTATGACAGCAACGCCAATTCCCAGAACATTGGCCCTTACAATTTACGGGGATTTAGACTTATCTTTAATAAAAGAGATGCCAAAAAATAGGAAAAAAATTAAAACAGTTATTATTGAGCCCACACAAAGAAAAGAGGCGTACGATTTTATAGAAGAAGAGGTTAAAAATGGCAAAGGAGTTTTTGTTATTTGTCCCAAAATAGAATCTAAAAATAAACAACAAATAATAAGTGACAAACAAGTTTACGGAAGTTTTGTGCCACAGAATTATAGTTTTTCCAATATTTTAGTTAATGAAGTTAAGGCGGTCAAAGAAGAATATGAAAAACTATCCAAGGAGATTTTTCCAGATTTAAGAATTACCATGCTTTACGGAAAAATGAAGCCAAATGAAAAAGAGAAAATTATGTTAGATTTTAAAAATGGTGAAATTGATATTTTGGTTTCTACCTCGGTTGTTGAGGTTGGGGTTGATGTGCCACGAGCTACAATAATGATGATTGAGGGGGCTGAGAGGTTTGGTTTGGCGCAGTTACATCAGTTTAGGGGCAGAGTAGGTAGAGGAGAAACACAATCTTATTGTTTTTTATTTACAACTTCACCAGACCAATTAAATAGAAAAAGGTTAAAGGCGCTAGTAGATTCAAATAACGGGTTTGATTTAGCCCAAAAAGATTTAGAAATAAGAGGTCCTGGCCAATTATATGGTGCTCAACAATGGGGTTTACCAGATATGGCGATGAAAGGGTTATCAAATATATTTTTAGTAGAAAAAGCAAGAGCTTCGGCTAAGGAGATTTTAGAAAAAGATCCAACACTTGAAAAGTACCCTTTGTTAAAGCAAAAATTAAGTCAGTTAAACAGAAAAATTCATTTTGAATAAAATTACTTAAACTACTTTCGTACTTTTTTCGTTACCACAAAAACATCGCTCGCTTACACTCGCTCCTTCAAAACCCTCGGTTTTGAATAATTTCCTACACGGGAGGATACCCAATCCTCCCGATCCCTCCTTTGCGTTTTTGGGTTACTGAAAAGCTACTTGCGTATTTTTTCAGTAACCCAAAAACCCATATATTTACCGAGCATTAATCTAATTTGAGCATCTAGCGCTGGGAAAGATCCAAAAATAATTAAAATAGCTGGCAAAAATATCCATTGTAAAAAAATGGTTATTTTTTTAAAACGACTTATGCCTTTTGGTACTTTTGGTAAAAGCATGGTGGATAAAATTGCTGAGGCAATCATTCCCATTAAAGAAAGGGTCATAATTCTGCCAGTTAAAATTGGTAAGTTAAAAGATAAAATGGAAAAGTTAAATTTATCTCCACCTAAAAGTATTGGTAGCCATCCCAAAATAAATAAAAGTAAAGCGGCTGTACCCCAAGACCAATAACCATCAATAATAGTATAGGTGTGGGCAATTTTATCCCAAAGAGATATTTTTTTATTTTTTAAAAAACCAAAAATTACATAAGGAATTTCGGCGCAACCCCAGGCCCAGCGGCGTTGCTGACGATACTGATTTAAAATTGTTTTAAAGATATTTGGTGAGTCAACAGCATCCATTGAAACTAAATAATAAATAGGTACCACTCTATAATTTCCGTCATACTGAAAATAAGCTCTCCAAAAAATTCTACTGTCGTCTTGGACGACATTATTTGGATAACCAACTTCAAAAAAAACTTTAGCTGGTATGGCGTGAGAGGAATAAGTTGTTAGCTTCTCAAATCTTTCTTGCATAATCATTTGCCAAAAAGTATTTGAAGTAGAGACTATTCTACTAAAAAAAGGAGCTTTCCAAATGTTGTTATTATAAACTGGGATGGGCTGATAACTGGCTCTTAAAGGATTTTTTTGAGTTAAATAGTACCAAGTAAGACACGAAAAGTATTGAGAGTAAATTTTTGTATCAATATCAAAACTGGAAACTAAAATATTTTCATAAGGAATTTTTATTTTATCTATTAATTTTTGCGCCTCAAGACCAGCATAGGCAACATTAGATCCTTTTCCAGCAATTTCTCCCTCAATGTTTGCAGGGTGAACAACTGTTAAAAATTTAAAAAACTTATTTTCATAACGACNTTCTATNTTTTTTGCTACATCAAAAAATNATTTTCCTGCCCTTTCTTCAACGGTTAAAATAATAATTAAGTTTTCCTTTGGATAATTTGAATTGGCTAAAGAATTTAAACTTTCCTCTATTATTTCTAAACCTTCTTTATATGACGGTAGAATTACTAAGTGGTAAATTTTTTTCCAATTTTTACCATCGATTTTTTTTAATTTTTTAAGCCAGTCTTCCTTGATGTGTTTTTGTGATTTAAAGTATCCTACAGTTTGATGCATTGTAAAATATAAAATTCTGAGTAAATAATAAAAAGAGAAACAAATCATAAAGATTGCAACATAAGATGGTAGCGCCCAAGAAAAAACAAAGACCCCCGTAAGAGTCCCTAAACTTAAAGTACCGGGCAAAACTTCCAACAAGCGATATAATATTTTGTCTTTTTTATTTTCAATATCTGATGCTTTTGAGATATTTAAATAATCTTTTTTATCCAAAATAGTTAAATTCGAAATTCAAATATCGAAATTCGAAACAATTTTTTTGATTTTGAAAATTAAGATTTTAAATTTGTTTCGGATTTAAGATTTCGCGCTTCGGATTTATAATTTAGTGCCGCTACGGGGAATCGAACCCCGATTTGGGCCTTGAAAGGGCCCCGTCCTAGCCGTTAGACGATAGCGGCGAATTTAGGCTGATTTTATACTGAAAATTGAAAAAAATCAAGGTTTGTTATATATTGCATATAGTTTAATGCAATATAATTAGTCGCTCGGTCGGAATAATAAATTATGATTATTATTCCTCTCTTCGCTTAACTAATTATAAAAATATGCGTATATTAGCAATTGAAACATCATGTGATGATACCGGAGTAGCTATATTAGAGGCAAGCAACAAGAAACAAAGAGCAAGATTTAAGGTTTTATCTAATATTGTTTCTTCTCAAAAAATCCATAAAAATTATGGAGGTGTTTTTCCTATGATGGCAAAAAGAGAACATCAACGTAATTTGCTTCCTGTATGTGTGAAAGCTTTAAAAGAAAGCAAATTACTAATTCAAAATCCAAAAATCAAAATGCAAAATGACAATGCAAAATTAAAAATTATTACAAAAATTTTAGAACGAGAACCTGAACTATTAAAACAGTTAATTTATTTCTTAGAAAAATATAAAAAACCGGATATTGATTTAATTGCTGTCACTAACGGCCCGGGGCTTGAGCCTTGCCTTTGGGTTGGTGTTAATTTTGCAAGAGCTTTATCCTGTTTTTGGGATATTCCCATTATTCCGGTTAATCATATTGAAGCTCATATATTAGTAAACTTTTTAGAAAATAAAAAAATAAACTTTCCAGCAATTTCATTGATTGTTTCTGGTGGACATACTCAATTAATTTTAATTAAAAAAATAGGGGATTATACTATTATTGGAGAAACAAGAGACGACGCGGCAGGCGAATGTTTTGACAAGTGTGCTAAAATTTTAGGACTTAGCTATCCCGGAGGACCCATAATCTCAAAAATCGCCTCAGAAGCTGTACGACGTCCGACGTCGTACAGACTGCCGAGGCCGATGATTAATTCAAAGGATTATGATTTCAGTTTTTCAGGGCTTAAAACAGCAGTTTTATATGCCACAAAAAATAAAAAACTAACTAAACAATATATCAAAGAAATGTGTGTTGAGATTCAACAATCAATTATTGATGTCTTGCTTAAAAAAACAATTAAGGCGGCAAAAGATTATAATATAAAAACAATAATTTTAGGCGGAGGAGTATCGGCAAATTCCGAACTCCGCTTACAATTTGAATTTAAAATTAAAAATGAAAAATTTAAAATTGTGTTTCCAGAAAAAAATTTGTCAACTGATAATGCTCTCATGATTGCAATCACCGCATACTTTCATAAAAATAAAAAAGCTTCCTGGAAAAACCTGGAAGCCGCTGCGAATTTGAGAATTAGTAAATAAAAAACGGAATTTATGAGCCAGTTATGCTAACCCTCACCTTAATTTCTGGGTAGAAGCGGAAGAAGTATTCGTATGGACCTGCCGTTCCAATCTGAGTGCACTTTATTTCAATCACTTTAAAATCCCGTTGCAATAGGTTAAATAACTTACGAATCATTTGACTTTCCATCCCGGTCCTTTTCATAATTTCAGTCTCAGTAAAACCGAATCCCAAACCTACCGATTCGATTGCGACGATCAGTCTTCTCATTTCCTGATCTTTGTCAATGAACTCCTGCAATTGTTCTAAGTCGAGAGACATTTGGAATCCTCCTTGTAAGTTTAGAGACTAAACAATTCAATCTCCTTAGTTTTATTTTTAATATATTAAACAAGATTAGTCAATAGTGCAATGGGGCAGAATTTTTGTTAAAATCAACACATGGAAATTGGAGGACAGTATGACGCCAAAAAAGTAGAAGATGAAATTTATAAGCTGTGGGAGGACAGCGGTTTTTTTAATCCCGACAAATTACCAAAAACCCATAAAAAACCTTTTACCATTATAATGCCTCCGGCTAATGCCAATGGAAATTTACATGCTGGCCATGCGCTAGTGATGACTATTGAAGATATTATGACTAGATATAAACGCATGCGCGGATTTAAAACTTTATGGCTCCCGGGACTGGATCACGCTGGTTTTGAAACCCAAGTAGTATATGAAAAAAAATTAGAAAAAGAAGGCCGAAGTCGTTTTCAAATGGAGCCCAAACAACTTTACGATGAAATTTTACAATTCACTTTAGAAAATAAAAAAAATATTGAAGGCCAAATGAAAAAAATGGGAGCTTCTTGTGATTGGTCAAGAGAAAAATTTACGTTAGATAAAGATATTGTAGAAGTGGTTTATAAAACATTTAAAAAATTATATAAAGATGACTTAGTTTACAGAGGTACAAAAATAATCAATTGGTGTGCTAAACACCAAACTTCGCTTTCTGATTTAGAAACCGAAGATATTCCAAAAATTAATAAACTTTATTATTTAAAATATGGTCCCTTTGTTATTGCCACAGTTCGTCCAGAGACAAAATTCGGCGACAAATACGTTGTTATGCATCCAAAAGATGTTAGATACGCAAATTACAAAGATGGTCAAAAAATAGAGCTAGAATGGATAAATGGGTGGGTAGAGGCCACTGTAGTAAAAGACGAGGCTATTGATATGGATTTTGGCACAGGCGTGATGACAATTACTCCATGGCATGATGCAATAGACTTTAATATTGCCGAAAAACATAATTTAGAAAAACAGCAAATTATAGATTTTTATGGTAAATTACTTCCAATTGCCGGAGACTTTGCAGGTATGAAAATTACAGAAGCTAGAGACAAAATAATAGAAAAATTACAAACAAAGGGATTGGTAGAAAAAATTGAAGAAAATTATAAACATATAGTTAAAGCTTGTTATAAATGTCAAACACTAATTGAGCCTCAAATAAAAGATCAATGGTTTTTAAAAATGAAACCATTAGCAGAGCCCGCTATAAAATCCATTGAAAAAGGAGAAATTAAGTTTATTCCAGCGCATTATAAAAAAATAATTTTATATTGGTTGAAAAATATAATAGATTGGCCATTATCTAGACAAATAGTTTGGGGAATTCCAATTCCGGCTTGGTATCATGAGCCTAAATGTATTCCCATTAAAGATAAAGAAGGAGATGTTAAAAAATGCAAACATATTATTGTTTCAAAAACTGAACCAAAGTGTGAGTTTTGTAGTGCAAGGTTTATTAAAGATAATGATACCTTTGATACGTGGTTTTCTTCTGGTCAATGGCCTTTTATAACTTTGCAAACAACAGGTAAAAATGACTTTAAAAATTATTATCCAACAGATGTTATGGAAACTGCGGGAGAGATTATTTTTTTCTGGGTGGCTAGAATGATAATGCTAGGTATTTATACTACAAAAAAAATTCCCTTTAAAAATGTTTACTTGCATGGATTAGTTTTAGATTCCAAGGGTCAGAAAATGTCTAAAAGCAAAGGTAATGTAATAAATCCTTTAGAGATTATAGATGAATATGGCACAGATTCTTTAAGAATAGGTTTAGTTATTGGTAATACACCTGGTACTTCTTTGGCCTTGGATCAAAATAGAATTAAAGGATATAAAAATTTTGCCAATAAAATTTGGAATGCCAGTAAATTTGTTTTAATAAATACCAAAGATTACAAAACTTCAAAAAAACCGGTACTTTCTTTAAAGCAAAAGAAATACTTAAAAGATTTAGAAAAATTGAATAAAGAAGTGACTAAGTTAATGGATGATTTTAAGTTTTATGTAGCTGCCGAAAAAATATACCATTACTTTTGGCATACTTTTTGTGATAAAATTATAGAAGAGAGTAAAACAGATTTAAATAGTAAAAACAAGGAGTCTATTCAATATGTACTTTTAGAAATTCTTTTAAATTCTCTTAAACTTCTACATCCCTTTATGCCGTTTATAACAGAAGAAATTTATCAGCAATTATCTATAAAAAATAAGCAAAAATGCTTAATGATTGAAAACTGGCCAAGTTAGAATTTTAAATAACAAATTTAAAATTCAAAAACAATTTAAAATCACTAATTTAAAAACATGTTTTAACATTTTAAATTTATCATTGTTTTTAAATTTATCATTTTAAATTTTAAATTAGCTTATGGAATATTATCGTTTACCTTTATATATTTTATTTGGAGTTTTACCTAGTTTAGTTTGGCTTTTTTATTATCTAAAAAAAGATTTAAACCCTGAACCCAAAAAAATG
>C687J35174_10007537_pt1 | contig 13968 bp, 16 predicted proteins | sample RifCSPhighO2_01_FD_35174 | JGI IMG/M metagenome (IMG submission 35174) | reverse complement strand
ATGTTATGACTTTTGTTTATTTTATCATTCTAAACAATTTCCAGCGATACAGCAGCCATTAATCCACTCGCTGCTAGAACATTTATCTTTTGATGAGCATTTAACTCCCGTTTCTTGACCGACTGTGCAAGTTTCACCTTGGCTTCCGCTTCCATCATTATTTGCTCCGTCACTAATTGCAAATAAACCACCCTTGCCACCACCAGCATGTGCGATATAAAGAGTGCCGTCTGATGAAATTGCTCCTTTTCTGTCAAATTCATCCCCCCACGGAGTCTGGAATCTCCATTTTTCTGTGCCGTCAGGGTTTAAGGCAATAAATAATCTGGCGTCAGTCCCGAAATAGATTGTTCCATCACTGCTAATAATAGAAGGTCCATCAATCGCCCTGGTATTATCATAACAATGTATTAAATTATCTTCTCCACCTGCTTCTTTCATATATTTTACAGGCGGAACATAATATCTCCATTTTTCTTTTCCGTTTGGATTAAAAGCAAAGAAAACACCACTTCCTTTTTCAAGTGACTGACAGGAATTAATATCAACGCTGGGGTTAGCCGTTCCAATGTATATTGTTCCGTCTTTAGCAACCGAAGGAGATGATTCGTTCCAAAAGATATCCGACTTCCATTTAAGAGTGCCGTCATTGTTAACAGCGTAAAGTTTATTTTCTCTATTCGCTGGAAAATAGATGATGTTGCCGTCAGGATTTATTGCCGGGTCGCAACGAATAAGTCCCTTTTGGGTTTGATATACCCACTTGCGATTTAAATCTTTATCCAAAGCAATCAGCCCCTCTTTAGAGCAAACATATACCGTACTGTCTTTAGCAATTGCTGGTGAGTTGTTTTCGCCTTCAATTGGGTAGGCCTTTGCGTCTTTCCCATTTTTATCAAGGGAGTAAATCTTGGTGTTGGTGGTAAAATAAATTCTTTGGTTATAACCTAATTTGATGTCTGACTGAAGTGCGCTGTCAATTGTATATGTCCATTTGAGTTTGCCATTTGAATCAATTGCATATATCTTTTTGGCATTTTCTTGCCCTGAAGTGCCAAAATATATCGTGCTATCGCTGTCAATTGCCGGGGTGTTGTCAATGTTAAGATCATAGAGTTCTCGCGTACCATACATACTGCCACCACATTTATCTCGGGAATAGGCATCAGGAATTGTAAATCTCCAGATCTCTTTGCCTTCTGGAGTTGTAGCAATTAAAGAGCCCTCAGATGTTCCGAAATAAAGATTGCCTTCTTTATCAATTACAGGAGAAGTCATTACTACTTCATGTCCACATTTTGTTTTACCATCTTTAAATTCCCATTTGAGTTTATTTGTTTTCGGTCCTCTAAAAGGGCTTCTCCCTGAATTTTCAGAATCATAGCCAGATTGAGACCATTGAGGTGTGTTGTCTGAAGGGCACGATCCAAATTCACAATCTGGCGGAACCCGACCCACCACAGAACCATCAGGGCAAACCTTTGCATCTTCTGGGCAATGAATTTCTGACTCAGGGAAAGCAAATTTCTGAAAAACAAAATAAGCGCTAATGCCTGCGGCAAGAATTAAGATTACAATTATTGGAATTAATATTTTTTTGTTCATGGTTATTGAGTTCCGTTTGAATAAGTATGTCTTATATCTTCAATGGTGCAAAAGTCAACTTTCCCTTTGAAATTTTCACAACTTACTCAATTAACTTCGCTTTAATTTAATTATACATCCGCCGGATCAAATAAAAAAATTGGCGGTGGAGGAGGGATTTGAACCCCCGATACCGTTTCCAGTATACCGCATTTCGAGTGCGGCCCATTCATCCTCTCTGGCACTCCACCATTTACAACCACTTTCTAATCTGATTATAATATCAGCGTAATAAAAAAGACAACACCCTTCAGAGTGTGTCTGCGAGAGTGTTGAATTTTTCTTTTTTAAAAAAAACTTTTAGTTTTGTTATTATTATAAGGAAACGCCTTGACTTTAATCATAATTTCCTCGGAGCTCATTTTCACTTCTTCAATTCTCATTCTTTCAAATTTCCTAGCAGCTAAATCAGCAATGATATAATCCATAAGTTCTTCCAATATGGCAGTCCCCCATTCCAAATCCTCGATAAGCAGTTTTCCGGCTTCATCTGATTTTCCGATGTATCCAATAATGGTAACCTTCATGTTTTTTCCGTCATCCGACTTCGCTAAAATTTCCTCAATTTTCACATCGTTATAAACATGATTACTTTCCTGATAGAAAAATTTCACGGTCTTTAAGGCCGACAGCGCGAAAAGTTCATTCAGATTGCTTTCTCCTGTTATTGGAATACTGGAAGTGGATTTAATCCGGCAATCATCTTTTTTGCATTCTTTGATAAACCTTTGCTTTTCTGTTAAGTTTAGAAAATTGAAGTCAGTTTTAAAGCTGAAAATTGTGATTTTTTCAGCAGGGATAGTATCTTCCGCAAATGCTGGAATGGAAACAAAAAATAACATTAAAATCGCAAAGAAAAAAGCAAATATGGCTTTCCTCATTTGACTCCTCCTTTTTCAGTCGTCTAGATTGTTTTTAAGTTGCTGTTTTTTTATACATTACGCTTTTAGCAGACAAACGCAAGTGTACTGAATTTGACTAAAATATTCTCAAATTAATTATCTTATATCTGAATGTCAATCAAAGTATTAAGAGTTCTGGCGATTTTTATCATTACTTATTGCTTAAATATTTTACCCGTTCACAACCCGACATTTACTTCAATACTTGGTAACATTGGAGTAAATGCAGATTTTGAAAAATTGGCGGAAGAGGTGAGATTTGAACTCACGGAGCCCTTGCGAGCTCAACACCTTAGCACGGTGCCGCTTTCAGCCGCTCAGCCACTCTTCCATAAATTATTCAAAAAACTGTGCTGAGCGTCTGCCTGGGTTTCTTTTGAAACCCGCTGAATGCTTACTTGCTCGCATCCGGCCCGCTCAGCCACTCTTCCAGATTATAAGTATATTATCAGACCTGCGCTTTTGTTTCAAGTTAGCGGGGTGTGTAGTTAACTGTACGCGGGGTTGACATCTTATTTGATATATGCTACTCTTATTCCAAGGTGAATATTCGAGTTAGTTATCTAGTTTAAATTGTCAAAAAGTTTAGTTAGGTAGGCTATTTAGAGTAAGTCACCAATAAATCTAAACCCCGTAAAATCCCGTTAAGGCGGGACCACGGGGGCATAGCTAGGAAGGAAGGTGAATTTACTAAAATGGCTTATCAAGATGATAATAATCGCCCCCCCAGGCAGATGTTTGACATCAGCGCTATGGGAATTACCTGCACGGAATGCGGAACGGCGATAACCGAACTTCCGTTTGAACCTACTAAAAGGGAAGATGGAACTTACGGCCGGCTTTATTGCTACGAATGCAATAAAAAAAGAAGGGAATCAAGGCCAAAGAGAAATTTCGGAGGTGGAGGATTCGGCGGAGGAAGAAATCGTTATTAATTCTTTTTAGGATATATAACAGCAAAAAACCCCGAAAAGGGGTTTTTTGTATTGTCAGAACCTGTTGGACAAAATCTTTACCTTGTATTGAAACGAAGTTTCTGCTACTGGGGCTTTTCCGCCACCGCCGAATTTCCCTCCAAAGGCGTGCAGGCGTACCGGTGAAACTGGTGCGCCACACTAACTATAATTTTATCTACTGAACCATTCTCTCCAGTTTTTTGGCCAACCAAGAAGCAATAGCAAGGCAAGTGGCGCGCCCCAGTTTGCCCAGCGTTCCACAAAGTCCCAAATTGGCTCTCCTACAACCGGACGCACAAGGGCGGTCCAAAATCCCCAGAACGCCGCCCATAAAACAGCTATGCGGATCGGGCGTACCAAGATAATCAGCGCAATGAGCAAATCCAATAAACCGATGAGTGTCAGAAGCGTTGCTGCTGTGCCGATTTCTACGCCTGTAAGCTGGTGAATCCAATCAATCCACGCTTTCTTGCCTTGAAGCGCGAAAACACCGTGACCAACAAATTCACCAGCAACGGCAATGCGCAGAATCCATTTAATTTTTTTATTATTTTCCATAAAGTTTGCTTTTAAATATTTTAGATTTTTTAAAGCTCAATCAAAACCATTTCCATAGCCAATATTTTTCAAACAATATTTTGCCCCAATGCCATATTCTTCCCGAGCGTTTCATTTTTATTGCGGGAGCTGGCGCATGATAGAAATTGCCGTGGGCAAAACCGGCTTTGCCAAAACCTGTTTCCAAAAAACAGGAGGCATGACCGTCGTATTTTTTATCGGCCGGAAGCCGTTTTAATTCTCGAGCAATATTTTCCGCCACTACTTCCGCTTCGTAATGCGCAAAGACACCGGCCTTGGGCCTGGGCTTGCCGGAAGCAACGGTCGCGGCAATCACGTCGCCGATGGCAAAAACCGTATCGTACTTTGTTTTCAGGGTCTCTTTATCAACCGGGATCCAGCCCGCCTCATTGCCAAGTCCGGAGTCCTTCATTACTTTCGGTCCCTGATGAGGCGGAATAAAAACGAGCAAATCAAAACTTGTGGTTTTGCCATTTTCTCCGCCAGAGGCGGATCCGCCTTGGGCGGAAAATTGAAGCTCTCTTTTTTGAGGATTAACCGAAACCAGTTTGGTCTCGGGGTTAAAACCAATTTTTCTTTCTGCCAACATTTCCGCGACTGCCTTTCCAATATCCGGGCCAGCCGATGGAAGCGGCAATGTCTCGGGCGTATAAATATTTATTTCCGTTTTTCCACTGATGCCTCTTTCCTGAAAGCGTTCATTAAGTAAAAAAGCGGCTTCATACGGCGCGGCGGGGCATTTGAACGGCAGAGAAGAAACGACAATTGCCACCTTGCCTCCGGCGAAATTTTCTAAATCGTCTCGCAGTTTTTCTACTCCCTTCAATGCGTAAAGATTGTAGCCGCTTTCGGCGAGACCCGGTATTTTCTCGGGAACAAGTTCCGCGCCAAGAGAAACGATTAAATAATCGTATTGCAGATTTTGATTTTGGGTTTTTACCAGTTTGCTTTCCGGATTAATTTTGATTATTTCCTCATTGATAAATTCAATGCCTTTTCGTTTAAGCAGAGAAAGCGGCTTTTGGATTTTTTCCGCTTGGCGCTTGCCCAACATAAGCCACAAAAAAGAAGGGGCGTAAATATGATTTGGATTTTTATCAATCAAAATTACCCGCGCCTTCTCGCCGGCTTTTTTCTTTAATTCATTTGCGGCCACAAGCCCGCCAGTGCCTCCGCCTAATATAATAATTGTTTTTTGCGCGTTCATACTTAAAATGTTATAACTTTATCGTTTTTGCAGGGAAGCTCGTTGATAATAATGGCGATTGTTTGCATATTGTTAAAATTTTTTCAATAATTTACCGTCGGCTTGCAGTTGTTCCTTGAGTGCTTTTCTTAAGGCGTCATAAGCCACAAGAATTTTGGAATTGGCGAGGGAATACAGGATAGCGACGCCATCCCGCCGAGTTTTAACCATATTTTGCTGGCGCATTAAACTCAAGTGTTGGGAAACATTGGCTTTTGTAATACCAAGTTTTTCAGCCATTTCAGAAACACCCATTTCTTTTTCATCACGGAGTAAATCAATAATCTCCAGCCGCTTAGGGTGAGACAAAGTTTTACACACCGCTGCGTGGAGTTCAAAGATTCTTTTTTCCAAAAGGTTTTTTTCAGTCATAATTATCTATTTGCAGAGTTTCGCATATATGATATATTGTAAGTATATGAAATTAAATATTCCCTGTCAAATTTTTCTGCGGCGCATTTCGCAACCTGCCCGCCATCACTTCGCTCAGGCGACAGCAGGCGGGAGTGAAATGCGAAAAATTGCGGCGGCGAAAAAAGAAGCGGCGAAGTGGCAAGACTACTGCTTTAAATTAGCACCAAGGCGGAGAGTGAGGGATTTGAACCCCCGAGACCTTTTCAGGCCTAACGGTTTTCAAGACCGCCGCATTCAGCCACTCTGCCAACTCTCCGCCTTATTGCTGATTTATTGATTTTTTAAAGGCATCATTTCTCTACTCCGCAAAGATACAGTAATAAAAAGACCGCCGCATTTTTACCCGTCTTTGGCGGGCAACCACTCTACCACGCTTCTATTTTCTCTAATCAATAATATCAGCTTGGTATTTACTTGTAAACAATATTCTGATAAAGTATAAGCAGTGATATTTTAATTTAGTCCGATGAAAATAGATCTAAAAACAAGACAGAAAAAGGACGAACAGATAAAGCAATTTTTTGTCAGGAAAAAAAAAGAGCCGGGAGAAGAATTCTTAAAGGAATATGAAGAATCAGTTATTGATGACTATGACAGCCATTCATTATTCCAGTGGCAAGCCGCGGAATTCGAGGTCTTTGAACGAAGCCGTAAATGGTATCTGGCAGCAGCTTTGATTCTCACTGCGATAGTTTCCTACGCGGTCTATACCAACAGCCCCCTAATGGCCATCACTTTCATTTTAATCGGCGTCGTGGGCTATATTCACCTGCAAAAAAAACCAAAAGGTCTGACCTTCAGAATAACCCACGAGGGCGTTATCGTGAACAGGGAAATATATGAATTCAATAACATGCATTCCTTTTGGATATTCTACGAACCGCCCCACATTAAATTGCTAAGCTTGCATATGAAAGGAAAATTCGTTCCGTACATTCACATGCCCATCCACAAAGAAGACCCGGTAAAAATCAGGGAGATTCTTTTGGATTTCGTTCCTGAAGTTCAGCACGAAATGACTTTGGTTGACACGCTGGAAAGATTATTTCGCTTATAACCAATTGCGTCTTCGTAATTTGCTTTTTTTATTTCTTAATTCTATGGTTTTTTAGACATCCGATGTCTAACGACCATAGCGACCGAAATGAAAATCGCGGGAAAAGGTTTGGCCTTGAGGAGAAATTTCGGGAAAAGCCGAACCTTGAGGAGCGATTTTCAGAAAATGAAACGGTATTTCGTAATTCAAGGCAATTCTATTCTATATCGGAAATAGCATTTTTTTGTTCCCATACCTCAAATCTTGTATTAAATTTGCTCTCGTAGCTCAGTTGGATAGAGCGTGAGCTTGCGGAGCTCAAGGCCACAGGTTCGAATCCTGTCGAGAGCGCAAACTTTGGCTTATCTAAGCCGGCGCGAAATTTAATAAATTCCAAAGTGTATTAATATGTAACAATAATTAATAAAAAATATGGTCGAAAAAAAAGAAACAACTCCCGGTGAAGAAATAGGGAAAGTAATACATTATTTCGGAAAGGCCATGGTCGCAGTCGTGCGCCTGACTGGCAATCTAGCCGTCGGGGACACGGTGAAAATCATGCGTGATGAAGAAGAGCGCGAAGAAAAAGTGGAATCAATGCAGGTTGACCACCAGCCGGTTGAGTCCGGAAAAGCCGGTGATGAAGTGGCGATAAAAGTAAGCAGTCCGACCAAAGAGGGGGCGGTTGTTTATAAAATCGCCTAACAATTTTTCACGAAATCACCGAAATCACTCATTAGGACTTCAGTAATTTTCCCAACTTTTCCAGTTCCAATTCTTTTTCCGTCTACTTTTACCACGGGCACAATATCCTTATTAGTCGCCGTCAAAAACATCTCATCCGCTGAATAAATTTCCTCTGTCTTTACCTCCCTTTCCTGAACTTTGTATCCGGCTTTTTGCGCAATTTTTAACGATAAATTCCTCGTCGTTCCTAAAAGTATTTTTTCTTTGGGAGTAATAATTTTTCCTTCTTTAACGATAAAAAAATTGGATGTGGACGCTTCCAGCGCCTTTCCGTCTTTTACATATATAATCTCCAAGGCATTATTCTTTATTCTTACTTCCTGATTCTTAATAGCCATCACATAATTTGTTATTTTGGCATGGGGGATGTGCCTTTCGTATTCCACGGTCATAACTGCCGCTCCATTTTTGAAAATTTCTTCCGGAAGCGGCTGGAATTTCTCAATAATGATGTAGAAGGTTTCTTTTTTGGGAGAATATAAAAATCCATTTTCACTGATTCCGCCGGTCATTACTGTTCTAATGATGGACTCTTTGAAATGATTTTTTTTTAACAAAAGTTCTACTAATATCTTATATTTTTTCTTATTTATCGGGATTTTCAAATTCAATTCATCCGCTGAATTTACAAATCTTTTCCAATGCTCGTCAAATAGAAACGGCTTCCCGTTTTGCGCGCGCATCACGTCAAAAACTCCGTAGCCGCGCAGGACTCCAAGGTCATAGGGGCTGATTTTAATTTTTTCTAAAGTCGTAATTTTTCCGTTGAAGTAGCAGTAATTTTTCATAATGATAATTATACCGAAAAAACAGAAAAATATGAAACTTCACCCCGATCCAGTTTTACCAAAAGCTCAAGAATAATGCATAATTTCAGCCGCAGGCGTCTCCGCGGAGTATTCTGGATATCATCCGTATTTTATTTTGAAACTGGGGCGGGGTTGACAAGCGCAAAAATATCTGCTTTAATGCCATTATCTGGGGATGGAAAGGGCTTTTCATAAGAAAAGCCAAGTTCTTTAAAAGAAAGGAGGTTAAAGTTTTTTGGCAGTAGGGGGAGAATAATTTTTATAAACAATTTAAATTTATTGTTAGGAGGATGAGATGGGATTCACAAATCTCCCCAAGAAGCATCGGATCCATGTAACGTTCAATGGTAATACGCGCTACACTGGAAAAAACGCGATTCTAACTAAAATATCGGGTACTTCTTTCTCAAAACCCGATGAAACAATAGTAATGGCCCGTCTGGATACGGGAGAGGAGGTACAGACAAGGATTCTTGGATTAGTAGATCCGCAATCCGTGATCAGTCAACTCGGATTGTAAAATCTTTCTCTTCTTTGGGGGTGGGGCGCGCTTTAAATCTATAGGCCTCGCCCATCGGGGAGAAAATACTTCACCCTCTGTACTCGGGAGCGGATACCCCTGTCCGCTCCCGCCCCAAATAAAAAGTAAGGCATCGTCTTACTTTTTTTAATTTGCTTTATACTTTATACATAATACTTTATACTTAAATTATGATTACTCCTGATACTCCGATCCAAAACCTTTCCCGCATCGGGGAAAAGTACGCCAAGAAACTGAAAAAGTTGGGAATAGAATCCGCGCGGGATCTGCTTTTTCATTTTCCTTTCCGCTATGATGACTATTCCCTTATTGCCCTAATTTCCCAAATTCCCCAAAGCCAATTCGTCACCATTCAGGGAAAAGTTTCTGATATCCGCACCACGCGCACTTGGAAAAAAAGAATGTTTCTGACTGAAGCGATAATCTCTGATGATTCCGGATCCATTAAAGCCGTCTGGTTCAACCAGCCCTACATCGCCGACACTCTAAAAATAGGGAAAGAAATTCGTCTATCTGGAAAAGTAACTGTGGATAAAAGTAAATTATTTTTTTCCAATCCTGCCTATGAACTGGCTAGCCGCGAGCCGATTAATACCGGCCGGCTGGTCCCGGTCTACCCGGAAACGGAAGGACTTACTTCCCGCTGGCTGCGCTGGCAAATCCAAACTCTATTAAAAATCCAAATTTCCCTTATTGACCCAATACCCCAAATCACCCTGAAAAAATCAAATCTTCCCCCGATTCAAAAAGCTATTCATCAAATTCATTTTCCGGATAATCTAAACCAGGCGCTGGTCGCCCAAAAAAGATTCGCTTTCGAAGAAATGTTTTTAGTCCAGTTGAAATCCCTGCAAGTAAAAATGCTTTGGAAAAATGAAAAAGCGGCAAAAATAAACTTTGACGAAAATTTGGTGAAAAAATTCGTCGCCGGCCTTCTCTTCAAACTCACTGACGCTCAGAGAAAAGCGTCGTTTCAAATTTTAAAGGATTTGGAAAAAGACCACCCGATGAACCGGCTTTTGAACGGCGACGTGGGTTCGGGAAAGACAATCGTCGCTGCCATTGCCTCGCTTCAAACTGTAAACGCCGGATACCAAGTCGCGATTATGGCGCCGACGGAGATCTTGGCGCGGCAGCATTTTAATAATTTTTGTAAATTATTTGAAAAATGCAATATTAAAGTAGGATTAGTCACAAGCAACTATAAAGAAGCGAATTATGAATTAAGAATAAAGAAAAAAGAAAAAAATATAAAAATTCATAATTCATTATTATTATTCATAATTCATAATTCCAATATCGTTATTGGCACTCACGCGCTTATTCAGAAGGATATAAAATTCAAAAATCTCGCGCTGGTAATCGTGGACGAACAGCACCGCTTCGGCGTCACACAGCGTGCTGCTTTGCAGCAAGCTGTAGAGTCCGCGTTTAGTCCACATAGGTCCGTGCTTGTGCCGCATCTATTATCCATGACCGCCACCCCGATCCCCCGGACTCTGGCGCTGGCGTTTTTCGGAAATCTGGATCTTTCAATTTTAGACGAAATGCCTAAAGGGAGGAAGAAAATCATTACCGAAATTATTGATCCGCTTCATCGTCAAAAAACCTATGAGTTCATCAAAAATGAAATAAAAAACGGCAGGCAGGCGTTTGTCATTCTGCCGCTGGTGGAAGAATCAAAAATCTTAACCGAAGTAAAAGCGGCTGTTCAGGAACACAAACGGCTTTCAGATAAAATATTTCCCGATTTGAAACTGGGACTATTGCACGGGCGATTAAAATCCTCCGAAAAAGAAAAAGTAATGAAGGAATTTAATGACAAAAAAATAAATATTCTAGTCGCTACTCCTGTCGTGGAAGTCGGCATTGATATTCCCAACGCGACGGTAATGCTTATTGAAGACGCTGACCGTTTCGGATTGTCCCAACTCCACCAGTTCCGCGGGCGTGTCGGCCGCGGCGAACATCAGTCATATTGCTTTCTTTTCACTAGTAGAGACGGAAAATCTTCCGTCTCCACGAAAAGATTAAAAGCGCTGGAAGAAACCAATGACGGATTTAAAATTGCTGAAAAAGATCTAGAACTGCGCGGTCCGGGAGAATTTTTTGGAACACGCCAGTCGGGAATCCCCGACATCGCGATGGAAAATCTGGCTAACGTAAAACTAATCCAAATCGCCCGCGAAGAGGCGCAGAATATTCTGAAAGTTGATTCCCAACTAAAAAAGCATCCCCTGCTCGCGGACGCCCTTCAAAAATTTTCCGAAAAGATACATTTAGAGTAAATATATATACTTGAGCATATACTCAAGTATATACTTTAATTATTCAAATGGAATCGCCACAAATAATACCTGCAATGCCGGGCATAATCAATACCCACTCTTTTAGATTTTTTAATATTTGAATTTTTTATTTTCAAACCAGATTCAACCCACAACTTATCTTTTTTAGTAATATCCGCGTCGTTAAGTTTCCTGTCTGTTTTAAAAAACTTGCACAATTTCCCCGGTCCATTGAGATTTGAGACATCGGATGTCTTAATCCATTCGCGCCTATTCGTTTTCCATTCGGATATATTCGCGAGTCCTCGTATAAGCACCGCCGCGGGAAAATTTTTCTTTTCCGTGACAATATTCAGACAATGGTGCATCCCGTAAATCATATAAATATAAGCGCGTCCAGCTTCGCCGTACATAACTTCCGTCCTGGGCGTCCTGCCTTTTGAAGCATGGCACGCCAAATCATCTTCGCCAATATAGGCCTCCGTTTCGGTAATCATGCCTTTGATTATTTTATTTCCTATTTTCCGCACTAAAAAACAGCCCAGCAATCTTTTCGCAACGTTTAGTGTATCTTGTTTATAGAAATTTCTCTTGAGAATCACAGCAGATTTTAAAAAGATTTAAGATTTATGAATTAGGATTTAAGAAATCATGGAAAGAATCTACTCTTAATTCCTGAATCGTAAATCATAATTCTCTATCGCTTTGCGATAGATTTCCATCATCTTCTCCGCGCAAACTTTATCTGTATATTTTTCTCTGGCGATTCTTCCCGACTCTCTTCCGAATTTCTCTCTCAAATTCTTATCCTCAATCAGTTTATTTACCGCTTCCGCAAATTCATTTTTATCCTCCGAAACTAAAAATCCATTAACTTTATTTTCCACTAAATCGCGGATACCAGGCGCGTTTACCGCCACAATCGGAAGGCCTGAATACATCGCTTCACTGATTATCATCCCCTGGGTCTCCGATTTGGAAGCGTAGACGAAAATATCCCCGGCTGCGTAGTAATTTTTAATTTTATTTTTTTCGATTACTCCCGCAAATATCACTTTGTCGCCAATATTTTCTTTAATGACAAATTTTTTAAACTTCTCCAGAAGATACCCCCCGCCCACCACTAAAAATCTTATTTTTCTCTCCCTTTGGGAGAGGGTTGGAGTGAGGGCGTGAAATAAAAACTCAACATTTTTTTCCGCCGTGAGGCGCGAGACCAAAAGCAATAACACTTCGCCGTCTTTAATATTATATTTTTTTCTCATTAGGTTTCTATCCGCGTTCTGATAAAATTCTTCCTCCACGCCGGTCGGAATGGCTTCAATGTTTTCATTGTCCACGCCCCACTTCCTTATTATTTCTTTCACTGATTCAGTCGGAACGATTATCTGATCGCATTGATTGGCGTATCTCACCGCTTTTTTAATCATATATCCGGCTGCGATTTTTTTGGGAATAAATTTCGCAAAATGCGCGTACTGGTTATAGAGCGTGTGCCAGGTGAAAACCAATGGTATATTTTTTTTTCTCGCCCATTTCAGCGCCGCCGTTCCCAAAAGATTCGGATGCTGGGAATGAATGATATCTAAATCAAGCTTGGAGATTACGCGGTCTAATTCGCGAGAATAAGGGATTGCTAAAGGAAATCTTATTTTAAATTTAATGTCAACTGAAGGATAGCGGAAAACATTCGGATTTTCGTCCTTGTATCCTTTCCATCCCGGCGCGAAAATAAAAACGCGGTGCCCCGCCTTTTCAAACTGCTTGCGGAAGCTTTCAATGGAACCGGAAACGCCGTAAGGGTTGGGAAGATAATTGTTGGTGAAAATGGCTATATTCACTCGCTAATTAGGAGCGAATTACAGCTAATAGGAACGAATATTCGCGTTAATTCGCTTCGCATTAGCTTTTAATTCGCGAGTTTATTTAGAAAATTAAGAATCTCTTGAAATATGTGTTCGTTTTTGACATCCGAAATGAAAGTGTGGTAAGCCCGCTCCACATATTTTTTTTTCTTAATTTTCGATCCGATCTTTTCATAAATCAGCTCCATGTTTTTTTTGACGGTCATATGGTCGTGCGTTGATTGAAGAAGAAAGCAAGGTTGCCGGACTAAATGAAGATTTTCTCTGGCCTGTTTGACCAGCTCAAACGCTTCCAGCACGCTTTTCAAAGGATATGTCTGATAAGAAATAAGCCGCGTGATAGTGGTGGATACGCCGAAAGTCGGCGGGTAAAATTTTTTCCGGTACCTGATAAAGTTTAAGGAAAACCTGACAAAAAGATAAGCTAATTTTTCCAGCTTAAACTTATAAGGCGTCGCCATCAAAACAATTCCGGATATCTCCGGATATTTCGCGGCTAATAATATGGAAAGGTTAGCGCCAAGAGAAGTTCCGCCAACGTAAACCTGATTATATTTACTTTTCAATTCCAAATAATTTTTTTCAACATCGCCAAACCATTCGTTCCATTTCACATTTTCCAGATCTTTGGGAACTGTCCCGTGGCCGCGGAGCATCGGTCCGGAAACAGTATATCCGTTTTCGTTCAGAAACTTTCCCAGCCGTCGGACTTCATAAGGAACGGAACTCCAGCCATGGATAAGAAGCACCGCTTTATTGTTATTTCCTTCAAAATAAAACGGCTGATTCAAAAGATGCCTCTCTTCTTCGTATAAAAGTTTCGGGTCGGCGAATAAAACACTTTTTGTTTTTTTCAGAATTCCTTTAATCATCACTGTAAATTCTATTCCTTTTCGCTTTTTTGGGCAAGAAAAAAGGACTTGCTTATATTCAGCAGTCCT
>C687J35174_10007536_pt1 | contig 13968 bp, 6 predicted proteins | sample RifCSPhighO2_01_FD_35174 | JGI IMG/M metagenome (IMG submission 35174) | reverse complement strand
TTTCGTAATTGAGTTATAAACTCAGTTACTGTGAGTACGTGAGATTTATTATCACGCCCTCGAATTGAAATAGACGGCGGTTGCGCCGCAATTTCTTTATCCCCCATTATACCGATAAACGGCACTTTTTGCAACGCGAGCGCGCGAATTTTGTTTTGCATCGATTCTGCCCGGCTGTCAAGTTCGACCCGGATGCCGGCAGCCTGCAGCTCTTTTTGCACTCTGATAGCTGCCTCGTGGTGCCGGTCGGCAATCGGGACCAGGACTACTTGGACCGGAGAGAGCCAAAGCGGAAACTTACCGCCAAAATGTTCGATGAGAATTGCGATAAAGCGCTCTGAGCCAATAATTGCCCGATGGATCATAAACGGCGTCTTTTGTGTTCCATCAGCGTCAGTATAGGTCAAACCGAATCTTGCCGGCATGATCATATCGAGTTGAATAGTTGAGAGTTGCCATTCCCGGCCGAGCGAATCCTGAACCATAAAGTCAAGCTTCGGACCATAGATAGCTGCTTCTCCAACTGCCTCGCGATAGGGCAGATTTTTTTTAGTCACTAGACTCTTTAATTTAGCTTCAGCCCGTTTCCAAACCTCATTGTTGCCCAGGTATTTCTCCTGATGTTTCGGGTCGTGAAGTGAGAGCCGAATCCAATACTCGAAACCGTAGATTTTCAGTGCCTCATCAACTACCCCCAGCACTCGACTGAATTCTTCTTCAATTTGATCTTCCCGGCAAAAACAGTGGCCGTCATCTTGGGTGAATGCGCGCGACCGCAGTAATCCATGAATCTCGCCCGGTCGTTCGTCCCGATAAAGCACGGAAAAATCGGACAGTCGGACTGGTAAGTCACGATATGACCGCGGCTGACTGGCGTACACCACACAGTGTTGTGGGCAGTTCATGGGTTTTAGGAAAAATTCCTCATCACTATAGTGCGAATGCACAGTAAACATATCGGCCTTATACTTGTCGTAGTGCCCGGAAACTTTAAATAGTTCAGCCCGATTGACGCTCGGTAGCGCGGTTTCACCATAACCTATTTTTTGATTGAGTTCCCGGCTGAAGTTATAAACAGCGTTGCGCAGAATTGCGCCTTTGGGTGTATAAAGAGGCAAGCCGGAGCCGACTAGATCAGAAAAAACTATCAGATCGAGTTCCTGGGCGAGTTTGCGGTGATCGCGTTTTTTAGCTTCCTCAATTTGCCACAGATACTTTTCCAGTTTTTCTTTTGTTTCAAAACACGTACCGTAAATTCGTGTCAGCATTTTGTTTTTCTCACTGCCTCGCCAGTAGGCACCAGCAATTGACAATAGCTTAAAATGTTTGAGATCTTGGTTTGGGTGTTCCACATGGCCACCGCGGCACAGATCAGAGTAATTTCCGGATTTATAAAACGTTAACGTTTCACCCTTTACTGAAAATTCCTGGATTAATTCCTGTTTATACTGGTTATTGCTATATTGTTTCGTTGCTTCATTTTTATTTAACACCAGGCGCTCAAAACTATTCCATGCGGGTAACAATTCGCGCATTTTAGTTTCAATTTTTGGGAAATCGTTTTCAGAAATTTTAGTCTCTCCAAAATCAAAGTCAAAATAAAAACCGTGTTCAATTGCCGGACCAATCGTGCGTTTAGCCTTGGGCCAGAGCTCCATAACCGCAGCTGCTAGTAAATGGGCGCAGGAATGACGTAAATTATTCAGCTGATCTTTTTTATGTTCGTCCATTATTTCTCCTGTCATCCCGAACTTGTTTCGGGATCTCAAAACATTAATAGATGCTGAAACAAGTTCAGCATGACATTTTAAGAATTAAATGATAATTATGACAATAAAAAACCGTTCTTACATTCGCTCCCCTGAATTTCAGAGAAAGGTTCCAGCGAATATAAAAACGGTACTTAATTACCTTATTTCGTTTAAGGTAACGCTTTCCTGTGAGAGTGGTGAGATCTCATATTGAGAAATTCTGTTTCCCAGCGGAAAGATTACACTAAGTATACCATCTTGAAGTGGCGTGTCAATTAGAGAATTCAGCGAATAAAAAATCCGTCCACATTGAAACTGGTTAAACTGAAATTGCTGCCATCGAATACGAAAGTTGGGGAATAGGTGCCGGTGGTGTTTGTGCCCAGCAGGGTTGGTATAAACTGGAAAACATCCTCATTTGCTCCGGAAATTCCCGTTACCGAAAACACGCCGGTTGTTGATAAATTTAAATTGCCACTACCATCAATATATAAGGCGTTAACGTCTTCGCTTGAAGTGTCTGCAAGCCCGACGTCCGAACCGTCAAAGTACATCGCCCAGGTTCCGGCAGTTGTGGCTCCGAGCGAAGTTGGAGTAAATGCCAACAGGTCTTCATCTGCGCCACTCAAGCCGGTTACACTCGAATTACCAGTTGTTGAAAGTAGTACCCGGCCATCAGGGAGGACTGCAACTGCATCAATATTTTCCGCTGTTGCTGCAAACTCAACGTCCGAGCCATCAAAGTACATTTCAAATGTTCCTGCTGTGGTTGTTCCTGTGGAAGTGGGAATGAAGCGCACAATATCTTGTGGAACAATTGCTCCAACCCCAGAAAGGGTTACATTAGCGTCCACGGACAGAAGTATTGAATTGTCAGGGAGTATGGTGAATGCATTCACGTCAACTGCAGAAAGTCCGACGTCTGAGCCATCAAAATACATGGCATATTGGCTCGTTTCAGTATTTAAAGTCAGAATATCTTCGTCACTTGAAGCGACTCCACCCACTGTTCCATTTGCAGAAAGCGAGAGATAGTTTAATACCGGCGTGGAGGAAGGAGACGGCGTTGGGGTTGGCAACGGCGTGGGAGTTGGTGTTGCCGATGGTGAAGGTTCAACTGACGGTGAGGGTGTCGGGGTGGGTGTAGGTGACGGCGTCGGTATGGGGCTGGGTAAAGGCATAGTTGAACTCATCCAGACAGGATCATTTGTTTCAGTTGTATTATTTGACCCTAAAAATAGATTGTATCCATCTACACCCGAATCAAGCGCTGTTTGCCCAAGCCCTTCGTTTAAGTGATAAAGAGCAACCGTATTCGCGTCAACTGAAAATTCAACAGGTGAAGGACTAAACTGACTGGTGTAGCGAACGGTGTTGGAAATATGTACCTCATCCGTCTCTCCTCCAAAGTAAGGGTACGTGCCAAGACTACCAAGTCTGAAATTAGGCGATTGGCGAATTATTCCTACGTTGCCCGAAACTTCAGGATTTCCATTTACATAGACCGTTGCAATTGAAGTGGATGCATTATAAGTTCCGGCAATATGATACCAGGTATTGGCTTGCAAATTTGTAGTCCCGGTGATAGATTTCCAGGTATTGGTGTCATCTGCCCAAAACACCACCCGGCCATTCATTAGTTCCAGTTCCCAGCCAGTTAGCTCATCAAAAGCCCCCATCACTATTCCATTTTGAGAAGTAGTACTGGGTTTAATCCACATTTCGGCTGTCATGTCAGCAGGTTGCGGGATTTGCGGCCCCAGTGCAATATCGTCTGTGCCGTCAAAGAATAGACTGTAATTTCCAGTTGGCGAAGGCGACGGTGTTGGAGTGGGTGTGGGACTGGGTATTGCAGATGGCGTGGGAGTAGGACTTGGAGTAGGTGTCGGTGTTGGAGTTGGAGTTGGAGTTGGGATTGGAGTCGGCGTTGGTGTAGGAGCAGTACCACTTTGGTACGTCACAACCAGTTTGGGCGCTAAAACTGAGCTGCCGTCAAACGCACGAATATTTTTCCTGCCGAATTGCCCCCCATTGCCACGCAAGATTACAGACAGAGCATTACCACTTTGCCATCCGGGCCTGTTGACAATTTCCTGGATTACCGGGGCCATTTCATTGAGAGATTGCCAGGTGTTTGCCGGCCAATTTGAGTCTGAAGAATGTGCAATCTGCGAACTCGTTAGCACTCTGGATGAAGGCGGGCTGGTAGATGAAAACAAAGGGCTATTATCTACGGCATCAGCGGCAATGTTAAAAGCCATTCCTATCCAGCCGCCATCGGCATAGACTTCAAGGTGCGTAGAATTGATAGTGGCTCCTTGCGGGATTGCAAGACCAGAAAATCTGAAACCCGCATATTGGGAAGTGTTGCCGCCGATATTTATGGATGTCCCGGCAGCCGAGAAACTCGTTCCCTCTTCTGAAACATCATCGTTATCGGTACTCACCTGGAAAGTTGTTGTCTGTGGCCCAATTTGCGCTTGATAAGTCGCGGTTAAAGTTTGGTTTACTGTTGGCACCGTAATTGTATGCGACTGGGCACCACTATCAGACCAGGATACAAAATCATAATTGGTACTGTTCAATGACTGTGGTGCAAGCGCCTGAATCGTATGAGTAAAATTAATCAGACTATTTCTCACAAAAGGCGTTACGACATTAGTTTCCTGATCAAAGTTTAAAGCTAATCCTGATGGGACCGTATCAAATGTAAGGTTGACGGTCTCTGGACTTACCGTTACAGCCTTACTATCCTGTAACCCATCAGCATCAGTAACCGTTAAGACAAACTGGAAACTGGTGGTATTATTCAAGCCATGCCCGCTGATGGGAACTGTAAAAGTACCGGATGTTACTCCGTCTATCGGACCCTGTTCCGGATGCGTATGGCTATCGTGAATCAGATTTATTCGCCAGGAATAATTAGCAGCAGTTAGAGTTCCGTCCGGATCAATTGCCGAACCGCTATAGTTGATTACATCTCCGCCACGGAAAGTTGAGTTAATAAGTGGAGTATCAATGGTTGCCACAGGTGGAGTTCCTGCAACGATAGCCAGTGTATTTGAAAGCGTTTGGTTGGTGCCATCAGAAACAGTAACTCGGGCTGAATATTGTCCGTTTTGCGCATAAATATGTGTGGGATTTTGTTCAGTCGACGTGTTGCCATCGCCAAATGTCCAGGAGTAAATTAATGGTGATAATTCCGGGTCAGTAGCTGTAACTGAAAAATCAACACTTAAAGGGCTTGGTCCAGTGAGGGGTGTAGCGCTCACATTTGAAATCACCGGCGGCTGATTGCTGGAAGTATATTTAATTCTTCTAATCGTGCCGGGGTTACTGCTTCCTTCCCATGTTATGCCAATATCCACATAATACAGTGCTCCGTCCGGGCCTTGTTCCAGATCCACAATTTCCCCGTATGGTCCGTCGCTTGTACCGTTCTCGGGCTCAAAATTAATATTTTGATTTACACTTCCGTTAGTATTGAACGTCAGTCTTCTGACCCAATTTTCGACATAATTGCCATAAAAATAGGTGCCTTCGTACTCTGCAGGGAAATTGCCACCATGATAGATAAAGCCACCGGTGATTGATGAGTCGCGCCCGCCATGGGTATCAACAAAAATAGGGTTCGTCATTCCTGCCGTTCCACAGTTACCTTCACAAATCGGCCAGCCATAATTGACGCCAGCTATGCCATCATTTACCTCTTCGATTGAGGAAACTGCACTGTTTCCACCCACATCCGCAATGAGCATTCTCCCGCTTAGCGAATCAAAAGAGAATCTAAATGGATTTCTAAGTCCCCTTGCCCAGACTGCGTCTAAATTTGACCCAGCGCCATCAAAAAAAGGATTATCAGTGGGGACTGTACCATCACTATTTACCCGTAAAATCTTTCCATGATAACTGTCAAGCCTTTGAGATACATGGCCAGACCCTGCAGTGGTATCAAAGCCATCTCCTGTTGAGATATATATTTTGCCGTCTGCCCCAAATGCAACTGTTCCTCCATGGTGCCAAAGTTCTGCGGCCACATTATCTTCCCAAACGACGAATTCGCTTGCTAATGAGGCAGTGTTTCCGGTCAAGGTAAATCTAGAAACTCTATCTCTTAAAGGATTTGAAGCTGTATAGAAAACATAAATATAACCGTTGCCAGCAAAATTCGGATCCTTTGCGATTCCGACTAATCCCCTTTCACCCTGGTCGGTATTAATATTTGTAATTGTTAAAACAGGTGTGGTGTCTAGAACGGCTGAACCCGCCTGAACTATACGAATGCTTCCATAGCGATTAATCACAAGCATTCTGCCATCAGGCAAAAATTCAATACCGGTTGGTTCGTTTAGGCCAGCAATTAAAGTTTCATTAGTAAAGTTGGCTGGCGGGGCTGCAAAAGCCGGCTTAGAAGCTATGAAAAGTAAGGGATGTTGGAAAAGAATGCTAAAAACCAGGAAGGAAACTATTAACCGTCGTTTAAGTTTCATAATTTATAACTATTCATCATAGTAATGTGATCTAGATTACGTTGTCAAAAAGTATTTCAATCACCACATCGTTAAACTATTACTGAAGTTTGAACGTAGCGATAGCGCCTTCCCAGCCACTTGCTGGAGAAGAAGCAAATGTAAGTGGCCCGTCATAAACTCCTGTTGTATCGACAAATCTATCCTGCGTAAAGATTGGTTCCTGCGAGCCACTGGTGTGCTTTTGGCGCATTGTAAAACCAGTTCCTGCTGTTGCGTCAATTGTTGTCCCGTCCTCATGCAAGAAGGCAACAAAGACCAGTGATTGCGGAGAAGTAGTTGTGACGCTTCCCGCATTGGCGTTTGCTCCTGCCCCGCCGTTATGAGCTACCTGATCAAGTCCATTCGTCATCAGACCTGAGTATTCATGGGAAGCGATAGTGATGTAGTGTGCATTTGCACTTTGACCAGTGACGGTAAAGTTGTTCCCCCCAGTAACATTTGCCGCGTACCAGATGCTGATATGGGAATTACCACTCGCCGGATCCGGATGCTGTACTGTTTTGGTATATGTATTGCCAAAGTTATCAGATACCGAAGTGACTTGACCGGTTCCCGCCTCTCCCCATGTACTTACCGCCACAATTACGGTATTTCCGGTAGTTACCGCTTGCGGCAACATTACTGAATGAGTAGTTTCGCCGCCACTGCCTACTGATAGAGCGCTTTGTACATAAGTTGCGGTTACTGGAGTTGGGGTTGGAGTAGGACTTGGATCTACACTCGGCTCAGGTGTCGGGGTTGGCGTTGGACTAACACTAGGCTCCGGACTTGGTGTAGGTGTCACAGATGGTTCCGGCGTAGGATCAGGGGTTGGACTTGGTGTCGGTTCAGGTGTGGGTGTAGGAGTGACACTCGGTTCAGGCGTCGGGGTTGGAACTGGTGTAGGAGTTGGTGTCGGGATGGGAGTGGTTACGGGATATGTGTCAAGTGTCCCCACTTTATATCTTCTAATTGAATAAGCGGTTGAATCTATCGTAATGGAAGAAGCCTGATGGTTTCCGTCATTAAAGTTAACACCGCCGACACTGCCTAAATTATTAGTTGTATCAATTACATCCAGGTGCCAGATTGTTGTGCTAGCATCATAGTAATCTACTCGGACGCGAACGTCGGTGGTAGTTTCTTGGGTCCATCGGGTGCGAATGACGTCTCCTGGTTCTGGAATATGGGTGCTGCCAATAGAAGCAAGCGGAAGTGGCCAGGTAGCTAAGATTTGTGGTCCCCCACCGACCCAGGCTTCATAGGCGAGGTTGACATTGCCTCCACCTTGGCCAATGGGAATAATTTCCAGATTTTCTTCCCGATTAATTTCCTTTCGCATACCAACCATTGCCCCGAAATAGCTGTTAGGCGAAGTAGGTGGAGTGCCATTTGGCCAGTCGATTTCAATTTCTGCCCAGCCCTCCGTGATATCAGGTAGCCGATCAATATTTCTTCCCGATTGCAACCGGCTGGATGCTGAGTAGAGACCATATTGCGGATGAAGCCGCAGATCAAACTCCCAGGTAGTCCAGTCAATTTGCCATTGAATACCACTCGAATTCCTAAAATCCTGTTCCTGAACTGAGGCGGTTGAGCGATTATCCAGGCCTCCAGGCAGTTGCCCATTTGTTCGTGTATACACATCGTCTACATAAATGGCCAGTGGATCAGAAGAATTAGTATCTGCTATGCCAAAATTAAATCCATTGTAGGTTTCCGTTTGCATTCTGGCCTGCCTATACCAGCCGTAAAAGTTGCCATTAATTATGAATGCAAAAGCGCGTTTTACACCAGGCCCCTGCTGACTATGTAAGCCTAATTCCAAATCAAACCACTGATCAACCGGAACTTGACCATATACTTTAAATTCTATATTAGTATTATCCCAATCTCTTCGTCCAACTACATAAAATTCCCCATTTTGGCGTATTCTTAGTTGCCAGCCGTATCCACCACTTGACCATACCCTTCCCAACGTTAAGTATTCACTAGTTCCGAGTGCACTAACAGTAGACGATGGTACAAATAGTTTTGCATGTTGCCAGTTCCAGGTGCCAGGTCTCTCTGCCCAGGTGTGGGAAGCGGCTGGATCACTGAAACTTCCGGACACATATCCGGTTTGGCCAGATCCGGAAGTAGTTGCCTTGGCGGAAAATATTCCGGATACGGTTTGTTCGCCTGATTGCGAAATATTTCCTGTTTGACCAACCAGCCAACCAGATTGAGTAGCTTCAAAATCTTCAAACACTATTCCTGAAGGAGAAGGACTCGGAGTTGGCGTTGGACTGGGAGTTGGATCAGGTGTGGGTGTCGGAGTCGGGGTGACACTTGGTTCAGGGGTCGGACTTGGTGTGGGTGTTGGCGTTGGGGTTGGAGTAGGATCAATTGATGGTTCAGGCGTCGGCGTCGGATCTGGAGTCGGACTCGGGGTTGCATCCGGAGTCGGGCTTGGAGTAGGTGTAGGGCTCGGTGTTGGATCAACCGATGGTACTGGTGTTGGAGTCGGGGTTGGCGTCACGCTTGGTTCTGGAGTCGGTGTCGGAGTGACTGACGGTTCAGGTGTGGGAGTTGGCGTTGGCGTGGGATCCGGAGTCGGCGTTGGAATTGGAGAAGGAGTCGGGGTGGGGGTGACTCCTGCAGTATATTCAATTATTAGTTTTGCCGCATTGGTAGCGCCAGAATTATGCGCGCGTACATTTTTTCTTGCCCATGCTCCACCCGTACCTTTAAGTATGATTGAAAGGTTGTTACCTTGAGACCAACCTGGTTGATTAACTACTTCCTGAACCAATGATTTAATATCCTCAAGGGTATACCAGGTATTGGTTGTCCAGTTGTTATCAGATCCGTGTGCAACAAATGATCCGGTCAAATTTCTTGCTGACATCCGATTTCCTGATGAAAAAACTGCACTATCATTAACAGCTTCGCCAAACATCAGAAACTGCATGCCGATCCATTGATTTTGGGCTGACCGCACCTGCAACCGCGCGCTTTGAATCATAACGCCTTGGGGAATTTGGACAGTCCGAAATCTGAAACCTGTATAACTTTGGGTAGGATTCTGCCCGGTGCCAATCCACACATTTGAACCGTTGGTAGAAAAAGACGATCCGTCCTCATTTCCGTCATCGACATTATTTGAAACTTGAAGTGTGATTGTATTTGGAGTTTGCGCGTGGGCTACTGAAAAAGACGAAAATAGAAAAACTAAAAGAAAAAAGTGAGTAAGTATTTGAAGGAATTTTGATTTATTACCAAACATTTATAGTATCATAAGCCGATAGTAATCAGAATGTCAATAGTATATTTTTAGTTAATACCAGAATAACTTTGGAACAAGGTGACAATTGAAGAGCCAAGAAATAAAAATACAGCGACAGTCACAACTATCATTGTGATAATTACTATACTGTTAAACCAGACAGGGTTAACATGTTTACCCATCAAATTTTTATTATTAGCCAGCTTCAACATAAAATACAATTGAATTGGTAATAATAATCCGTTAACAACCTGTAGTCCGACAAGCAGTTTAATCAATGATAAAGCCGGACTGAGAACAATCGTTGCCGATAGCACAATAATAAACGTAAACATGGCGTAAAAAATCGGCGCTTCTTCAAAACTACGATTAATGCCCGCTTCCCAACCAAACGCATTAGCAAGCGCAAACGAAGTAGTGAGTGGGACGACACCGGCTGCCAGAAGCGAAGCCCCCAAAAGTCCCAACGCAAATAAAATCCGCGCAAACTCGCCGGCAAAGGGAACGAGTGCGGTTGCGGCATCAGCGGCAGTGTCAATACGTATACCAGCTGGAAAAAGGGTTGAGGCTGTTGCTATGATAATAAAAATTGCGACGAGATTAGCAAACAGGGTTCCAATGAGCGTATCAATCCGAGTATATTTAAAATCAGACATGGTAATCCCCTTCTCAACTACCGCAGATTGGGCAAAGACCTGCATAAACGGCGCTATCGTTGTCCCAATGAGGGCAACAGTGAACAGAAAAAATTCCGGATCAGGGGAAACTGAAGGTCGAATTAAATTAATTGCTACACTATTCCAGTCGGGTTTAGCGAGGATAGCAGCAAAAATATAGCTGAGTAAAAAGCCGCTCATCAGTAAAAATATCTTCTCGACTTTCGGATAGTTACCTTTGACAATTAAAAACCAGATAACAACTGCCCCCACTGGAACACTTATATATTTCGTGATGCCTAGAAGTTCAAGGCTCGCGGCAATTCCGGCAAATTCTGAAACCACCAGGCCAATATTTCCCAGCAAAAGCAATGACATCATAAATACGGTCATCCGCAAACTAAAATTTTCACGTATGAGGTCAGAAAAGCCTTTACCGGTCGCCGCGCCGAGGCGCGCTGCCATTTCCTGAATCAGCACAAAACCAACCGTAAGAAACGTCATGATCCAGAGAACTGAAAGGCCAAAGTGGGCTCCGGCAGAAGCGTAGGTGGCGATGCCTCCGGCGTCATTGCCGGCAGCTGTGGCGATCAGTCCCGGTCCGAGGATGGCAAGAATCGTAAACGGAAAAAACCGTCGGATCCGGGGAAATTTAATTTTGGCAAGCGTAGTTTCAACCATAGTTTTGTTCGCTGGAAAAGCCATTGGTAAATACCTGGCGGATGCGCGCCTTCCACCGGCGCGGCAGATAGACTGAGATTGCATCACGGAAGGTGACAATCCCCAGCAGTTTATTTTCAGATTTACTCACGACCGGAAGCGCGGAAATATTATAGCGGTACATGCGGCGGATAGTTTTTTTAATATGGTCATGCGGGAAGGCTACAAACGGCCGTTTTTTCATAATTGACTCAATCCGGCTGCGGCGCTGGGCCAGTAAAAATTCATGCGCAGCCAGAACTCCTACCAGTTTATTACTCAATTTATTTTCCAGAACATAAATATAGTACGCAAAGTCAGGCATTTCTTCAGTATCCTGAATCAGCTTAATTGCTTCTTCAAAGTTCAGGTCAGCTGACACAGCCAGATAGTCAGTGGTCATGTAGGCGCCGGTCGTATGTTCTGGATAGGAAAGTAAGGCCAGGATTTTTTGTCCATCCTCCTTATTTAATAGCGGAAACACTTTTTGGGCGTATGCGGGTCCCAGAGAAATAAAAAGATCAGCAGCTTTGTCTGGCGGCATGTGCTTAATGACGTCTGCCACATCCTCCAGTTTCATCGATTCGATCAGATTTTTTTGCAGTTTGGGAGACAGTTCCTCGATAATGTCTGCAGCAATCGGGTCTTTGAGGGCGGCGAGCACCTTGCTCCCCTGTTTATAACCCGGGCCTTCAAAAATAATCCGGGCAATATCCACCGCATGTAAACTTTCTAGGTTTTTATACTGGACATTAAACTTCACCTGGCCTTGGCCGCCCAAAAATTGTGCATCTTCCCAATCCACAATATTATGCTTGAGAATGCCGAGAATACTGGGAATGTGCAGCCGGTGCAAAAGTCCCAAAACACTGACATCGACCCCCTTGAGACGGATGACTGGTTTCTCTACTTCCAGTAGCAAATCATTGACGCGGGTCAAGCGGCGGTCGTCAATATCGACAATCTGCTTGTCGTACATATCGTTAACGAGCAGGATTTCATTTTCGCGGCGCTGAAACGGGGTGAGGTCAACGATGTCGGTAGTGAGTCGGATTTGTTTGGTGTTCATCTCGTCAACATCATGAGCAGGAATATAGACGAGGTCTTTTTTGCGGCCGCGTTTGATGAGTAATCCGCTTACCGGCGGATGGCGTTTATCGAGTTCTCGCACCACCAGGTCTTCGAGTGTCCCGATTGCTTCCTTGCTTTTATTAGTTATTTTTCGTCCGAGGAGTTCAGACAAATACACTTCCATGGGTACTCCCCCTTTTTGAAAGTTGTGATGATCACCTGAAAAAAATACTCCTCCGCGGCATTTGTCGGGAAGAATCTAAAATTTAATCTCTAAGCTTATGAAATTGTAGTTTTGTTCTACTAGCCCTGTCAATTGGGAAAAGAAATATGAGTAAGAGACGCAAATTATTTTTAACCCCAATTTGAATCTCTCTTGGATTATTTTAATAAATTGATAGTCTATTAATCTTTGGAGTACAAGGAAGAAGACTATGTTTAATTCCTCATTATTTGTCGAAAAGAACGGGATTACAATTAAGTTTTTTAAAATTTACCGTCTTTCAGGATCACTTTGAGAACCTTCACCCATTATTTGCATCAAACCATGGCGAAATTCATTATAATCCTGTAAATCTACATCATCTTCTTCAAGTTGAAAAAAATCCCGGGTTTTAAATCCTAGTTGTTTTGCTGACTCCTTAAAGTCTAGCCATCCTAAATTACACTGCTTCCAAAGTTCATCAACTATGCGCTTTTTATCTGCTTCAAGAATATGAACGTGTAAATCTTTTTCACCGAACACTTGATTTAACCTGGTTCTTATCGACTGGTCTATTTTCACACTTTCCCATGCAGGATGTTCTTTATTAATTACATTAAAAAATATCCTCAAATCAGGTTCATTTGCGATTCCACTTTGGTAAAAGTTTCGTATACAGTTTAGTGTTTCTCCAAATTGAGTAGGAATTTCGCCACGGGCAAATACCCGCTGTCCTTTTCTATACGCTTCTTGCCAACTATCTATCCACATCTCTGGTGTATCACTATATACATTTATCTCTGGCGTTGCTCTACCGATTTGTTCAACTTTCAACTCGTCAAGTATCCTTTCTATGGTTGTATTTTTCCCAGTTCTGGCTGGACCTCCGACAATAAAAAGTCCATGTGACGTACCCCGAGCTTCTGTCACTAAACTGCTTATAACAGAGTTTTGCTGTTCAAGTTTACCTACGTAAATAGCATTAATAGCATTTGCCATAATGTCGGAATTATATCATAAATAACGCATTTCCAGGCTAATTTACCTAAGTTCAACGCAAATCCGAGCCTCTTTAAGGAGTCTTATTTCTCAATATGCAGGGATCAACAAGTTGCCTTCTCCCATTACTAGAACGACATTAACCAGACATCTGCTTAACAAAAATATCTATCCTATTTAGACTATTATGACCATTCTAAAATGAAGGAATGGAAGTTGAACTCTTTTCTAGGCGAAATTTCATAAAGCTCCAAACTCATTTCACTCTTGGAGCGGTGGAGGGGATTTGTTCAACCGATAGTTTACGATCCGTCTGCGGAGAGTATTACCATCAGTTAATCCGCCTTTGGCGGAAACCGCTCCTTACGCATTTTAACAAAAAATTGATTAACGTTACAAAAATTCTGAAATCAATAATCTGCTAGAGAAATAACCTTGATTCCCGTAGTTTTACCTTGATGCTTAATGTTTTCAGTCACTAAAATAGCCTCGTGTTGTTTTGCCAAAGAAAGAAACGAAGCATCATAATAGGTAATCTCTAACTTAGAAGCTATATTATAAGTTTCATTTGCCAACTTTTCTGATTCTATTATGAATGAAAGAGGCAGGTTGTAAAACTTATTAAAAATAATATGTGCCTGTTTAGGAGATAATTTTTTACTATATAAAAGTACATTTCCAACTTCATATTTTGCAAGTTCTGGAGCAAACAATTCAATTTTGCCTTTTTGAGCATCTTGCAATATTTTGTCTGCTACATCTATATACTTTTCATTATCGTTACTGAGCCATTTAAGAATTACCGAAGAAT
>C687J35174_10007535_pt1 | contig 13969 bp, 9 predicted proteins | sample RifCSPhighO2_01_FD_35174 | JGI IMG/M metagenome (IMG submission 35174) | reverse complement strand
GACCAAAATAATTCCTTATTGCTATTTTGTTCTCCCGAATATAGCTACAGACAAACTTGAGGAATTACTAAAGTCTGTAGCTATAAGTTTGAAAATTCCTTCATAAACTTGGAATTATTCAAACTTATCATTAGAGAAGTTTGATTTTTGCAAATTTCTCTAAAAAATATAAAAAAAGAATGACAGATAAAAAAGAGATTCAGGATACGATAACAAAAGAGCCAGAAGATGAAGAAACATCAGAGGAAGAATTCTTTAACGTATTAAGAACAGTTGCACCTGGAACAAACTTAAGAGCTTCTCTTAACGGTGCATTAAAAACAGGAAAAGGAGCAATGATTGCAATTGAAAATGATAAGCTTTTGTCCTTAATTGACGGAGGATTTAGAATAAACGCAAGGTTTACTCCGCAAAGATTAGTTGAGCTGACAAAAATGGATGGCGCAATAATTCTCTCTAAAGATATGAAGAAGATAAATTACGCAAATGTTCTTCTCACTCCTGACAGCAAGATCAAAAGTAATGAAACCGGTACAAGACATAAGGCAGCAGAAAGAACAGCAAAACAAACAGGGAATCTTGTCATAGCTATTTCAGAAAGAAAACATGAGATAAATATATATTATAAAAAAATTAAGCACCTCCTTGTCCAGACAGACGAGCTTTTAAGAAAAACAAGCGAACAAATTCAGATTTTGGAAAGGCAGAGAGAGCTCTTTGATAAGCATACAGATAAATTAACTTATCTCGAGCTTAGAAATCAATCTAGTCTAGACCAGGCAATAAACTCTATTCAAAAAGGCATAATAGTCAAGAAAATCTCCGAGGGTTTAAAAAGATATATCATAGAATTAGGAAAAGAAGGCTCGCTGCTCAAATCAAGGCTTAAAGAAATAACATTTGGAGTTGAAGAAGAAACAGATTTAGTCATAAAGGACTATTCAAAAGTTGGCTTAAAGAATTCTAAATTTACATTAGGAGAGCTTTCATACGACGAAATAACCAATAAGGAAGACATCTTAAAAGGTTTAGGATATGAAAGCTCTGAAGATGCCGGAAACCATAAAATAGAAGGATGGAGAATTTTATCAAAGACATCTTTATCGGAAGCAGAGATTGCTTCCTTAATTAAGGAAATGAGTTCGTTAGGAAAAATAATCTATTCAAACTTCTCCCCCCATCAAACAATTCTAGGAGAAGAGAAATTGAATCAATTTAAGGAAGAAATCAGCAGAGTTAAATTGAATTATTGAGTTTTATTTTTCTCCGTCCCACTCTGTGCTTAAAACTTCTGGAGCTTCTGTTTTTTCTTTACTTTCGCTAGACTTAACTTTTTCATTCTTTTCCTCAAATTTCCTGTCCTCAAACATTTCTCCCTCTAAAACAATAGCATCATTTAACTTCGGCACATCTTTATTTTCATTTCCATTTCCAGACCCTGGAGAATATTCTCCTCCATCAAGTTCTTTTAATATCACATTTTCAATATCTTCTTCCTCATACTCTATTTTTTGTCTTGGTTTTTGTTTCAGAACTATTTTCTCCTCGTTATTTTTTTTCTCTTCTTCAAAACCCATTCCCTCTGTTTCATATTCGACAACCCCTTTCTTCATTTCTCCCTCTAATCTTACAACTAACTCGCTTATTGTTCTTGCAGCATCTGCATTTACAGATAAACTATTAATTCCCTCTCCAACTAAAAACCTCGCCATCTCTTCCCTGCTTGCAGCCTGTCCGCAAATGCTCGTCTTAACCTCATAGCCCTTGCAGACCCTTATAACATGTTTTATTGAGTTTAAAACGGCAGGATGCATTTCATTGTAAAGATTTTGTACCTCTTCTTCATTTCTATCAATTGCCAAAGTATATTGAGTCAAATCATTTGTTCCCAAACTAATAAAGCTAATGCCTTCTTTGCATATATCTTCAATTATCTGCACCGCCGCAGGAGTCTCGACCATTATGCCTACAACCACATTCTTAGGCACTCCAACTTCTTTAGCAATTTTTTTAGTCTTCCTAACTTCATCAACGCTTATAACTTGAGGAACCATAACCCCAAATTTTTTATGAGGGAACTCTTCGGCAACTTTCTTAATAGCTTCAATTTCCGCTTCCATTATATCTTTATGTTTCAGGCTAAACCTTACCCCATGATCTCCTAACATTGGGTTTCCTTCAACTTTTTGAGGGGCGCCTTCCAAATGCCTATATTCATCGCTTCTAATATCGCTTGTTCTTATCCACATTTCATCAAAATAATGTGCAATCTTCTTCACACCTTTATAAATTAATTTAACATAATCTTGCATATTTCCTTCTTTAACAAATTTCAGAGGATGTTTTCCTCCCTCCGCAATTATCCCTTCTAATCTGGTAAGTCCAACAGCCTTTACCTTTGCTCTTGAAGCTCTTTCAGCAAAATCAGGTAGGTCAACAATAACTTTTATTTCAGTTCTGGTTGGAACAACAGGCTCAACTTCTTTTAATTTTGTTTTTCCCATTCCTGCAAAAACTTTTCCAATATTTCCATCCACGGTAATTTTATCTCCATCCTTTAATTTTTTAGTCGCATTTTCTGTTCCTACCACTGCAGGAATTCCCATCTCTCTTGATACGATCGCCGCATGTGAAGTAATTCCGCCTTCATCAGTTACAATACCTGCCGCCCTCTGCATAGCAACAACCATGTCTGGATTTGTCATTTCTGTCACAAGAACATCTCCATCTTTTACTTTTTCCAATTCAGACGAATCATGAACAATTTTTACAATTCCAGAAGAAATTCCAGGGCTAGCCCCCAATCCAGATAGTAAAGATTCTCCAGAAGCATGTTCGTCATTTCTTTCTTTAAAGAATATTGTTATGGGCCTTGATTGTACTATATAAATTCCAGAACTGTCAATTGCAAATTCAATATCCTGCGGCTTTCCATAATGCTCTTCTAAATTTTTTCCATATTGTGAAAGGATTTTTATTTCGTGAGTGTTCAAGACTTGTTTATTTGCAGTCTCTTCATTTAATTTTATTTCTTTATTATATCCTTTTTCATCTCTTATAATTGCAGTTTTTTTTAGCGAAATTTCTGTGTCTATAATCTTAAAATTATCCAGGTCAGAATCAATAGCATAATGGTCTGGTTTTATTCTTCCTGAAACAATGCCCTCTCCCAGCCCCCAAACAGCCTCGATAACTATGCTGCCGTCTCCTCTTGTAGGATTTTTAGTAAACATTACTCCTGATTTTTCAGAGTTGATCATTTTCTGCACAACAACTGCTAAATATGATTTATTATGATCAAATCCTTTTTTCTGTCTATAATAAATTGCTCTTGCAGTAAACAAAGAGGACATGCATTTTTTTACATTCTCCAATAATGATTCTTTGCCTCTAACATTCAAAAAACTATCTTGCTGTCCTGCAAAACTAGCGTCGGCCAAATCCTCTGTAGTCGCAGAACTTCTCACGGCAACAAAAGGTTCTCCTGTTTTTTCTAAAACTCCTAAGGCATTTGTTTTATTTTTTATATTGCTTTCAGCACCCAGCATATCGTACGCCTCCACAATCTCATCTTTCATTTCTTCAGGAAGGTCAGCATCTTCAATTATCTCTCTTATTTCTTTAGAGACTTTATTTAGTCTTGCAGTATCGTTAATATTTAACCTAGAAAGTATATCCTTAATCTTGCCGTCTATTCTAGTTTTCTTTAAAAAATAGTCATATCCCTGAGCGCTTATAATAAATCCAGGAGGTATTGGCATTTTAATATTATACATCTCTGCCAAGCTAGCTCCTTTCCCTCCGGCAATATGAACATCCTTATTGCTAAGTTCAGAGAACCATTTTACAAAACCTTCAATCTTTCCCTCTTTTATATGCATGTATTATATAAATATTGCGAGTTAATAAAGATTACTCAATTCGAAAATTAGAGTTTTACCGATAATGAGATTAATATTTTTACACAGTTTATTAATCGTCCTTGCCAATTATTTTAGAATTATCTAATCCTCAAGAATTAATTTATCATCTTCCCGAAAACTATTTTACTTCTGCATGGGAGTTTTGATTTTATCTTTTGTAGGGCTGCCCTTGCAATTCTTGCAGATTTTTCATTTGTACAGGTAACAGTAAATATTTCTTTTCCTGGATTGACTATTGCAGCCCTGCCCATTGTAACTCCATAAGAATGTTTCATTCCACTGGACAATCTATCAGCTCCAGCGCCGGCAGCAGTTTTATTCTCTCTTAAAATATGATGAGGATAAACTTTTACAGCAAGATAATAAGTTCCTGGAGCAAATTTATCCATATCTTTATTTACAAACATTCTGCATGATTCTAAGGCGTTATCTCTTACCTGGGCTTTTTCTTCAGCTAGAAGCCTGACTATAAATTCATGCTTGCCTTGATTAGAACCGCTTATGTCTCCCATGTTGAACTTCACAATCTTGCTTGGAGGAACCGCTTTAATATATGCTCTTGCTTTTACTCCGGATTTCCTAGTAAATGGTCTTACTATTTTCCTAGAATACGAAGATGCTTTTCTTAATGCCATTTTATCTTAGTCCTCTAACCATTTTAATCAATTTCTCCTCTAAGCTTAAACATATTAGGATGTTCAACTTCATCAACAATCAACTTTTGGCAGTTTAAGGTTCCGTTTCTATTTAAACCGGATCTAAATATTCTTTCTGCAACATCGTTTCCATCTCCAAACACAAAAGGATAACTTGGATGATTAAGTTTCAATTGCAAGGAATACGTTCCTCTAGGCAAGGTAGACAAAGGCATCTTCCTCCCATCGTAATTTATCATCGTATTTTTTATAACTTCTATTTCAATCATTTACTTCTTTCCTCCAGTTTTATAAGGTCTTATAGATAAACTTCCTCGGTTTATATCTTCTTTCCATCTTTCTTCCTGATGTCTTAATCCATCTAAAACTCGATAGATTTTATCTCCATCACCACACAAAATAATTTTTTGGGCTCTATCAAATCTAGGAGAGACCTCATAAGTTCCAAATCCTAAGGAACAAACATCAACTTTTCTTCCCCCAAAAAATCCCCTTATAGTATTTGCACTATTATCAATTGTTCTTCTACTTGTTGTATATCCTGTTCCAGTTCCACCCATTTACTTTTTCTCCTCGGCATTATGTTTATCATGATCTTCGTGGCCTTTAATTTCAACTTCAGTCGTTACAGCCTGTCCAGGTAGGCCTTTCTCAAAAATAGCCCTGACAAGTCCCTTATTTCCATGAGCATCGCTTATCTTACCCTTAATAACCTTTCCAGATGACGTTTTCCATTCGACTTCCTTTCCAGTCATTTTCTTAGCCTCTTCTCTGCTTGTAGCTCCAAAGTCTAACAAGTAATGCCTTTCATGTATAATTTTCCTGCTTCTCCTGAATTGAACAACAATGCCTTTCATCCTTTTTGTTAGAAAAGACGCTTTTTAAAGATTTCTTAGAGGAGTAGTTTACTTATATCAAGGGAAATAAATTTCCGGATGTTTTTCCCTCGATAGATAGGAAAAGAAAGATACGAAAATTAATTTCTTTTCCTATAGCTTTAGAAAGTTACGATGGAAATCCTTTAATTTACAACTGTTAAATAGCCCAATTTTCTCAAGGTTTTGAAGAACCTAATTTGCTAGATGTATATTAATAAACTCCATTTTTTATATTGGAACCTTAATATAGGTCTTCCCTTCTTTAGGTAACTTAATCAACGGGAAGACCTATACTATTAAATTTAGAATTGAAATACGGGCAATGGAATTAAAAAATGCGTTTAAGATGAATGAATATTTTGTGCAATAACAATGAACAAAATATAATTATTTTGTGCAATAACAATGAAAAGATTTATAAACTTTATTTTTATTATATTAATATGTTATCGGAAGTGGAAATAAGAGAAATACTTGTAAGACAGAGAGAAACCATTCTTAATAAGAAATCTGGCGTAGAAAGGATAGTTTTAGGAGAAGTAGAGTCTAAGACTAAGTTGCCCCATGTTGTTGTTTTAACAGGCCTAAGGAGAAGCGGCAAGTCTACATTATTAAGACAGTTAATAAAAAAGCATTATAAGGATGAGGATTTTTATTATATAAACTTCGAAGATGAAAGATTGTTCAATTTTCCAGCAAGTGAATTTAATAGGCTTTATGAAGTATTAATAAGTTTATATGGAAAAAAGAAAACATTTTTTCTGGATGAAATTCAGAATGTAACTAATTTTGAGACATTTGTAAGAAGATTATATGAAGAGGGNCTTAAATTTTTTATAACTGGCTCAAGTTCAACCCTATTGAGTAAGGAATTAGGAACAAAACTTACTGGCAGGCATGTAGANATTGTTATTAGGCCTTTCTCATTTTTGGAATTTCTAGAATTAAAAGAAGTTAAAATAAAAAATGAGCCTATTTACAAAACCGAAACAAAGGTAGAAATTAAAAAATATTTTGAAGAATACCTAATAAAGGGAGGTATGCCTGAATATTTGATTTATAATGATTCAGAACTATTAACTAGAGTTTATGAAGACACTATAATTAAAGATATTGCAGTCAGATATAAAATAAATAATGTGGCAATTCTAAGGCAGTTATATTCATACTTAGTAAACAATTTTGCTAATAAGTTCAGTTATAATTCCATCAAGAAAGTTACAAGCATTAAGAGCGTTAATACAATTAAGAAGTTTATATCTTATCTTGAGGAGACTTATTTTGCCAAAACAATAAATAAATTTGATTACTCATACAAAAAACAAATAATAAATGACAAGAAATTTTATGTTTTGGATAATGGATTTATTGGAGTTCTTTCTAAGAAGCTAACTAAAGACCATGGGTGGCTATTGGAAAACTTGGTCTTTAATTGCCTAAACAATGCTCATGAAGTCTTTTATTATTCTTATAAAAAAGAATGTGATTTTCTCATTGTTAAAAATAAAGAAATAAAAAAAGCTATACAAGTTTGTTATGAATTAAATGAAGAAAATAGAGAAAGAGAGGTTGAAGGATTAAGTGAGGCAATGGAGAAATTTAAGCTTAAAGAAGGATTGCTCCTGACAAATAGTCAAGAAGAAGAGCTTAAACTAAATGGGAAAAGAATAATTATTAAGCCGGTTTGGAAATGGCTGCTAGAAAATCATGGGAAATAAAAAGATTGAAAATTTGAGTTGGGAGGTGAAAATTTATAAATATATCCTTCATTTCTCTGGTATGGTAAAGGGGGGTTTTGTTGGAGTGTTACTGGTAAAACCTTTAATTATAGACATTCCCGTTGATTCAGTTANTAAAAAACGGGAATGTATAGACAGAGATTACCGAACTAAATGTAACCAAATTATCGGGAATCTCTGTAAGACACAAAACAGAAGGTTTTATCCGTTAGAGAAAACTGACAAGACCTTGTTACAATTATCAGTTTTCTCTATAGTTCTGCTTTTATTAACATTTACTGCTAGTGTTTCTGCTGCTTCTGTNAATGATGAATTTAAAAAACTTGCCTATTATGCTGAAGAATATGAAACAGGCAATATAGATTATATACAACTTTTGGTTTATACTTCTTCAATAAAGGGAAAAATGAATGAGGTTTTAGGGGCAGCTGGTAGGGAGATGGACGGAATCTTAAAAGAAGAGCAATTAAAATCTGTTTTAGGAGAACCCACAGAAGAAACAAAATGGGTTTGGGTTGAAAATGAAGAAAAAGAAAAAAAGATGGATAAAACTGTTCCTGCTTGGAGAAAAATAATATTTGACGGAAGAAAAATTCAAATTAGGTTAAATGCATGGCCTTCTATATTTAGCAGGAAAGAATTTAAAGATGATAATGGGAATAAAGAAGAGAAAAATAATGAATTAGAAGATTTAGAGGGAAAAGTAATTTATAGGTTAAATTTTGAAATTGAATTTAAAAAACCAGAAGAGCAATTAAATATTCAAGATAAAATAGACAATATTAAAACCCTTGCACAAACTTTTAATTCAGACCCTTCATCTGGAAATGCAGAAGCTTTGGCTAAAGAAAGTGTAAATACAGAAAGAACTTTTGAATCTTATTTCAGGCAAAGCGGGGGAAAATGTGAAGATATAATGAGCAGTATCTTTGGAACTGAAAACAAAAGAAAAACCCAGCAATTATATGTCCAAGAAATTAGTTTTTGTGGAGGAGATAATTTTGAAGTTATTGCAAGACTAGAGATGTGCGATGATTGTGAATGGAATTGGATAAATGCGGATTTCAGGGTTGAAGGAAGAGGGCCTGGATTTAATCTCAAGGAAGGGGAAATGAATTCAATGTCTCCCAAAAACTTTGAAAATATGGATTCTGCTGGATTTGAGGGAGAAATTAAAAAAATAGTAGATGAAATAAAACAATCATGCGACAATAAAGATTTTGATTCTATTACGGGTGCAAAAGGCAAATTATGGCCATTAAATGAGGTTTGGAATCAAAAATCAAATGATGTCTGGAAAGAACTTGACAAAACTTTTCAATCTCAAGCAAAGTCTATGACTCAAGAGCAGCGCCAGGAATTTGACCAGAATTATGGCTGGATAAAACAAGAGCAGGAAAAAAAGAAAAAAGCAAAAGAATTAAGCAAAAGCAATTATGAACAAAGAAAACAATTCTACCTAAACCTATTTTCTGGTTATGATAAAAAAGAGTCTTATTATACCCAGATAGAATTTGAAAAAAGGCTTATTGAAGAATTCAAGGAAAGAGGAGAAGAAATCTGCAATAATAATCAGGATGATAATAAAAATGAAGCAATTGATTGTGCTGATGACCAATGCGGAGGAAAAATCTGCGGTAGGGGAAAAAATATTGTGCAGGATGGAAATGAAACAAAAGATATGGAAGTTGATTTTTATTGCATTGAAAAAGAATGCAAGGCAAGAGAAGAAATACAGCAGATTGTCAGGAATATTTCCAATATTTGTCCAGAACTTCCCCCTATAGAATGTTCGGAAGGAAGAAGAGTTTTCTTCAGTAGATATGATAATGAAACTAATTGTCCAATAGAAACTAGCTGTTTAGAAGAAACAGACTCTTGCAGTATAAATGAAGATTGCAGGCAGCCCGCATGTGGGACAGCAGAATGCATAGAAAATAAATGTGAAGTAACAGGATTAATTGAATGCAGAGAATTAGAATGTTCAGAAGGAGATGAAAGAATCTGCGAATCAGATGGAAAGATTGTTGAAATCTGCAATAATGGGTTTTGGGAAAAAACAGGAGAATGTGAGCAAGAACCAGAGACTAGAGATGAAGTTATTGTAGGAAATGAATGTTTAAGTGCAAATGATTGCGGAAGTGACAATATTTGTAATAATGGAGTATGCCNGGTGCTTCCACAAGCGATTATTAGAGAGCCTCTAGAAAAAATTCCGACTGCTGAACCAGTAGAAGAGCAAGAACAAACTCCAAGTGAAACAAACCAACCAGAACCAAATGAACAAAATCAACAACAAGAAACTGCTCCTGAACCGGGAGTAACAGGAGATATTATTTTTAAGTATATAGTCACATTTTTTTCAAAAACCAGGATAACGGGGGCTGCTATTACAGGATTTGATGTAGAAGAAACGCAAACTCCTATAGAAACAACTCCAACAGATCCATCACAACCAAGCCAAACAAATAGACCAGAACCAAATGAACAAAATCAACAACCAGAAAATCAACCACCTCAGGAAAATAATCAACAGACAGATAATCAACAGACAGATAATCAACAACCAATAGAAAACATAGGAGAGGATAATAGAAATCAGGACGATGAACAAAGAAGACAAGAAGATGAGAGAAGGAATGAAGAAAACAAAGAAAGATGTAAAAATGACTGTAAAAGACCCTGTATTGAAAAATGTATTAGGGGAGAATGTGGAGAAGAGCTTAATTGTGTAGTAGAAGAAACACAAAAAAAATGCGAAGGAACTTGTGAACCTAAAGATTATTGTGTTAAAAAATGTATGGATGGTGAAGATTGGTGGAAAGAATTTGAAAATAAAGATGAGCATAAAGAAGAAAAAGGAGTTTTCCAGGCAGGAGGAAGTTGTAGAACTAACCAGGGAAAAACAGAAGGATTTATCTGGTTTGGGGGATGGGGAGAGCCTTTTGAACAAATCCAGTATTTAAAAAACAAATATTATTCAGGATGGCAGGCTGATTGGTGCAAATATGATTTTGAAAATTTAAAAAAACAAAGGCAGGAGTTTGAAAAAAGCTTTAATCAGGAATTTGTCACCTGGTTTTTTGAAAAATATCTGGTTAATTCTGCAGAAAACTGGGAGCAGTCTGTATCTGGAATTTTTGAGCTTTATTGGAAAGATGTTGACAATTCCAGAGAAATGGCATATAGGATGCAGTGCCTTGGAATTGATGAACTGCCAAATATTGATTTAATTAATGTAAAATATGAAACAGATTATGGAAAATTAGAATTCTGGGAAGAAATAAAAACACTGAAATTACAAGGAATGGATAAGGAAGTGCAGGTTGTTTCTCCTTATATGAAAGTATGGGTTTTCCCTAATAAAGAGTTTATAGAATATGAAATGAAAAAAGCAATGAAGAATCATGAGTTTCCCGGGTCTCCTAAACAAAAACTTGAAAGAAAAAATGAAGAAGGTCCGACAGCAGAAGAAAGAGAAATCATAAAGCAGGATAAAAAATTTATGGGCCAAATAAAAAAGATAACTGAAAAATATAATGGAAATTTGGATGCGGTCATAAGGTTTGTTGATAATGAAAAAGTTGTCTTTAATTTATATGCTCAAGTTAATGAGAATGATATAATAAAAATTAAGCCTATGCTTCCAAAAGAAGTTCCGCAGGAAGATATAAGAATTGATATTGAATTTCAAAAACTTTATGATATAATATATATGCAGGAAAAAGAAATGAGCGGACAAAGAATAGAAAACCCTCCATGGGACAGGAAAGCTCAGCCAATGCAAAAAATAAGTGATATGGTCAATGGTGTGAAAATGTATTTCAAGGCAAGAGATATGCTGAATTCTGCCAATATCTCTCCTAAGACAAGTGAGAAAGATGCAAGAGCCCTCATGAAATCATTTTTCAGCATGATGATGAAGTCTGAAAAAAACAGCAATCCGGAAATGGAAGATGAAATGAAAAGTGAGAATCTTGGTGAGGAAAAAGGAATTACGGGAAATGTTATTTTTGGTTAAAATCAAGAATGAAAGCAGAGGAGGTTTCTGGTATAGACATTCCCGATGATTGTGTTAGAGTTTAGTTCGGAAATCTCTATAAAACAAAAAAAGTTAAATCTCAATTTTGGAAAACTATTGTCTCATTCACTAACCTGAATTCAGCAAACTAGCTGTTTTTTGATAAAATTTGCTGAATTCAGGTCACTAAGAAAGGTAAGAGAGAAGATGTCAAGTCTTTCTATAAACCTCAATTGAAATAATTCTTGTCGAATAGCAGATTTATTTTTCTTTAGACATATTTAATATAAACCTCAAAGAACTTTTTATAAGTATCGTTAAATTTCTCTAAGATAAATCTTTCTATACTATCAGAATGCTTGTGGTCAAAATTATCTAAAGCTTTAAGATAAGCTAATCTCTGAGATTTTCGTATTATTAAAGGAGGATATTTGTTCTTAACTAAAATAACATTAATAAGGAACCTCCCAACTCTTCCATTGCCGTCTTCAAAAGGGTGTATTTGCTCAAATTTTCCGTGGAATATGGATACTAATTTAATTGGGTGAATTTTATCTTTATTTTTATCATACCATTTGATTAAATTGCTCATATCTTGATAAACATTTTCTGGCGGAGTTGTCTTAAGATCTTCTCTCCCTAAAATAAAATTAGGTATTTTCTTATATCCTTCTTGAATTTCAATGTCTTTTATAAGCATCTTATGAATTAAAATTATATCCTTATGAGCCAAGGCAAACTTATTTTTCATTATTAGCTCAACAACTTTTCTAGAATTTCTTGTTTCATAGATTTCTCTCAAATCTTTTCCTTTTATAGAGGCATTCTCAAACATCACAATTGCTACGTCTTTTAAAGTCAAAGAATTTCCTTCTAAAGCGTTGCTTTCGTAAGTAAAATTAGCGGTAAATCTATCCAATATGCCCCTAATATTCGATTTCGATAGTTTTTTTAATATCTTTTTATATTCAAACTTAACTAATTCTATTTTTTCAATTTGCTCTTTTGTAAATATATGATCCGGTTTTATTATCGATAAAATATATTTAATATTTTCTGCTATCTCTCTCTCCTCAAAAAATTTGTTCAATTCTTTTTCTGGCTCATTTTTATATATCTTTTCTAAAGATATTGCTTTTCCATTTGGCAGTCTAACAGATTTGACTGCATATTTATACTTCCTACACTTAACATTTTTGGTTTTAAAATACATTGTACTAGTTATCCCTACATATTTATAAATCTTTCTATTTTGTAGGGATAACTTTATTATTAGGGTTTAAAGAAACTCCATGCCCCGGTTTTGAGCTAAAGGTCAACGCCTCCACCAGACAATTAACTTAGAAAACAACTTCAAAATCACCAAGCTCTTTCTTAATTATGTCAAGAACCTTAGCATCTAAATTATATTTCAATCTTTCTTTAGTTTCTGAAAGAGCTTTCTCAAACTCTTTCTTATCAACAATCATTAATTTACCCTCAGCAACTTTTCTTATTTTATCTATTTCAACTAAAAAAGTCCCGTTATCAGTAGCAATAATTTCTGCTTTATTATTTCCATAATTGATTTGCATTATTCCCCCCTGCGCACTTACAAGTTCTTTCCTCTGCGCGTATTCCACAAGGGACTCTATTAACTCCGAAGTATCTCTGGAAAATCTCTGCATCTCCCCAGCGGTTAGTTTCTTGCTCTTTGCCTTTTGATTTATTTTTCCTAGCCCTTTTACAACTCCAAGCATTCTTTCCTGCATTTTTCCCTTCTTTATGACTTCATTCTCGAAATCTTTTATCAATGCCTCTTTGCTTTTATCTCCAAATATCTTTTTCATCAAAGCAAAAATTGACTCATTTATCTTTTCTGTCTGATGCTCTTGTACTTTATTCTCAAGTTTTTCCCTTAACTCTTTCATCTTCTTTGAATATTCCTTGGATTCTCTTAAAAGTTCATCTACTTCTTTTCCAGAAATCTCTTTCAATTTTCCATGTTCATAATCTTTAAAATATTTGACTGTCTTTTCCAAAACTTTCAGCTCCTTTTCAGACATCACTTTTTCTTTATCGACTAAAACTTCCTTTACTTCAGCGACAATTGTTTTTGGCACAGGTGGTGCATGCCCAGCCATCATCATCATTGCTTGTGTAGGCGTTACAACCCCATAATAAGAATCAATCATGCAGTCTAACAGCCTTCTTTTAACAAGCTCTTCAGTTCTCTCCCCCTCTTTCATATAAAGGTCAATTGCTTCCGCNGATGGCTTGATTTTTCCCATTTGCAATAATCTCTTCCAAGGAATGAAAGTTCCTTTATCATACATTGGAACACCATCTCTAATGAAAGTAAACATGACAGGTTGTGCATCTTTTACACTTTGCCAGAAATCAGTAAGCAAATAAACTTGTACATTCAATATATTTTTTACTCCAGCCAAAACTGTTGCTTCTTTTACAAATTCATAAACGATTTTACCTCTTAATTTCTCAAGCAATTCAACTCTTGACATTCTCTTAACATCCGTGTCATCAATAATTATGAAGGTATCTACATCAGAAGTTTTATCAGCCGTGCCTCTGACAAGAGAACCCCCTATTGCATAAGTTGCAACATAATGCACTCTTCCAACATTCAGCCAATTCAATACCAGCGTCTTATGAATATTTGCAACTCTCAATGCTCCAAGAAAACCATTGTCCAGCAATGGAAAACTGGCAGATATAGCATCTAAAAACTCATATTTTGAATCTAAACCATAAT
>C687J35174_10007532_pt1 | contig 13970 bp, 18 predicted proteins | sample RifCSPhighO2_01_FD_35174 | JGI IMG/M metagenome (IMG submission 35174) | reverse complement strand
AAAAGCAAGGACAAAGAAAAAACCCTCTCTCAATTAAAAAAGGTAGAAGCCAGAGGAAGGTATAAGCATTAAAAATCAAAACAGCCAATTCGCAATGTAATATCCTATTGCTGTGCTAATCGCGCCTGCAAGAATTCCTTTCCATATTCTAGATTTTTCAACTTTTAAATAAAATAATGAAATAACCAGCAGGATATAGACAATTAGTGCAAAAACAGCAAAAAACATATTCTTGTAATACAAACTTATCAAAACAAGCAGAATAAATCCCAGTCCTGCATGCGCCTCCACTTTAAATCTAAAGGCTGCCGCCAACAAAACAAAAACTGCAGCTGCAAACACAAACTGAAACACATAATTCCAGTTCTGAAGCATTGCCACTCTTGCAACAACAAGCGCATAAAAGAAAATGCCTCCTAATGCTACGCAATCTCGTGTCAACTCTTTTTTCCAGTTTATAACATCATGCTTTTTATCTTTTTTATCCATTATTGATTAAGCTGCCTTGCATGCCTGTTTCTTGCTTAACATAGAACTCATTTTCTTCACCAGCCTAACATGCTCTTTTTCATCATCCAGGATTCCTTTAATATCTCTCTTTGCGCGTTTGTCACTGATTTTTCTGATAAAAGAGCCATAAAGCTTGATAGACCTTTCTTCTATTCTAAGCTGCTCTCTTAATATTTTTTTAGTATTGCCCATATTTGTTTATTAAATGTTTAAATATTTTAATATGCTTCAGGGTGTCTTTGCTTAAGCGGTCTATAATCTCAATCATTTTTTTCTTTATGCTTCTGTCTAGATTCCCATACGCTACAGACTCCCTTAATCTTTCCAGCCCGGAAAGCGTTATAATTTCTTCCATATCAAGCCCCTTGCGAAGCAAGCTGAAATATGCTGTTTGTTTCCCAATATCTCTTTTATTTTTCATGCTATTCTACAAGAAGTCTTATTTATATATTTTGGCATTTCTGACACAATAAACTTATAAATAAAGAGTTATTGCCTTAATCACAGCCCCGTAGTACAGTGGTCAAGTATACAAGCCTTTGGACCCCAAATCTGCATGCTAGGATGAAAGCTTGGGACCCAGGTTCGAATCCTGGCGGGGCTATTCCCATACACCAAAAAATTTGGTGTAAATCTGCAGTTTTTTGCTGCCTTGCATCTTTGCGAAAGGCTTAAAAACACTTTTTCTGTAAGTTATACACAACTTCATTCAAAATAAAAAATTGTCAAGAACCCTGTGCTAAATAATGAGGTGTGCTTGGGTTCTTGAGCATCTCGAAAACCTCAAAATTCAAAGAATTTTGACGGCTATCAAAGTCATAAGACTTTGAAGTCAAAAGATTTTCGATGACTATCAGAGACATAAAGTCTCTGAAGCTTTCAGAAATAAAATATTTCTGAAGCCCCAAAAATGCCAAAACTTTAAAGAGCATTTTTGAAGTCTAAAAAAATAGACGATAAATAAACCTGGTAAAAAATGGCAAAGACATCAAACAATCATGGCGAAGAGAAAAAACCTTTATGGGTTAAAATGCCTCTTGACGAGCTGGAAAATCTCGTAGCTGACCTGGCAAAACAGGGAATTGGCACAGAGAAAATTGGCCTGATTCTTCGGGACAATTATGGAATTCCTGCGGCAAGAGTTTATGGCAAGAGCATTTCAAAGATTATAAGTGAGAAGTTAAATGTTCAGAGACGGGACGATTTGGACAACGTAAAGAAAAAGATAGTTAAAATAAAGGCATACCTTGCGAAAGCCAAGACAGACAAAAATATAAAAAGAAGCCTGTCAATTCATGGGGCAAATGCCATCAAGCTTGAGAGATACTATAAAAAAGAGGGAAAAAATGCTGGAGGCTCTTAAAGATTTTGCTGAAAAATTCCTTTCAAAAGTCGGGGAAAAAAATAAGAGGGATGTCCTTATTGTCAGCCATTATGATACTGACGGAATAACCTCTGCTGCAATTCTTGCAAAAGCTTTAAAGAGAATAGATGTAAAATTTTATGTTAAGATAGTAAAACAGCTTGAAAAAAATACAATAGATGAGCTAAGCAAGCTTGATAATAAAATCATCATCTTTCTTGACCTGGGTTCGGGAAGCCTGCATCACCTGGCTGATGCAAACTCTGAATTTTTTGTTGTGGACCATCACGAAATCACAAAGGAAGTGCCTAAAAATGTTCATATAATAAATCCCCATATATATGGCGAAGAGAATGTCAGCGGCGCATGCCTGGCATACCTTCTTGCAAAAGAGATAGACATTGAAAATAAGGATTTGGCAAATCTCGCAGTCATAGGCATGGTAGGAGACATGCTTGAAAAAGAAATATGCAAGATAAACAACGAACTGCTTAATGATGCAGAGGTAATAGTCAAAAAAGGCCTGCTCTTGTATCCTGCAACAAGGCCGCTGCACAAAACACTTGAATTTGCTACCGGAATGTTTATTCCAGGTGTTACGGGCTCATCAAGAGGCGCAATCAACCTGCTGCAGGAGGCTGGAATAAAGAAAGATAACGGAGAATACAAGAGCTTGATTGAGCTTGATGATGATGAAATGTCCAGGATTATAACAGCCATACTTCTGCATGTTCCCCACAGAGATATGCGTGAAAATCTGGGAAATCTTATAGGAAACATATATCTCATAAAGTTCTTTGGCCGTTTGGAAGATGCAAGAGAGTTAAGCGCAATGATAAATGCATGCGGCAGGCTTGGCTGCAGTGAAGTTGCCATTGCCCTATGCCTTGGGGACAGGAAGGCGAAATCTGTAGCAGAGTCATTATATGCAAAATACAAGCAGCACATTGTGGCTGCTCTGGATTANATNTCAAAATCAAGGCATATAACAGGCAAGGATTACATTATTATAAACGCAAAAAATGAGATAATGGACACNATAATAGGCACNGCTGCAAGCATTCTTTCAAACTCCCAAGCATATGAAAAAGGCACGATAATAATAGCAATGGCATATTCTGAAGATAAGATTAAGGTGTCTGCAAGAATAGCCGGCAGAAACGGCAGAAACATACGCGAACTTCTTGAGGATGTTGTCAAGAGCATAGGGGGGGAATGCGGCGGCCATCCTGCAGCAGCCGGTTGCCTTATCAGCAGAGAAAAAGAATTTGAATTTTTGGAAATGCTGAAAAAGAGGCTTGAGGTTGAAATAGTGAAGATTTAAAAGTCCTTCTTCTTTATTTTCCACATGGAAAAACAAGAAAAAGACAAAGGCAGGTTTGTAAGAGTAGCATGCCCGGGCTGCAAGTCCGAGCAGGTAATATTTGGAAAGGCAAGCCAAAAAGTGCTCTGTGTAAAATGTAAAACATTGCTGGCAGAGCCGTCTGGCGGGAAAGCAAGGATAAAAGCAAAGATTGAAGAGGTATTCTAGGCTTAAATTTGCCAGTAAGGCACAGCCAAAATGGAAACAAAGAATCTTAAGGAAGGGGATAATGTATTATGCACTGTTGAAAAGATAGTTGGCACTACGGTTTTTGTTAAAATTGAGGATAATGGCGGTGGCGGCAGCATTATTGTAAGCGAGATTGCTCCGGGAAGAATCCGCAACCTGCGTGACTATGTTGTGCCAAACAAGAAGATTGTATGCAAAGTGTTAAGGATGGAAAGAGAGCATGCAATCCTCTCACTGAGAAGAGTAACTCAGGGCGAAAGAAAAGAGGTGTTAGATAGGTATGAAAAAGAAAAAAGCGCACTGAGCATTTTAAGGTCTATTGTAGGCGAGAAATCGCAGGAAATTGCTGAAAAAATAAGAAATGAGACTGGCTTTGGCGGGCTGAATGAATTCCTGCATAGCTGCAAGGCAGCTCCGGAAAAATTAAGGGCATACCTGACAGCAGAACAGATAGAAAGAGTCTGTAAAATACTGTCAGAGAAAAAAGAAAAGAAGGTGGAGATTAAAAAAGAATTCTCCCTGAGAAGCTTGCAGCCTGATGGCATAAAAAGAATTAAAAGAATACTCAACCTGCAGGAGAGCATAAAATACCTTGCAGCAAACAGGTTTGTCCTGTCTGTCACGGCAAAAGGCTTCAAAGAAGCCAACACAAAGACAAACAGCATAATCAGTGAGATAGAAAAAGGGGCAAAGCAGGAGCAATGCGAGTTTTCTGTGAAGGAAAAATAAGCAAAAAAGCATTAAAACAATGGACATAGTTATAGGCGAATATAAGCTGAGCATAGGAAAGAACTCCGTATTTTACCCTGCCAACGGGAATAAGAAAAAAGGTGGGGGGATACCTTTGCAATATTTTGAGGAAAAATTATTGCCTAAATTCAGAATTCTGAATGATGAAGGATTTATTAAAAATGAAATGCAATTTAAGGAATGTGTGCAGGAATTGGCTAATGCTGTATTGCCCAGGAATATCAAAAGAAGGGTTAATACAAGATTAGGCATAAGCCTTTCATACTTTTTAGATGAATTTAAAAAAGAAGCGCCAGTTATTTTAGAAGAGAAGATTAAGATAATCCGAGCCAATAAGTCATTGGATGAAAGAGCCAGAATAACCCGGGAGGATATTCAGTTTTATATAAAAGATATATGGGATAAAGTAGAAGGTCACTTTAAAGGGTATAATGACTGATAAATCGTTGTTGGAACACCAAAACAAAATATGAAACTCCGCGTCTGCAAAACCTGCAAAAAATATACACTAAAGGAACTCTGCCCTGCCTGCGGGCAGAAAACAGCTGAAGCGCATTATAAGTTCCGGGAAAGATATGCCAAAGAACATAAATGATTATAAATAAGCCATAATCTTGCTGTTCATGGCAGCTGCAAAAACAAAGATTGCTGGAATACCTCTGGATTCTTACATTTTCAATGCATCAGGCATTAATGACTCAACATTTGAAGAGCTGGAAACAATTGCAAACTCTGCTTCTCCTGCAATTATGATGAAATCATGCACCATTAATCCTAGAAAGGGAAATGATGAGCCAAGATACTCACATCTGCCTCATGGCTCAATTCAGTGCATGGGGCTGCCTAATTTAGGATATAAAGAATACATCAAATTTGCATCCAGGCTTAAGAAATACAAAAAGCCAATAATAGCAAGTGTTGCAGGCCTGCATCCTGATGATTACTCTCTGCTTGTTGAGGCATTTCAAAAAAGCAATGCTGATTTGATTGAGATTAATCTCTCCTGCCCGAATATAGAAGGGAAATCACAGATTGCTTATGACACAAGCCTGGCTGAAAGCATACTCTCCGGAATCTGGAAATTAGGCAAAAAGCCCCTCGGATTAAAACTTCCACCATACTATGATTCTGCCCATCAGGAAGAAATGGCAGAGCTAATCAAAAGATTTAATATTTCATTTATCACCTGCATAAATTCAATTGGAAATGCCCTGGCAATAAATCCTGAAACAGAAACAGCAATGCTAAAGCCAAAAAAAGGGCTTGGCGGATTATGCGGGGATTACATCAAGCCAGTCGCGCTTGGAAACATCAGGAATTTCTATGAAATTTTTGGCAGGGAAAAAGAGAAGATTTCAATCATTGGCGTTGGCGGTATTAAATCAGGAAGCGATGCATTTGAGTTCCTTCTTGCCGGAGCCGACGCTGTGCAGATTGGCACAGCATTTGAAAGAGAAGGCCCGTCCTGTTTTAAAAGAATAAACAAGGAGCTTGAGAGCATCTTAGGAAAAAAAGGCTATAGAAGCGCGCAGGAAGCAAAGGGTAGGCTGAAATATCTGTAGATAAAATCAAAACAGCATCAAACTAATTTTGCCTGCCTCTCTTTAAGCATGGGAATTCCGTATTCTCCGTCATATCCCGGCTTTACATTTATGTTGCCCATCCTGTTGTCCATAATCAGTCTTGCAAGCAGCTCGTCATTTGGCAAAGCATTCATTAGCTCTGCTTTTTCAGCACGCAGCAAAATATTAAATTCATTTCCAAATTTCTCAATTAGCTGGTTGTAGATTTGCCATGTCTTTTTGCTCGCGAGCGTTGATGCCTTTGCCAGCGCAATCAGCTCATGCAAAGGCAAAATCTTGTAAAATGGCTTTGCATTCCTTGGCATAAATCCTGCTGGAAATGCTGCAAGCCTTTCCACCCTGTTTTCAACACCGATTACAAGCGGCTTGCTGCAGACAGGGCATATGCCATTCAGCTCTTTGCTCTGCGCAGGAGAGCAGGAAAACTTGCATAATCTGTGCCCGTCATAATGATATTTCCCATACGCAGGGTCTGTTTCAATCGTTGCAGCAAAATCACTCTCTCTTATCTGCCTTATCAGTTCCTTGTATGAAAATTCAACGCCTTCCTTTTTCTTGAATATGGTTGCCTCTCTTCCTATTCTCCAGGGCCAGAATGAATGCGCATCTGAAAATGAAACTATTGCCTTGCTGTTCAGCTCCTTAATCCTCCAGTTCATGTCCGGCGAGCTTGACATGCCTGTCTCAATCGCATGAATAAAATCTGCTTTGTCCTTAAACGCCTCGCTCAAAGAATCAAACCCCGACTCGCTTCCAAAGATGCCAAACCATGGAGTCCAAGCGTGCGCCGGTATTATCTCTATATCCTTTGAAATCTTCATCATCTCTTCAGCAAACTCAATGCACGAAAATCCAAATATAGGTCTGCCGTCATAATCCCTTCTGCCTTTCTTGTCCAAGAAATCATTAATCTGCCTGTTGACCTCAAAATCCGGGGCAAGATAAACAAGATGCACCCTTCTGCCCCTCCCCTGAGTATAAGCGAGCGAAATCTCTCCTGAGAGCACAAACCTGAATCCTGTTTTTGTTATAAAAATTCCTTTTTCTCTCTCGCCCNCTTTTAAATTTTCTTTAAGCTCATTCAGCCATAATTCATGTGATATATCTCCTGTTCCAAGAACATCAATGCCCTTAATCCTCGCATATTTTTCCAAATTTTGTATGTTTAAATCCTTGCTGCATGCTCTTGAAAATCTTGAATGAATGTGCATGTCAGCAATAATTTGTTTTTCATCCATAAAAAATCAAGCAAAAATGAGTTTTTATAGTTTAAGGTGCCGAAAACATACTGGCCTTGCAGGATCATATCTTCCTTCTTATGCCTCTGAGCATATTGGCATTCGTGACAACGCTTATGCTTGAGGTTGCCATGGCTATCTCTGCTATTATCGGGTGCAGGATGCCTATGATTGCAAGGGGGATTGCTGCAAGATTATAGAAAAATGCCCAGAAAAGGTTCTGCTTTATCTTTCTGAATGTTGCCCTTGAGAGTTTTATTGCTGTGACAACACTTTGCAAACTGCCGCGGGCAAGGACAATATCGCCTGATTCAATAGCAATGTCAGTTCCTGTGCCTATTGCAATTCCAACATTGCTCTGCTTTAAAGCAGGCGCGTCATTTATGCCGTCGCCAACCATTGCCACCATACCCTGCTCCTGAAGCTGCCTGATTTTGTCTGCTTTTTCCTCTGGCAGGACATCTGCCAGCACCTCACTTATGCCTGCATGTTTCGCTATTGCCATTGCTGTTCTCTCATTATCTCCTGTAATCATGATTGTTCTGAAATTCATCTTATTTAACTCTGCAATCGCCCCGACAGAATCCTCTTTTAATGTGTCAGCAACTGCTATAATGCCGCAAACCTTTCTGTTAAATGCAAATGCCATTGCCGTTTTTCCTTCATTTTCAAACTCCTGCATCTTCTTTTCAAAGTTATCTAGGTTAATATTGCTCTCGTGCATAAGCTTCCTGTTTCCTATCAAAGCGCTTTTTCCCCTTAAAATGCCCTGAGCCCCCCTGCCCCTTAATATCTTAAAACCCTTAACCTCATCTAAGGATATTTTCTCTTTCTCTGCTTTCTGCACAATTGCCTTTGCTATGGGATGCTCTGATGCTGCTTCAAGGGACGCAGCAAACTTTAGTATGTATTTCTCATTAAATGATTTTTCAGCCAGGATAATATCCGTAACCTCTGGCTTTCCCTTTGTTATTGTTCCTGTCTTGTCAAAAACTATAATCCTGACATCCTTCATTGTCTGTATTGCCTCTCCTCTTCTTATCAGAATGCCTTTCTCTGCGCCTAAGCCGGATGCCACCATTAAGACAGTGGGCGTTGCCAAGCCAAGCGCGCAGGGGCATGCAATTACAAGAACGGCTATTGCAGCAAACAGGGCAAGCGTGAGTGTTCCTGCAGAAAGATTAACCCANGGAATTAAGGAGAAGAATGATGCAATGTTCTTCATAAATGCNGGAAATGCTAGCCATGCAAAAAAAGTCAGCAAGGCAATAATCAGCACAGCGGGAACAAAATATCCTGTTACAGTGTCTGCAAACTCCTGTATTGGAATCTTGCTTCCCTGCGCCTCTTCTACAAGCTTTATTATGTTTGCTAAAAATGTATCTTTCCCTATCTTCTCCGCCTTGATGTAAAGAATCCCGTCCTGGTTTATTGTTGCGCCTATTGCTTTTGAGCCCTTTTTCTTTTCCACAGGCAGGCTTTCTCCAGAAACCATACTCTCGTCAACGCTGCTTTCTCCCTTTACTACAATGCCGTCTGTTGGAATCTTTTCTCCAGGCCTTACAACTATAATGTCCCCCACTCTTACCTCATCTATTTTCACNTCTCTTTCCTTTCCATCTGAAACTATTCTCGCAGTTTTTGCCTCCAGTTTCATCAGCTTTTTTATCGCCAGGCTTGCCTGCCCTCTTGCCCTTGCCTCAACATATCTTCCTGTCAGGAAGAAAGCCATAATCATTCCTCCTACTCCAGAATAATCCTCTATTGGAATAAAGAATCTTAATATGCCTGTCAGAAAGGCAATAAGTGTTCCCAAAGTGATTAAAACATCCATATTAAAAGAAAAATATTTTATAGACTTGAATGCAGACCTCACAGTTGGGAAGCCTACAATAAATAATATTGGAACTGTCAGGAGCAAAGGCAGAATCATAAGAANATTATTGTGAATTCCAAAAACCCTCTCAACAAAGATGCTTATCAGCGCAATAGGAATAGCAAACAGCCACGCAATCCACATCCTTCTTTTCGCCTCTGCCATCTGCTTTATCTCGGCTTCCTCCTCTTCAGCTGTTTCTGCAACATCATAACCAGCATCGTTTATTGCCTTGATTATGCTTTTGTCATCAGCAGAGGATGTAACAACTGCCTTTCGTGTGTTGATGTTTAGGTTGTATTTTCTGATACCTATCTTCTTCAGGGCATTTTCAATAGTCATGGCGCAGTGTGGATTATCCATTCCTGGAATTAGAAATGTTCTTGTTTTGTCTTTCTCTGCTTTCATTTTTTTCTCCTCATCCTCAGAAACTGCTTTATAATCCCCCGCACCTGAAACAGCCTTTGCTATGTCTTTCTCGTTAACACTGGCTTCGTCATATTCAGCATAAAGCCTGTGATTGGCAAAATTTACGGAAGCAGAGCCAACCCCTTTGAGCTTTTTAACAGCCTTCTCTATATTGCGCGCACAGCTCACGCAGTGCATTCCAATTATGCTAAACTGGGCTTTCTTCATTTTTGAATATGGTGAGGTATCCTGCTATCTTGCTAGCTTATTGTAAAGCCATACAAACAAGGCGCTTCCCACTACTGACAGGATAATTGTCTCTATCAAGCCAATTGCAAATCTTGCAAGTGTTGTTGGTATTGCCTGCATGCCAAGGCTTGCATGAAACAGATAGCTGCCGAATNCAATTGTCTGCTGCGGCAGGATTGCATAAAATATCCCGCATACTGCATATACTATTGAAAAAAATGCTGTAACTGGCAGTATAATATTCCTGTAACCGAGTTTTGCTGTATTTTTTGCCATGAACCGCTCACCTCCCCACATTCTCAATGAAAAATCAGCTTAAAAATATTGCGTTAACAAGGCGTGAACTTTATGCCTGATAGAAAGATATAAAAATAATCCGATTATATTTATTTTATGAATTATGGGTTTCATAGGGTTGAAGAGCCTGAAGGCGTTGTGCCGCAGGCTGCATGGAAGGTGGATAACACAATCAGAAAACTTCATAGAACAGAGAAGATAGTTAAGGTTAAGCTGTTGAAGATAGATTCCACCAGCATGAGACAGATGAAAGAAAATTATGCTAATGTTAATAAAAGAATTTTAGATATTGTCAAACAGAGGGGTAAAATGCATAACCCTGTAACTAATTCTGGAGGTGTTTTGTTAGGAGAGTATAAGGGAAGAATAATAGTTCCTTGGGTTTCATTAACAGCAATCCCCTTATCCATAAAAAAGATAAAGAGGATAGTTGGTCATTGTATAGAAGTTGAGGGGCATGCTGTACTATTTGAAAGTTATCCTTTTACAATTGTTCCTATTGGAATGGACGGGCATGTTGCTGCAACTGCTTTAGATATTGCAAGTGTGACAATTCAGCTAAAGAGACTGGTTCAAACTAAAAAAATTTCTAAGGCTTTAATTATAGGATGTGGTAATGCTGGAATGGTTGCCATGGCAACAATTAAAAAATATTCTCCTAAAACATCAATTCTTGGGGTTGACAGGCATGGTAAAAACTTCCCCAGAATAATAAAGGCAGGCTTTACAAAAAAACTTGCAAAAATAGATGGTGTCAATGCTGCCGCTGTTTTTGATTTTGCTAAAAATTGTGATTTAGTAATCAATTGCGTTAATGTTCCAAATACAGAGGCGTCATCTGTTTTGGCAGCTAAAGAGGGGGGAACAGTAATCTTTTTTTCTATGGCAACACAATTTGCTCAGGCATCGCTGGCTACTGATGCAACAGGTAAAGATGTTAATTTGATAATTGCCAGTGGTATTGCAAAGGGAGAAGATAAGGAGATATTCCAGTTATTAAAAGAACATCCCGATTTGTTTGGAGACCTTAAAGCGCCATGTTAAAAACTCTGGGCTAAAGCCACAGAGCGTGTTTAAGTTTTTGATCACTATCAAAAATGCCTTTATTTTCTGCGAGTTAAAACAGACAGCGTACATAAAGAGCATTTTTGAAGTGTTAAAAATGAATGGCAAAGAATAAGAAATTTTGCTAGAAATCATAAGGCAGTCTAAATTAATAAGAGAAGAGTTTATGAACTTTCTATAAATTTTTTCCGCCTTTGTCCTTTATTCTGCATTCCAGCAGGCTTTTTGCAATCATATANACTGAAATGCCCATCAGCAAAAGTGCAAGCACNCTCAGCTCAATGCCCTTTTAANGGCATGAAGAATAATGCTAAAGGCGCACCGAAAAGCCCGAATAAGAATGCGCCGCACATAGGGCAGCCTGCTGAGAACAAGCCGGCAAGAAATCCTNCGCCTCCAAATATTCCGTGAGATTTGCCNGCCTTCTTTTTATGCCTCAACTTAAGCCTGATTGTGTATGCCAACAAGGCAGCATAAACCCCAAAAAGCAGGGCAATCACCGCCAGCAGGAAAAATGTTATAATTGCATACAGAAAGCCGTTCATCATTATAAAAATGCCAAGGCTCTGATTAGTTGTTGTAGCAAGCGTCAGCACATAAAAAACAAGAAACAGAATGGCGCTTGAGCAAATAAAAAGGATAAGATAGTTTCTTTTTGACAGAATGGCTTTAACCAGCTCCCTGATTTTGATTATGTTGTTTATCATGTTCTTAATTTTAATTCTTTTCTCCTGTTGTTAAGAGAGAGAACAAGCCAATCCTCTTTTGTTTTATGCCTTTAAGGTTGTACTGTTCAAACAATCTCCTGAACTCTCCGGCATTAAACATCTTATTGTTCCCCGGCTCAATTGCATGGAATATCTTATTCAAAATAAATCCAAAATCAACATCAATAACTACCAAGCGCCCGTTTTTCCTTAGAACCCTGCAAAAATTTTTCATTACAGATTCATAGTTATAGTAGTGATGAAAGGCGTCAATGCTTAAAACATAATCAAAATAGCCTTTCCTAAACCTAATCCTCTCTGCAGGTTCAAGCTTCAGCCTCACTCGGGTATTCAACAATCTTCTTCTTGCAATTTTTAGCATTTCTCCTGAAATGTCAACGCCGTAAAGCTTAAAGCTCTTTTTTTGCTCGGATAAAAAGAGCAGCAAGTCCCCTGTCCCGCATCCAACTTCCAGAATTCTTGAGTTTTTCCCAAAATTAATCTCCCAAAGGGATTTTTTCTGTAGGCTTATAAGCCATTTTTTCAGGGCGCTTCTGTCATAATATGCTGCAAACCTGTCAAAAAATTCCTTGTTTTCGCGCTCTAATGAATCCATGTTTGTGGTTTTGTGATACTGTAATCAAGCATTTAATTTCTGATTCTGCCACATCATAATAGCGCCATAATTTCTGCTTTCTGCGTCGTCTTCCATATAGTTTGGCATTATTTTTGTAAGCTCAAGCCCATTGCGAGTATAAAACCTTAATTCTGAATCAAGATGCTGCCCATCTTCTCTTCTCAGCCGGGCATAATCTTCAATATAAATCTCTTTGTTATCAGCGCAGTACTCTCCATAACCCGGGATTCTTGCGCCCAAAACCAAGAACCCTAAGTTCAATCTTTGTGCAAGCTCTTTTTGTGCCTGCACAAGAGCAGAGCCCCCGCCGCTTCGTGATTTTGCACCAACTGAAACAACATAAAGAGCATTTCCATTAGGTCTATGTGTCTGCTTAAGATAGCCATTATCTGTAATAGACTCCCATGATTTTGGGGGATTTAAAGGATTATAGCTTATTATTTCAGATGTTGAAACTCCAATGAGCTCTCCATTCAGGTAAGCAAGAAAAAAGCCTTCTGGAAATATTTTAAGGCGAGACTCAAATTTTTCCCTTGGCGCTCTTGTCCCTTCGGGCCAGATTTCATTCTCAAGCCCGACAACATCCTCTAAATCTATTTCACTTGCATTCCTGATTACAATTGAATCCATCTTTTTTGTGCTTTCCTTAAATTCATAGTGCTTAAAAAGCTTTCTGAATTATTCGTTTGCCATCATTTCACTTTTAATAATACTCTCAAAAACATTCAAGTTTGCTCCCTCAACCTTCCTGTTGTTTATGAAAAATGTCGGTGTGCCTCCTACCCCGAGCCTTTCTCCGTCCTGAAAGTCCTTTTCTATCTCCTTCTTGTATTTATGAGAATCAAGGCATAAGCTGAACTGCTCAATGCTTAAATCAAGCTGCCTTGCATATCCTTTCAGGCTTTCGCTGTCAAGGCTTTCCTGATTTTCAAACAGGATATCATGATAGTTCCAGAATTCATCTTGCTCATTGGCGCACGAAGCAGCCAAGGCAGCAATCATTGAGTTTTTATGCATTGGCAGTGGAAAATTCCTGTAATAAAAAGCAATATCATACTTGCTGAGGACAGCATCTATAACTGGCAGGGCTGCCCTGCAGGCAGGGCACTGAAAATCGCTAAATTCTATTATAATTATTTTTGAACTTGCATTTCCTTTTGCAGGATTGATTCCTGTGCTTATGCTGCTTGCTGTTAAATCGCTATTTTTTTGATTAAAAAAGGTATAATAAAACAATATTGCTACAAGCAAGGCTATAATTACGCCAGCTACTAAAATAAGCCTCGTAGTTTTTTCCATTTCAATTTTCTCTTTGATGTTGGATTTTCTTCTGTCTTTTTATCTCTTCTTGTTTGCTGTTTTAACCAGCCAGTATATAGCTGCTATAATCAAAGCAATCACCAAAAGATAAACTACCCATCCAAGAATAGCAGTTCCTGCGCCGTATCCCATCATTCCATTTCCGTACATCATGCTCATCATACCCCCAGAACCATAAACAGACTGCCTGCCAGACATCATATTCATCATTGACGTCATGCCGCTGTTTGTCTCGCCGCAATAGGCTGATTCTGCCATTGCAATGTGCATTGCCTTTGTTGTTTCAGAGTCCTCGCCGCCCATCATGCTATGCATAATCTCATGCGCCTCTCCCGGATGCATCTGCTCCATGTAATAGTCGCCAATCTCCTCAAGCTGTTCATTCGTCAGCTGGCTACAGCTTATGTTTGAGTCA
>C687J35174_10007527_pt1 | contig 13976 bp, 9 predicted proteins | sample RifCSPhighO2_01_FD_35174 | JGI IMG/M metagenome (IMG submission 35174) | reverse complement strand
GGATCTAGGCGGAGCCGTCCCGGCTAGCCGGGACTAGATTCCTCGATTCCCCTCGGCTACACTCGGGGTCACTCGGAATGACAACTATAACTTTTCATCGCAGATCCTTCCGTAGTTCTGCTTCCGCCAGCTGGCGGACAGCAGAACGAAGGAGGACTTTTAACTATTAACTTTCCCCATCCCCCTCTAGACACTCTCCCCTGCCTCTATTACACTAACTGTGTGGAGCCCATTTACTCCCCTGTCCATTAAAAATTAGATCAATAAGTCGTTCTACATCCTGTAGAGTGACGACCAAATACTTCCTTGTTGAGACGAAATGACACTTTTGGGGGGCATTTTCGTCTCTTCCTCATCTTTTGGATGTTTTCCGAAGTAACCTCTCGGAAAGCAAGATTCCCAATCCTATTGGAGGTTTCTCCCCTCCGGGACCTGGGCAAGTGGTTATGCGTTCCTCCGACCTAGGATTTCTTGCCCGGTCCCCTTTTCTCTGTGTTACCCCGAGTCCTGCTGTCCAGCAGGATCGAGGGGCACTTTCTCTTGACAATCTTCGGCCCTCCCTGTCGGGAGAGTCGGGATTGATAGCGTTCGTCCGTGGCACCCGTTTGGGTTATGGCCACATTGTAAAGGGGGAGTTGAGGTTTGTTTTATTGGGGAAATTGCTATTGACATCAACACCTCTCTTTAATTTAAACCCCGCTTCTCTGACTCCCCCACTTTTTTGCTCTTTGTAGTGCTTCCTTTTTAGCCACACCCTGCCGCTTCTCGGCAGGGTATTTTTTTATTGAAAAATTGGGGATAAGTGCCCTTGACAAGTTTTTACCAAACATTGACAAATAGTATTAAAATATTTGTAATCACTTGTTACAACGTTGCGACAACCTACAACAGTGTTGTAGGCGCGAACGATTTTTATGCTCTCACAACTAACTTCATACCTACAACAGTGTTGTAGGTGGCTTGAAATATAAGTTATCCCCAATATGCCTCCATAGGTGTAAAAATATTACACCACAAAACAAGGTGGTAAGTCAATGAAGACGACTTTGCAGAGTGTTGTAGGTCACTTTACATGGCGTTGTAGGTCTATGGGAAAATGCCTACAAGGGTGTTGTAGGGTTGTGCCTCTAAAAAATGCTTTACTATATTATATAACTATACATATGCGAATAAACAGCACAACTATGTTGCAACCAAAAATGTTGGGGGTTGCAACTATGTTGTAGGTCGCCTACAATAGTGTTGTAGGTACCCTACAACACTATGTTAACCCTCGCAACAATTTTAGCCATCGTGATCTTTTTCTTTGCTTCGGTTGAAAGACCGTTGTAGGCGCGGAGCGATTACTCGCTCTCACAACTAACTTCATACCTACAACTATGTTGTAGGTCCCGGGACTTATCCCCATTTATTATTACACCATAAAATTTAGTCAAAAATCGATGGAAGCTGTGGATAACTTACAAACTGAAACGCAACAAACTTACTCTTTGTCCGAGGTCTCTAAATATTTGAATGTCAGTGAGGGGACGGTTCGTAATTGGGAGAGGGGATTCTCGGAATTTCTTTCTAACTACCGGAATAGATACAACCATCGGACTTTCACGGTAGAGGATGTCCAGGTGATGGAACGAGTTAAGGGATTAATGGAGTCCCGGCTTTTTACCCAATCCGGCATTAAACACATGTTAAGTAATAAGGGCTTTTCTGCCACTTCGTCCACCTCTGTTGCTACTGTTCAGCAAGAGGGGACTGCGACTCCAATCCAACAGGTTGTTTCTCCTATGGACGAGGAATACAAAGAGCGGCTGCTGATGGCGCTCAACTCCTTAGGTTCAGAAATCCACTCCTTAAGGAGAGAGATGCGCGAAGACCTGAAGGGGACACTCAAACGCGAAATTGACCACCTAACTTTACTGCTGTTTCCACCTAGCCAACCCAAGAAGAAATCTTGGTGGAAATTCTGATTTTTAAGAAGAAGTGATGGTTAGCTGTAAAAGCAGGGGGTTCCCCAGAATGGAGCTCTCGTTTTTTGTCCTGCTATAATAAAACCGTGATGTTTTACAAAGGAGGTGGCGTGGTGCCAGATCATCGTATTCTTTTTAGAGTCAATATGGCTCAAAGGAGGTGATCCAGTATCTAGCCGCGTTTCCGGCTGTTTGTACTTTTTTGCTCAATCCCGCCTTCAAGGAGAACGCTTTATGACTGTTGGTATTGGAGACGATTGATTTACACGGGGTGGCTTGGGATTTCCCGGCCACCCTTTTTCTTCCCCGCTGTCCTCGTTCGGCTTTCCCCTTATCCTGTCATCCTGAGCGGAGTCGAAGGATCTAGGCATAGCCGTCCGTTAGCTGACGAGCTAGATTCCTCGATTCCCCTCGGCTACACTCGGTGTCACTCGGAATGACAACTATAACTTTTCATCGAGGATCCTTCCGTAGTCCCGGCGAACCGGGACGGAGGAGGACTTATCACTTTTAACTATTAACTTCTCTATTTTACAGTCCCATTCTCCATTTTTAATTTATCAATTTTTAATTTTTAATTCGTTATGACGCCAACTGTCTTTGTCGCTATGAGTGGGGGAGTCGACTCCTCTGTGGCTGCCGCTCTGCTGAAACAGCAGGGTTTTAAAGTGGTTGGGGTCTTTATGAAGAACTGGCCCGCCAGCAACGCTGAGCGTAGCTCTGCGGGCTGGAGCGATCTTATCTACACTAGGACAGAATATTGCTCTGTCGAACAGGACTTTGCCGATATGCGAGCGGTTTGTCAGCAACTTGATATCCCTTATTACACCTTTAATTTCGAAAAGGAATACAAAAAGCAGGTACTGGATTACTTTTTTGCTGAATACAAAGCCGGTCGAACGCCCAATCCAGATGTGATGTGCAACAAAGAAATTAAATTTGGTCTGTTTTTAAAACGAGCCATGGCTCTAGGAGCCGACTTTATTGCCACCGGACATTATGCGCAACGAGTTGCGAGTCATGAGTCGCGAGTCGCGAGTGGAAAAACTAACTCTTCCCTTACTCGTCACTCGTCACTCGTCACTCGTCATTTGCTCCTAAAAGGAGCAGACCCCATCAAAGACCAGACCTATTTTCTTTACAATTTGACCCAAGCCCAGTTGTCTAAAACCCTATTCCCGATTGGCCAATACCCAAAAAAGCGGGTTAGGGCGTTGGCTAAACAGTTTAAATTACCGACTGCCACCAAAAAAGACAGTCAGGGAATTTGTTTTATCGGACCAATTGATGTTAAAAAGTTCTTAAAAACCGTTATTACACAGAAAAAAGGCAAAATTGTCAACCTAGAGGGTAAAGTGGTTGGTGAACATGAAGGGGCCTGGTTTTATACTATCGGCCAGAGGCGGGTGGCTGGTTTATCAGGGCAAACCGACCCGCTTTATGTGATATCGACTGATATTAAGAAAAATCTGGTCGTGGTCGGTCCGGATTCTGCTACTTACGGTCAAGGGGTGGTTTTGAAGAACCTACACCTAATAGAGAAGGTCGCGAGTCGCGAGTCGCGAGTTGCGGGTGAAAAGCATTCAACTCGTCACTCGTCACTCGTAACTCGTTACTTACTTACCGCCAAGCCCCGTTATGGCCCCGAAGTTTATTCGGGTCAGCTGGTAATAGAAGAAGTCGCGAGTAACGAGTCGCGAGTTGCGAACGGTGAAACTATCGTCATTCCGGCCTCCGAGCCGGGATCCAGACAAAAAAACACACCGAAACAATCTCCCTCTCGCAACTCATCACTCGCAACTCATCACTCGCAACTCGTCACTCACAACTCGTTACTCGCGACTCGCTACTCCTTCATCTTCGATGCTCCAGTTCGTGCCTTGACTCCAGGCCAATCCCTGGTACTGTATGATGGTTCTGTCTGTCTCGGAGGGGGAATAATAAAAAAGATAATCTAACCAATCTATTCAATCTCACCAATCTAACCAATTAAAACGGAGTCGTGTTCTGGCTTAACCCACCATATCCGTCGTCATTCTGGCTCCCGCCTGCAATGATGTAGCATCTTCGGGCAGGTGCCCAGAATCGTATATAAGATTCTGGATGCTTCTGCCGTACGGCAGAATTACCAGGATGACAGATGGTCCTTCGACTCAATACACTCGCTACTCGCAACTCAATACTCGTTACTCATCAAAACTCTTATTTTTAACGGGATGACAAATCAAGAAATTAATCAATTAGCTTTGGCGGCCAAAGAAGGCGATAGCGGTGCATTCGGTCAATTATTTGATGAATTATCAGATAGCATCTATCGGTTTTTGGCCTTTCGGTTACGCGATAACGACTCGGCTAAGGATATTTTAAGTCAGGTCTGGTTGGAGGCCTGGCAAAGTTTGCATCGGTATGACCCCAATCGACCATTCAAGACCTGGATATTTGCGATTGCCAGATATAACCTGATTGACCACTACCGGCGCCATCGCCCGACCGTCTCCTTAGACGCTGTAATAAATCGCTCTGGTGGCACGGATGTAGAGGCAGAGGTGGAAACGAATGATGAGGTGACTCGAGTAATCGATAATATCGATCAACTCCCCGAACTTTATCAGACCGTTCTCAAGCTGAAATTTGTCGAAGAACTAGATTATTCTGAAATCGCTCAAATTACCGGCAAAACCGAAAATCACCTTCGAGTTATCGTTAAAAGGGGATTAGATAAGCTAAAACAGCAATTACAAATTAAAAATTAAAAATGACAGATGTGTCTATCGTTTTTGCCCACCTATATCTGTCATCCCAAGCCCATCCCTTGTCATCCTGAGCGGAGCCGAAGGATCTCTCCCCGCTCGTCATCCTGAACTTGTTTCAGGATCTACCTGCCTGCCGGTAGGCAGGGATGCTGAACTAAATTCAGCATGACGAACTCTTTTTACCCAACTATTCATCGCAGATCCTTCCGTAGTTCTGCTTCCGCCAGCTGGCGGACAGCAGAACGGAGGAGGACCATTCACCTTTAACTGACCCCCATCTCCAATCCTTTCTATAACTATTCACCATTCACTTTTAACTATTAACTGGCCCCTATGTCTAACCACACCGACAAACAGCTAGAAGAACTAATCCGCCAAGCAGGGAGTCGGGTTCAGTTATCCTCTTCAGATAAGTCGGAAATCAAAAATAACCTGATGAGTGTAATAAATATGCTTCCAGAGCGGACTGGTACTCGTCAGGCAAGTAATACATTTAACCAAAGGAGATTTGCTATGCCACTTATCCCATTAATTATTGCCACCATCATTGCCCTAGGTGGTGGAACTGCCGCTTGGGCTAATACAGCCAAGCCGGGTGACACGCTTTACCCCATTGATCAATGGGTGGAGCGAATTCAGGAAAAAATTACTCGGACCCCAGAATCCAAGGCCGGTTTATTGGCTAAGTTTAGTGAGGAACGATTGGCTGAACTCAAAGCCATGCAGACGATTGACCCAAGCCAATGGTCAGATGAAATGAAGGCCAGATTCGAACAACGCAAACAAAATGCAGTTGAGCGAGTAGCCCAAAGCATCGAACGGGTTAACACCGTCCAGACCAAATTTGAAGAGAAATTGGCTGGTGCTACGACCGACGCTCAAAAAGAGGTTTTTCAAAATATCATTGAACATCTGGGTGAGGTGATGGATAAGCGCGAAGAGCGGATGAATGAGATTGAGGGGAGTGTCATGAACCAAATTCCGCTTCGGGCTCGGTTACGGGAATGGCGGAAAGAATCAGTTCAAGAAATGAATGAACTTCGTCGGGAAACTCTGAAAAAGTTGGGTGAGACCGAAGATGAAATAGATGCCACTGAAGATGCCAAGTTGCCTGTCCCGGACGATTCGCTGGGAACCGACGAAGATGTTCAACAGAATCTTAATCAGGTAGCCGAAATCAAACAGCAAATTGCTTTGGTGGGACAGGCGATTCAGGACTATTTCGACCAGGTGATTTCCAAGGACTCGTCCAAACCAGTCGTGCCAGAAGTCGAACCAAACTGGCCACCGCATCTGATGTAAGAGGAAGTATTGAGTAGTGAGAAATGAGTATTGAACAACCGACAAGCACTCTTGTCGGTTGTTTCCGTCTAGGTCGCTTTTCCTGTCATTCCCGCCCCCCTGTCATTCCCGCGCCCGCCCGCAACGATTCGCCAGCCCGTAGTAGATACAACGTTTCTGGCGGGCGTAGCGATTCGGGCAGGAAGACGGGAATCCAGACCTAAACAGAAAATCTTTTATTTTTCTTTCTGGATTCCGGGTCCCGCCTATGCCTGTGGCTTCGGAACGGGCAGGTAAGTCCGGAATGACGATGGACTTACTAGGATGAAAGCAAACCTACTCGTAACTCTCTCCGACATTCTTCCACTCGCGACTCGATACTCGTAACTCACTATTCACCAACTCCCTTGTTTCCCCCTTATCTTGTCATTGCGAGCAGTTTCCCGATACTCGTGACTCTCTCTGACATTCCTCCACTCGCGACTCGATACTCGTAACTCACTACTTATCCCACCCCTTGCTTTTTCAGGGGTATATAGGTATAATTTCTCTCGTTAACCAGGGTCTTAATTTATAGTTTCTTGTCAAATAAGTTAACTATGCATTGTCCGCTCCTGGACTGTATTATTGCCTCCACCTGTCACACAGACAGGGAGATTTTCGTTATAAATAGGGAAGAGCCGTATGGCCATTTTGCAGCTTAAAGCGGATTATGCCAAACAGCGAGAAACCGACCTGATTCAACGCTCCCAAGGGGGCGATGAGCAGGCCTTCGGCGAACTCTACGAGATTTGGGCCGGCAAGGTTTACCGATTCGTCCATCTCAAAGTCAGAAGTGTCCCGGTAGCCGAGGATCTTACCTCGGAGGTCTTCCTCAAGGTCTGGCAGAAAATCCATCAATACAAACCGCAAGCGGATGCTAAGTTTTCAACTTGGCTTTACACTGTCGCGCGCAATTCGGTCATCGATTACTACCGAATTAATCGTCGGGGAGAAATTTCTTTCGAGAATCTGCCAGAAATTGCTGATCTTGAAGGGGATGAGCCCTACCACGAGGCCTCGGTTCTGGAAAACGCCTTACAGCGGTTACCGGAAGAATATCAAAAGGTCTTGCGATTACGGTTTGTTGAAGAACTGCCAATTGCTCGGGTGGCGCAAGCCATCAAGAAAAAAGAAGCAAATGTGCGGGCTATCACGGTACGGGCTCTGGCAAAGTTAAGAGACATGTTAAGTGACGAGTCGTGAGTCGCGAGTAACGAGCAATTACATGAATGGGGGATACGCACAACTGTCTGTTTGGCAAAAAGCTCGTATTCTGGCGACGTCGATTTACAGGCATACCCAGCACTTTCCTATCGATGAACGGTTTGGTCTTCAGTCGCAAATTCGACGCAGTGCTGTTTCAATAGCTTCCAATATCGCTGAAGGGTGTGGTCGCTCATCGGCAAAAGATTTTATTCGATTCATTAGAATTGCAAGGGGATCTTTAGCCGAGCTAGAGACCCAAACACATATTGCATCCGACCTCCAGTACCTCACATCAGAACAGGTAACAGATATTATACGGCAATCGGAAGAAATTAATCGGATGTTGGCTGGTCTCATTAAAAGTCAAAAAAACAACATTTCAAACCAGATTACAGTGAACGATTAACGACTCTCGCAACGAGCGACTCGTAACTCGTCACTCGCTTTCTAAGGGTTCCGCAAGAACTTTTGGGAAAATGGGGAACATCTCTATTTTCTTAAAAGTATTTGCGGAATTTTTTATAACTAATAACTCTTTTCTTCTCTCACACTCGCGACTCATCTCTCCTCACAACTCGATACTCGCGACTCAATACTAATAACTCGCGACTCGATACTCGTAACTCACAACTATGCCTCGCATTCACGACAATTTAGTACAAGAACTTGGCGTCTTAGGTAAAGACGCTCATTTGTCGTTGTCTCAACGGCAGAAAATTCGTGACCGGTTATTTAAGCAAATCGGACAGTTGGACCTGATTGACGCCATGCAGACCAAGGTAGAAACGGCTGATTTGGTTATGCCAGTTAACAAACTAGCCAACATCTTCCGGCCCCAGAAGATCATGCTGGGTCTGCCGGCCACAGTCGGACTTCTAGCAACCGTCTTCGTGGCTACTTTTACGACCGGCGCAATTGCCAATGATGCCCAGCCCGGCCAACCATTGTTCGGTGTCCGCAAGGCCTTTGAAAATGTTGAAATTGCACTAACTACTGATCCCGCTCGTCGGGCAACTTTGCGGTTAGCAATTGCCGATGATCGGTTGAAGGCCCTGGGCTCTTCTGACCAGGCACAACTAAGCGATGTAGTCAGAGAGTCGCAATTGGCACTTGAGAACGCTAGAAGCGCTGTTACAGCCCTTCAGAATAGCAGTGGTGACGCCACTACCTCCGCTGATTTGGTAAATAAATTAAAATCATTTGTTGACGCTCAACGCGGGGTTTTGAAAACCATTATCGATGGCAATATTGGCAAAGATGATGTTCGTCAAAGTATTTTAGCCATGCGTGACGATTTGGAAAAATTAATTCCTGCCGTGTCAGCCACTCCAGCAACGGGGGACACTACTCCAGCCACTCCGAAGGTCGTCACTGATGGCAGTGTTATGTTAGTCGGCAATATTGGCACTTACACTGCCAAGCCAACTCTGATGATAGGTAGCACCCGTTATTTCTTAGTCGGTAGTGCCGTGAATTTGATTCCATATATGGGTAGCACTAACGCGACTGTCTTTGGGGTCTTAGAAGGTGACACTATCCAACTTTCAAAACTTCTGATTGGTGGCCAAGTAATTTGGGATACCAATATTATTAATAGTCCGCTTATTGGGGAAACACCCGGTAAGAATGATAACAATTTGCCTCGGGTCGAAGGCGATCAAAATCAATCGTTTGAGCAAATTTCCAATTAGAAAAACAAATAACCATAGAACTAATAGAAAACTATAATTTGATGAATAATACAGTTTTACGCAACACCTCAAAGGCCCTCGCCTGGTTGATGGCAACATCAATGGCTGTGGCTTTCGCCGCGCCTCAAGCGCTGGCTTTTGAGAATCTCGGTACTTTCAAGTACCAGTGGATTGCGCAGAGCGGTACGATTTCGGCCGATGGCAAAGCTCATGAAATTGCCACCAATCCTGGCGACACCGTGAGTATGTCCTTGACCATTCGTAACCGGTCTACCAGTTCACAAGCCCTTACCATGTATGGTAAGAGTGCTCTGCTTAGCGAGGGTCCTTCCTATCCCAACGCTCACGCGGTGGGTGTCGGTACCTCGCATCCCCGGGACAATGTTCCGGCTTGGCTTGATGCATCAAGCTTCACCATCAATGGTAATCGGTTTACCTACTATGACGGTGCAGCAGTCAACCCAGGTCAAGATTTGACCTTGACTTGGACAGTAAAGATTAAGAGCACTGCCACCAATGGCACCTACGATCTTTACACCGAAGTTGTCCGTGAATTCGACGGCTGGGCCCAGCAGGTAACTGCCGGTGGCAAAGCCATCGCTTCTGGCGACATCTTCTGGCGATTCTTGATTGGCGGCACCGTGACTGGTGGCGGCAATCTGAATGTCGGTATTGCTGGTACAACACCAGCTGCTTTAAATGTAGCCGTTTTGGCTACTGATGTTGTTGTCACAAAGATTAACTTTGCAGCCAGTGCTAGTGACAATGCATTAGTTTCTAGTATTGCTATTCGTCGCGACGGTTTATCGGCTGACGACGATGCATCAGACATTAAAATTTATGACGGTGATACGAAACTTGGTTCAACCCAAGGTTTGAACACCACCACTCATAAAGCTACATTTACAGGTTTATCTTGGCTAATTCCTGCGGGAACTACCAAGATCTTAACTGTAAAAATTACTATCCCAAGTACTGCCGATGTTGGAAAGATTGTTACCATGGGAATCGATTCAGCTTCTGACGTTGTCCTCTCGGGTGGCGGAACAGTGGCTGGAACTTTCCCGGCAACAGGAAATAATGTTACTGTTGGTGGAGTATCTGTGGGATACTTGGCCGTAACTGCGCCTACCAGCCCAGCTTCTGCCAACGTTGTCTCTGGGACCACCGATCAGGACTTGGGTTCCTTCAAGTTTGCAACTAGTGCCACTGAAGGATTCGATGTTAACTCTCTTACTTTGACCGAAGTTGGTACGTCAGTTGATTCTGATGTTAAGAACATGAAGTTAAAGGTTAACGGTGTTCAAATCGGTTCGACAGTTGCTTCCCTAAGCGGTGGTAAAGTGACCTTCACTGGCAGCCCACTATTTAGCGTGGCTGCTGGTCAGAACAAGGTTGTCTATGTCGCTGCCGATGTCGCATCTGGTATCACTTCACAGCGCACAATCATCTGGCAAGTTGAAGAAACCACTAGTGTGGTGGCCTATGGTCAAAATTCAAACGGAGTCGTGACCATCACCTCAACTACCACTGGTACTGCTTTCTCGACTTTGTCTGCCGCTGGTACTTTTACGATTATTCAGGGTACCATTACTGTCGCCGAAGATGCGACTACTCTTACGGCTCAGGCATACATCATTGGTGACGAGCAAATTGAAGTGGCGAAGTTTAAGTTCTCTTCGGCTTCAACTGAAGGTGTTAAAATCACCAAGCTCAAGCTCGAAGAAAACGGTGATGCCGTATCTACGGACTATCAGAATGTTCGTATTTATGTAGGTGATTCAGCCACTCCTATCTCTACCGCCGGTTCAGTGAGTGGTACAACCACCACTTTCGAAGAGGGAAATGGTTTGTTCACTATCCCGGCAAGTGGTAACACAATCATCACTATTAAGTTAGACATTAGTAGTTCTGCGGCAGCTATCGACACCCTGCAGTTTGGTGTAGGTAATGCTAACGATGACTATAGTTATGTTACGGGTTATGGTTCGACCTCTGGGGAGAAGATTCCTCAAGATACCAGCCATATCACTCTGACGACTTGTGCAGACACTGATGCGGCTATTCACACAATCGCTGCCAACGGTACACTTGTAATCTCGGTTGGTCCAAATACTCCTGCCGCTGCTAATGTAGCCAAGGGTGTTACCAACTACGAATTTACTCAGTTCCGTGCTCAAGCTACTAGTGAAGCCATGCGGGTAACCGCTGTAGCCAGCCGATTCTTTGTTGGTGCTGGGACCGGTACTGCTTCCGCTACTGGCGATGTGAACAATGTTAAACTCTTGGTTTGGAATGGTACCGCTTGGACTCAATTGGGTTCAACTGTATCTAATCCAACTACTGGCGTAGCATCGTTCAGTTTTGATTACACCGTGCCGAAGAATACTACTAGCACCTTCAAGGTGGTTGGTGATATTCCAACTGGCACAGCTGCCGCTTCCCTGCACGCCAACATAATCGACTATGGGATTGCCGATGATATCACCTCCACAGGTGTTTCGTCAGCTGCCGACATTACCGAAACCGGTAGTGCAATCGGTTTGTTGCATACCGTTGTTGCTCCAATCATTACCGTAAATGCTTCAACCGTTCCGGGAGATAGCACGCTGATTGTTAATGGTGATAATGAGTTACTTGGTAAATTCTTCTTGAGTGCTAATGATGTTGAAGACATCAAGGTCAGCACTTTAAAGATTTACACCGACATTGACGGTACGATGGACGGCGCTTCGGCTGCCGATCTTCTGACAAATACTGTCTACCTCCGGTTTAATGACGGTGGGACATGGAGAGCAACTAATCCCGATAACTGGGCAACAGGCAGTCCTGATTTCATTATCTTCGCGGGTAGTGACTTCAAGGAGCCAAACGAGTGGATTATTCCAGCCGGTGGTAGTTTGGTAGTGGAAATTCGCGGTGATGTTATCGCCGCAGGCACTGCCTATGTTGGTATGACCACAACCGCCGCCAACACAGTTGGTGCTGGTTTGAGTTCGGGCACTAGCGCCACTATCTACGACTATCAGGCTTCTCCCAACCAGGCATATAACCAGATCTGGAAATCTGGCGCAATGACTCTGTCGGCGGGCGGTACTATTACCATTACGGCCGCTACTAACAAGCCAGCGGTTCAGCAGGTAACCAGTACTTGGAATGTTAGCGCTCCGGTTACTCCAACCTTCTTTAAGATAAAGTTGGAGGGAACATCCGAAGACATTATCGTTGATGCTATTCGGGCCAAACTCTTTGACGGTAACCAAGGAGCTGCTGCAACAGACGATAACTTCGCCGGAACGGTCTATGTCTGGGAAGGTGGGACGATAGTAAATAATGTTCTGACTGGTGGAGTACAGGTTGGCTCTGGTTCTCTCATTCCCGTAACTAGTGATGATGCAGCTGCTGATATTGTCTTTACTACCCCAATAACTATTCCGAAAGACGGGGTTAAGTATCTGACATTGACGGCCGAGATGAACTCCGATACTAATGGTGCTGATAGTGCTGATACCCCTTATATTGGCTTGGACTATAATGTTCAAACCGGTCTTTGGGATTCTAACTATGCTGATGATTACAATGTCAGAGCAACTGGTGTGTCCTCAAACGCCAAGCTCTACTCCGAGGGCACTATCGCTGCGGTCTTGAAAGGCAATGCCACCTTTGTGGTTAAGGCCAAACTGGGGATGGAAATGAACAGTGGCTCACCATCAGGTTTAGCTACCCGTCATCCAGGTCATCCCATCTTCATAGTAAACATGACTAACACATCAGGAGGAACTGATGCGAGGTTTAGAGCAGCTAGCGCCAATGCGGTTAGTGCGATTACTAGCTGGGCAACTACCGGAGATGCTTACCTAGCAGCGGTGGAGACGAACACGACCTATGACATCGATGGGACATCACTTAAGTTCACCGCTTCTGGCACATCAGCTGTAGATGATGGATTCTACTATGATGATGCTCTGGCTAATGACTTGAGTGCCTATGAGCGGGTTAGCTTCTGGCTCTACAGCAGTGCGGCTGTCGCAGCTGGGGATCTGGAATTCGTAATTTCTTCAGAAACTGCCGACATGATCTCGACTGGTTCGCCTGAGTTCGACGAAGATATCCCGGCCATAGCTATTGGTTCTTGGCAGAGGATGGACTTTGCTCTGTCTGGTCTCACTTCTGATTCACGCTACTACGGTGTTGTGGTGAAAGCCAACCCAGATGACTCTGCTGGTATCTACATCGACAACATCCAGTTCTACGATGATATGCTTAATATCGATTTGTCATCGGACGGTGGTTTGTTCAACACTACTGGTGCTTCTACGAACCCAGCGGTTACTTTCAAGGACTCTTCTGGGACAACAGTTGCTACTGGCTATGTTAGCGGTACCGGGACGGCTGGGCTTTCGACAAGTACGGCTAAGATAACCATGATTCCAAACACGGAATGGGCCATCCCTGCAGGTGGAGATGTTCTCACTGTTCTAGTGGACACAACCGTGTTGATGAACGCTGCCAGCGAGGATTTGACCATGACTGTCGATTTGGGTTCGTCCAATTCAGATGGTGACATTACTGCAGGTGATGTAATGTGGAACGATAACGAATATGCCTCGTCTATTGACTGGGTAGATTCGCCAACTCCTCTGTCACGCGGTTTGAACTTCTAACCACTCTGGCTCACATGTTTAGCAGTGGCACTTAATCAAAAACTGCATCAGAAAGCCCCGACCATCTGGTCGGGGCTTTCACTATGGGTTAATGGTGACAAAATAACCGGTTAGGTCTATTTAAGCATTTTATGTCTGGAACTCCAAAATGTTGGCTTCCATAAAGAATAATTAATTCACTAGCATTTTGAGAGAATCTAAAAACAGGTATAATAAATATATGTATAAGACAATTGTCAATTTAGTTTTAGGGATAAATTTGGTTTTTAATCCAATAGCCCTGGGATGGGGAGATATCGCTCACGCTGCCATTGATTCGCCACGAGCAGTAGTAGTTGAAAGTGGTGACGAGCAAGATGATTTAAGAATTTG
>C687J35174_10007524_pt1 | contig 13982 bp, 18 predicted proteins | sample RifCSPhighO2_01_FD_35174 | JGI IMG/M metagenome (IMG submission 35174) | reverse complement strand
AAAGTTACAATGCGTTTTTGGGTTTTTTCGGTCGTGTTCGCGATTATTGGTATAATTCTAGCGGTAATTAGCCGGTAAAATGAGTCCCGTTAGAAGCCGCGGTCGCAGTGAAAATAAAAATTATGTTTGAAAAAGATATAAAATTTAATAGTATAGCTAAGCATAGTTTCGGTTTACTGACCGCGACCTGCCTCTAACGGGATGAGAGAAAAAAAAGTAGACAGATTTTTTTTAATAATTGTTAGTCTTTTGCTTGCCGTCGGAGTGGCGATGTTTGTTTCTGCCTCTTTAGGAATCTTGGCCAAAAGCGAGAAAACTTTTTATTCAGTGCTTTTTAGCCAGCTGGTCCTCGGCCTCGGCTTAGGACTTGTCGGTATGTATTTTTCTTTGAAAATAAATTACAAATTTTGGCGTAAATATGCTTTTTGGATTTTTTTAAGTTCAATACTTTTAACGGCGGCGGTTTTTATTCCTAATTTTGGCTGGAGTCACGGAGGGGCGTTAAGATGGATAAAACTAGGACCTGTATCTTTTCAGCCGGTGGAGATATTGAAATTCGGATTTATAATTTATTTTGCGGCCTGGCTATCTTGGGCTAAAAACCGAGTACATGATTTTAGGTTCGGAATCTTGCCGCTTGGCGTGATGCTCGGAATAATCGCCTTGATTTTATTTAAGCAACCGGATACCAAAAGTTTTATTTTAATCGCCATGACCGGAATTTCAATGCTTTTTATTTCAGGCGCTTCTATGAAAAATGTTTTAGGCGTAGGCGTAGGCGCAATATTTTTACTTGCCTCTTTAGTATATTTTACTCCATATTTGCAAGAACGGGTCAAAACCTTTATTCATCCTTCAGTTGACCCACAGGGTTCCGCTTATCAAATTCAGCAATCTTTGATTGCGCTCGGCAGTGGCGGAATTTTTGGGCGCGGATTTGGTCAAAGTATTCAAAAATTCAGCTATCTGCCGGAACCGCAGGGCGATTCTATTTTTGCGGTTTTGGGCGAAGAATTGGGTTTTGTCGGAGTGGTAGGCGCGATAATTCTTTATCTACTTTTTGTTTTGCGCGGACTGCGCATTGCCAATAATTCGCCTGATTTATTCAGTAGACTTTTAGTCTCCGGAATTGTTATACTGATTATGTTGCAATCGTTTATGCACATTGCTTCCGTCAGCGGTGTTCTCCCGTTGACCGGCGTGCCGCTTCCTTTTATGAGCCACGGAGGCACTTCGCTAATGATATATCTTATAGCCATTGGTATCGTGCTTCAAATATCGAAGTTTCAATATCATACTAAATAATCAATTTTAAATTTATGAAAATAGTCTTTACTGGTGGAGGGACGGGCGGGCATTTTTATCCAATTATTGCTGTCGCTCAAAAAGTCAACGAAATAATAGATCGCGAGAAAATAATAGGGGCGAAACTCTATTATATTTCTAATAGTCCTTACGACAAGGAAATGCTTTTTGAAAACGGACTCCTGTATGAAGAAGTGAGTAGTGGAAAAATGCGCACATATTTTTCATTCAGAAACTTCTCTGATATTTTTAAAACATTTTTCGGTGTTATTAACGCAGTTTTCAAATTATTTTCAATCTATCCAGATGTTGTTTTTGGAAAAGGCGGGTATGCTTCATTTCCGACTCTTTTTGCCGCTCGACTTTTACGTATTCCTGTCATAATTCACGAATCAGATTCTGCTCCCGGTCGGGTAAATCTTTGGGCTGGGCACTTTGCTAAAAAAGTAGCCGTTTCATTCAAAGATGTGGCAAATTTTTTTCCAAAAAAAGTTGTTGCCTGGACAGGGCAGCCAATAATAACTGAAATAGAACATCCGGCCTCAAGAAAAGAAGCGTTGGAATATTTTAAACTGGAATCAAGCCTGCCGATTATTTTAGTCTTGGGTGGTTCTCAAGGCGCAGAGCTTATAAACAACACCGTGCTGGATGCCTTGCCTAGACTTATAAAGAATTACCAAGTTATTCATCAAACCGGCGTAAATAATTTTAAAATGGTTGCGGATCGCGCCTTGGTTGTGCTTAACGACAACCCTGACAAGTTAAGATATTCGTCTATGGCATTTTTAAATCCTTTAGACTTGAAGATGGCTGCAGGAGCGGCGACTATTATTATATCAAGAGCTGGAGCAGGTTTTCTTTTTGAAATAGCATCTTGGAATGTACCGTCTATTTTAGTACCTATAACAAATACAAACCTAGATCATCAAAAGAAAAACGCTTTTGCTTACGCTCGCGCCGGGGCTTGTAGTGTGATTGAAGAGGCGAATATGACGGCCAATATTTTAAGTTCCGAAATTGAAAGAATAATAGAAAATAAGGCAAATTGGAAACAAATGTCAGAAAACGCAAAAGCTTTCGACAAGCCCGGCGCAGCCATGAAAATCGCCCGCGCTATAGTAGATTTGGCTTTGAGCCACGAGAAAAGATAGAATGCAACCCTCCTAGCCTCCCTTGTCAGAGAGGGAAAGAATACGAATACAACCCCCTCATTCCCCCTTGTCAGGGGGAGGTAAATACAGAAATGCATTGTTCTCCCCTGACAAGGGGAGATTAAGAGGGGTTATTTTGAGTTATAATTAATTTATGCAAAAACAAAAATTTCTTAATATTCCCTTTATTCCTTATGATAAAAATCTAGTTTCTCGTGCTAGGGAATTAAGAAAAGAAACAACTGAAGCAGAAAATTTATTATGGAACAAGGTCTTAAAAAATAAAAAATTAGCCAAGTTCAAATTTACTAGACAAAAACCACTAGATAATTTTATTGTAGATTTTTATTGCGCAAGTTTGGGTTTGGTAATAGAAGTTGATGGAGAAATACATAATTTCCAAAAGACTAGAGATATAGAAAGAGATACTATGTTGAGGCAAAAATTTGGATTGAAAATAATAAGATATACAAATGAAGAAGTTCTAAATGGAATAGATAAAATTATTGAAGATTTAGTAAACAAAACACAAGACGCAACCCATCTCTAATCCTTCCCAACCCCTCCTGACCTCCCCTTGTCAGGGGAGGCTGAACGCGAGATGTATTTTGGTCCCCCTGAGAAGGGGGATTTAGGGGGTTGCATTTTGTGTTATTATATAAATATGCCAGAAAAAAAAGTAGTCACGCGGTTCGCGCCCAGCCCGACAGGGCTTTTACATTTAGGTAATTACAGAACCGCTATTTTTGCTTATCTTTATGCTAAAAAGCACAACGGTTCCTTTGTGCTTAGAATTGAAGATACCGACAAAGAGCGTTCAAAAAAAGAGTATGAGGAAAATATAATTGAGAGCTTGAAATGGCTCGGACTTTCGTACGATAAATTTTACAGGCAGTCAGAACATGTAGATAAACATAAATTTTACTTAGAAAAAATGATCAAAGAGGGAAGTGCTTATATATCTAAGGAAGAAGCAAAAGATGGTAGTGGTGTTATAAAAGAACTTGTTCGATTTAAAAATCCAAATATTGATGTAACTTTTCAGGATGAAATAAAAGGACAAGTCACAATGAACACCAAAGATTTGGGTGATTTTGTAATTGCCAGAAATTTAAGTGAGTCATTGTTTCATTTAGCTGTCGTAGTTGATGATTTTGAGGCTGGAATAACACATGTTATACGTGGAGAGGACCATGTTTCAAATACTCCTCGTCAAGTATTAATTGGGAGGGCCATAGGTGCACCCACTCCAATATATGTTCATATGCCACTTGTATTAGGTCTTGATAAATTAAAACTTTCAAAACGTCGAGGCGCATTATCATTAACGGAATATAAAAAACAAGGTTTTTTACCTGAGGCTATTTTAAATGGTGTTGCTTTTATTGGATGGAATCCAGGGACAGATAAAGAAATTTTTACTCATAATGAATTAATAGAAGCTTTTGATTTCAGGCGAGTTCAAAAAAGCCCAGCTATTTTTAATGAAGAAAAACTGGAGTGGTTCAATAAGGAGCATATAAAACTATTGCCGAAAAAAGAAATAGAGAAAAATATTTTAGAATGGCTACCACCAGAAATGCAAAATAATTTAATTGCTCTCAAACTTGTTCCAGTTATTATTGAAAGAATTTCAAAATGGGGCGATGTAAAAAAGATGGTCGGGACAGGGGAGTTGGACTTCTTTTTTAAGGCGCCAGGGATTCAAAAAGAAAAACTTTTATATAAAAATATTCCAGCTGAAAAAATTACGAATAATTTAAAATTAGCAATTAAAGCGTTGGATGCTTTAGACGCAAATAATTTTAGTGTTGAAAATATAAAAAATGTATTAAGCACAGTTGTCGGTAGCCTGGAGAGTAGGGGAGAGCTCTTGCATCCAGTACGGTATGCTCTTTCCGGATTGGATAAATCTCCCGACCCGTTTACCATAGCTTCTATTTTAGGAAAAAATGAAACTTTATCACGCCTACAAAAAGCAATATAAATTTATTTTTATAAGGGCATTGTTTTTAGTTTTAGCTCTGGTCCCTTTTGTTTTTTCTTACGCGGAAACGGCGCGAGAGATAAGGGATAAAATAGACCAAAAAAGCTACGACATTACCAAACTGGAAGAACAGATAAAAATTTACCAAAACGAACTCGATGGACTGGAAAAGCAGAAAAATTCTCTAAGTGTATCTCTCCAACAGCTAGACTTGACCAAAAAAAAGCTGACTGCTGATATTTCTGTAACCCAGAAGAAAATTGATAAAACCAGTCTTAAAATACAGGAATTGAGCTCCGATATAGGCGACAAAGAAGGCGCGATAAAAAACCATAAAGATTCCATTGCTCTGGAACTTCAAAAGACCAATGAATTTGAGCATAAGAATATTTTAGAAACAATACTCTCAAATGAAGATTTTACCGCGATTTGGAACGACCTAGACAATATAGCAACAGTCAGGGAAAGTATGATAAAAAATATGGCCAGGTTAAAAGAAACCAAAGGTCAACTTGAAGGTACCAGAGTAGAAACCATAGACGCTAAAAACGAGCTAGTTGCCCTGAAATCTCAACTGGCTGACCAGCAAAAAATAGTAATACAAAATGTAACTGAAAAAAATAAATTACTAACGCAGACAAAAAATAGCGAAACTAACTACCAAAAATTGGTGCAAGACCAGTTAGTCAAAAAACTGGCTTTTGAAAAAGAATTGCGCGATTATGAATCCCAACTAAAGTTTATTCTTGATCCTTCCAAGCTTCCGAATGCTGGAGTACTCTCTTGGCCATTGGATAGAATTTTTGTTACGCAAGAATTCGGAGCCAAAACCGGACCTCACAGAACATATGCCAGCGGTCACAGTGGTACTGATTTTAGAGCCCGCACACCGCTTCCAGTCTATGCTATGGCGGACGGAATTGTGAAAGGAACGGGGGATACGGATGTCAGTTGTCCCGATGTTTCTTTTGGTAAGTGGATTTTTATGGAATACAACAACGGGGTCTCTAGCACTTATGGGCATCTTTCACTTATTAAAGTAAACGAAGGACAAAGGATAAGACGAGGCCAAGTGGTGGGCTATACCGGAGGCACCGGCAGAGTTACCGGTCCGCATCTGCATGTTTCGCTTTACGTAGCCAGCGCGGTCAGCGTGGATACTTTGCCTAGTAAATCCTGTCCCGGTAAGATTCTTAAACAACCAATTGCCCCTATCAACGCTTATCTTGACCCAATGTACTATTTGCCTCCTTATGTGCCTTCTCCGTGAGTTGCGTTCAGATTTGCTCTTATGAAGCGTTGTATGATAAAATATTAGATATGAATAGCAAAGAAAAAATATCAACCCAAAACTGGCTTGCCTCGGGCGGGGAAAATAGACAAAGTGGTTTTTTGGAAATAATAATAATAATTATTATTGCTCTGCTTATAATGAAGTATTTTGGAATTACTATTTCTGGAATGATAAATTGGTTTACTATGTTTTTTAGAGATGTTTTAAAGTAGAAGACCTATTTAATGTCGCCAAAGGTATATTGTGCGACACGGCTATATATTATAAATAAAGCTAAAAAAGTCCTTCCCCACTACTAAGTTTATCTGCACGAGCTGGAAAGCTCGTAACCTGCTTTTTCAGCCGCTTCCCTTGTGGCGAAGTATATTCTATTTTCTTGTTTCAGACTTTTTCCGGCCGAACATCCCAGAGGATAATATTTACTTCCTCTGTTTGAGGCGAAAAAATTTTTGCCACCTGCCTGCGCAGACAGAGAAGAATTTTTTTCTATTTTGTCATTTTGCAAAATGTTGGAATAGTTTGTTGTTATAGATGAAATTGCGCTAGCTTCCTGACTTTGCGTTGGATATTCTATTTTTATGCCGGATGAATCATTTCCTTTGGATAGTCTACCCAGCTCAAATGAGCCTAAACCCACCAAAATAACAATGAGGACTATCAAAATATCTTTCCCCTGCTCGCTTTGAATGAATGCCTTGATTTTTTCCAAAGTATCATGTATACTCATAATGATCATTAATTATATAATAACTAGACACTAGAAGCTAGAACCTAATTTTATGGCACATAGAAAGGCCGGCGGAACGGCCAAAAACTTAAGAGATTCACAGCCAAAATATCTCGGTATTAAGCTTGCAGACGGCCAAAAGGCCATTTCTGGCTCCATCATCGTCCGTCAGCGCGGTACAGCCATTATGGCGGGCAATAACGTCTCTGTAGGCAAAGACCACACTCTTTTCGCCCTTCGTCCCGGCACGGTCAAATTCGGCTCTAAACGCAAAATCTCCTTCAATGGCAGGACGGTAGTAAAAAAAGTAGTGAATGTAGTTTAAAACAAAAATCCCCTCTTGTGGGAATTTTGTTATAGATGAAAAACTTTTATTTCGTATTCTTTTATAAATAAAGTCTCTAGATTTGGTTCAACATTTTCTAGTGGGTTAGTTACCCCATCTTTGTAGTGTGCAACTATTTTGAACGGCAAAATTCCTAAACCTTTGCCTATTTCTTTTATTTCCTTTGAATTTTTGCTATAAAAAAATTGTCCTAGGGCATTAGCTCCCGCCGAATCTCCTGCCACTATCTTACTAGAGAAGGCGTTTTTTATATTCTTATATTTTTTCAATACTTCCATGAGTTTAAATGTACGACCGCCATGAAGATATATAATATCCGCCCAAGCGCAATCTTCCACAAAAGTTTCTTCGGTAGCTATTCTGAAATTTAAATTTTTTTTTCTCTTATTTTTACCAAATTGTTCTTTGTCTTGTTCTATTCTTAAGGATACCATCTCTTCCCTTTCCGCAAAATAAACCAAGAGCACCCTCACTTCTTCAGCTGTATTCTTAAGCATTTCCTGGAAAAATTCATCATTCACTTGAACATCGCCTTTTTCCTTATTAAAACCCCCATGTAAAATGTACTTTGTCATAACGATTTTTTATAAAAGTTTTCATGACTTCATGCGTTCGTGAATGTACGAAAGAAAATCATCCGGGTTTTCTTGTAATTCTCTTCTTAACTCTTCTTCAATAAACCATTTAACTTCCGCAACTTCGTCTACTGCTATTTTAAAATCATTGAAGCCGGCTGGCAGGGTCAATAAAAATTCTTGCGCAAAATAATTCCATTTGGTTTTCTTGCGCCTCTTTGTACCTATAATCGGCTTTATATTTTTCAACCCAAGTTCTTCTTCGGCTTCTTTGATTATATTTTCTTCATAAGTTTCACCTTCTTCTACTGTGCCAGCCACGGCGGGACCCCATTTACCGGGGTCATGGCTTTTATTAAAAGCTCGCCTGGCGAGCAATATTTTTCCGTCCGTGTTTGTAATCCAAAGAGAAGACACGCGATAAATGGCATTAACATCTCTGTCACCTCGTTCTTTATAATCTATTATATTGTCATTTTCATCAACTCTCGGAATTTTCATTGCTTTACTAAACTAAAGTACTTTAATTGGCTAAAGTAATTTTTTGTTGGTTATAGATTTCCATAATCTTATTCTTTCTCCACCACGAGTTTAAACGAAGATTTTTTATTTTTCCCCGCAAGCGGGACAGGTATTTCAATCGGAATTTCATGCTCCCCTACTGCTTTGATTGGTTTTTCTAAGATGATAAATTCTTCGTTGATATCTGCGTGATGTTCGCTTTTCATCGCTTCCACAATTTCTTTTGGATGAATTCCGGAAAATAAGTGTCCCTTCTCATCTGCTTTGGCTTGAAGGTGCAGAACCTTGCCTTTTATTTCTTCCAAATTTTTCAACAAAAGCTCTGCTTGCACTTCCCTCTCTATCTCTATAGTTTTTTTTCTTTGCTCCAACTGGGCTATGGCTTTCGGGGTCGCTGGCTCAGCCAGACCCCTCGGCAACAGAAAATTCATAGCGTAGCCGTCATTCACGTCTTTTAGGTCATATCTCTTCCCTACCCTCGGTACATCTTTTAAAAAAATCACTTTCATGAATGATTTTAAACGAACATAGTGAGTGAGTATTTAAATCTTCACCCTGCCTTCTGAATTCATATGAATCCAGAAGGCAGGGTTATCAAAATATATTCACTTCGTTCATTATTTTGCTAATAACAACTCTACAGCTTTGTCCATTTGCGGATCATTTTTATCTTCGGAATCTTTTCTGGTAAATTCTACCAAGTAATCTGGAGTAAGCCCCTTTTCGGCGATGGTGTTTCCATTCGGCGTGAGCCATTTGGCTACTGTAACTTTTAAGATAGTGTCCGAAGTTACATCTACGACTTCTTGCACCGAACCCTTGCCAAAACTTTTTTCACCGACGAGCTTGGCGCGCTTGTGGTCTTGCATCGCGCCAGCCAAAATTTCCGAGGCTGAAGCCGAGCCACCGTTTATTAAAATTACGAATTTTAACTTATCATTAAACAGATTATAGCCCCTGCTTCTGAATATTTCCGCTTTTTTATTTTCTCCATAATCTTCGGTTACGATAATCTTTCCTTCCGGTAAGAACCAGCTGGCCATATTGACAGAAGCGTTTAAATATCCCCCTGGATTTCCCCGCAGGTCAAGTAACAGCTTGTCGCTTCCGGATTCCGTGAATTGTTTCATCGCGTTCCTAAAAAGACCAGCCGAGTTCGCGGAAAAACTGTAAAGTTTTATGACAAAAATTCCGTCTTTTCGCAATTCTGTATCCAGAGTCGGAAGATTGATAATGTCGCGCACGATTTTTATTTCTATCGGTTCTTGATTTCCTTCTCGCAAAATTGTAAGCGTAACTTCGGTTCCTTTTTCGCCCCGCATCAACTTAATTGCCTTTTCTATGCTCAAGTCAAAAGTGGCTGTTTCATCAATTTTTAAAATTTTATCGCCGGACTTAATGTTCGCTTTATAGGCCGGAGTGTCTTTCAGCGGAGCAATAACCGTGAGTATTTTATTTTTCATTCCTACTTCTATGCCAATTCCGCCAAAGTTGCCGGCTATTTCTTCTTCAAATGCTTTTTTCTCGTCCGGAGCAAAAAATACACTATAGGGGTCATTTAAAGAGTCCACCAGTCCGAAAATAGCTCCATAAACCCTTTCTTGGTCGGTTACACTGCTCACTTCGGGGTATTTTTTATTAATAGTGTTCCAAACTTTCCAAAATGGAGAAAAATCAGCAGTGGTTATGACCGCCGTTTCTTTATTGGAAAGACCTATGACTTTGTCTATTTCCGGCCGTTGGTTGTAACCGATATAAGTGCCTAAAATAAAAAAAGTAACGACCAGCGATACGACAGTAATGATTTGTCTTATTTTAGAAAATTTTTGCATTATATTGGATGTTTATCTGTTTTCTGAAAAGTTGTCAAAAGTTTTTTCCTTCTTGTCTTTTGCTTTGGATTCTTTATATAACCCATAACTGTAATAAACGAGCGTCATACCAGAAACGGTAAACAAAATACTTTTCCAAGAAGACGGAAAACCCAAGTATGGCAGTACCGCCACCCAAATACCCAAAAACAAAAATATACGTTCTCTACGCATACGTACATTGTATCAAGAAATAATAAAACCAGCAATGTTTCGTACAGTTACCCATATGGGGTAACACTTAAGATAGAATTGAGGTGACAAAGGTTAATCATCTTAATTTAAAAGGCGAAAGCTTTAAAACAACATATGGCCAACAAGAATCAGTTAGCGTCGTATCCGTCCAAAGTGAGACAAAAATGGTATTTCCTGGTCGAGAAAGCAGGCAAGAGGGTAGATGAAGTATGTAAAATGTATATGATTTCAAGAAAGACATATTACAAATGGAGAAAGAAAGATTTAGGGAGTAGAATATATATTCCCAAAAAAGAGCATCCGCAAACCAAAATCAAAGGCGAAGTTAAAATCTTCATTTGTGAAGAAAAACTTCGTATTAATTACGGACCCAGAAAAATGAAGCTCTTGGTGAAGAGAAGATTTGATTTAGATGTTTCCACCACTATCATTTACAAGCTTTACCAAAAGAAAGGATTGATTCGAAGACCGCAAAAGAGACTACCGTGGTACCAGCCAATCAAAGAAGCTGTGATACCCAAAGCTCCGGGTGATGTGGTGCAAATGGATGCCAAATACATTCAATGGCAGTGAAAACAGAGGAGACTTTCATCAACCTCTAGGAGCTAAAGGAATTGCTCACTACTTCATTCCAAAATCTTCACCTACTTGGGATGGAGCGGTGGAGAGAGCACATGGAGTTATTGATCAAGAATATTACTTAAATCCAACCCGGACATGGAAAACACTTGAAGAATATTTGCACTTCTACAATTACGAGAGAATCCATTTAGGAAAATATCTGAACGGTATGATACCGATTGAAAAGTTTAATTATTATTTATCCACAGTGTTACCCTTGAAGGTTAACTAAACATGGTTCCCCCTTTCGGCATCGCTGGTTGTTTTGGGTCTTACCTTTACCAACTACTTACTGTAGTGGGTGGCTTCCGTTTGCATTCTTTTTCTAAAACTTCTTTAAACACTTAAGCGAGTTGATCTCGTCTCAAGCTCAAGTTTACGGAAGCACAGCAAAGTTCACAAACTCCATCTCTCATTCGGTGAGAGAGATGGACCTTAGGAAAGTTTAAAACTTTCTTAGCCATTTCTTCTTTCTTCCTTTCTAATTGTACTAAATTACGCTATAGCGTAGTTCAGTACAATTTATCCAATCAAAGAACAAAAAACTGGTCTCCCCCATGAGACCAATTTGAAAAGTCGAAATTTTTATAGTGTGTTTAAATATTATTCATACTATTACTTCGGCACCTTGAAACTAGCCTATTGGGAAGGTGTGAGTAATAGTAATAAGACACGACTTTTCCATTTACTTTTTCGAAATTCTCTCTAGTTTCTGTCTTGAAAGACTTAACTTCAGATTTTGTTTCAGATAATTCAAATTCTATCTTATCGAATCGCTTATCAACTTCGTCAAATCTTTTATCTACAGATGAAAAGCCGTTAGCAACAGAAACAACCAATTTATCAACCGTTTTCTCAATTCTGTCTATTTTTTCTTCTACTGGTTCTGACATATAAACAATTCTAGCACATTTACCAAACTTAGTGCAAGTTTATGTTTGGCTCTCATTGAACTTCCACCACTTCGCTCGTATAACTCTCAAGCAACGGGGTTATAGTTTTTTCAAGCAGTTCTGACCATTCTGCTGGAGCATATTTTTTCTGGATAAGTTCCAATATTTTTTCGTATTGTTTTTGATGGTCATATTGTTTAATCAGAACTTTGTCCTCATCAGATAACTTAGGGTTCGCATTTTTAAGAATTTCTGCGAATAGCACCAAACTAAAGCCAGCAACATATTGCTCCAGCTTTTCTTTTGGCAAATTATATTTTTCAAATAGTTGTTGGAATAATTCTAGCATGTTTTGATTCGTGTAATTAGCTAATATGAAGTGCTCTCCCCGCTCGTAGTTTCAGAAGCTTGGACCTTGCGTTCTTTTATTTTGTCGTATACTTTTTGCGAAACTATAGCGGAAACCTCCGTCACTGCAAAGACAAGCATTCGAAGAAAAATTTTCTTGTCGGATAAAGCTTCATCCGTGAATAACCTCCTACTAAACATTTCGATTAAAGTTTCGAAATACACCATTCCAGCTAGCCAAGAACCCCCGCTAAAAAATGGTGTTTCTTTGAGATTTTCTAATCGCTTATATAACCACCTGTCGTGCTTTCGCTCCAATTCTTCTTGTCGCTCCTTTTCAGCCAACTCATCAGTTCTATTTTTCGTTTCCAGGTACAACCTAAACTTAGGGTTTTTTAAATCTAATAAGGTTTTAACATTTGTTTTTCTTTTTTTTGGCTGTTCGCCAATTTGTAACGATGTTCTAAAACCGCTTTCTAGAACACGGCCGTCGTCTTGTGGTATTTCAGATTGAGGAAATTTTTTTATAGATTCTCTTGACATAGTTATTCTGAACGCACAATTTCGTACAAATACAGGTTGCCACCTATGCTCTCTTCATAATAACGGCGACTAATCTTTCCCTCCAACAAAATTTTCTTCACAGCATCTGATCTAGCGTCACTACTAAATGTTAATCTACTAATTTCTTGAGTCACCTTGCCTATATTTTTTGCGATCGCGGCTAAATCAACGCCATAATCTTTCTCTTGTTCCCGAGTTAATTTCAGTCCGTCAAAAGCTTCCATAAAATCTCTCAAGCGAATGGCATGCTCGGATAATTTAACTATATCGGTATTTTGGGCAGGCAGGGTTTTAAGTTCGGAGATTTCTGCGGAGAAAGAATAATCCGTTGGAACTTTCTTGTCATGACCAATGCTTTCAAGAAAAGTATTGATGGCGTTTGGGTCTTGATACAATTCTTGCTTGGCAGTTTTAATTTGTTCAACATTTTCTTGCAGTTCGGCAGTTTTTTTCCATAGTGCATCAATATCGTCTAGTATTTTCTTGACTTCGGAGTTGTTGTTATAGGCATCAATAATGAATTGGTCAGGTTTGCCTACTGGCAAATTTTTTCTCCTTGCTTCCTCTGCACTTGAATATACTTGCTGAGCTTGATTTTGCAAAAGTCTACCCAATTTTCCGTACCCATGTTTTACTTCAGGAACTATCACATTAACTAATTTATCATCCTTCCACACATAAGAATGCGGCACCTCACCTACGGCTTCACTCTCTCCCGGTCTTTCATCATCATCTACTACAAGCTTCATTTCCCTGTAAACATCAGCTAGTTCTTCTTTCAAGACCGCAAGTTCTGGATTTATAATTTTATTACCAGTGATAGTTTCCAATGCACTCAATTTTTTGGTAGGGTCTATTTGCTCTATAGTCATAATAATGTTTATTAATAAGGTTAATTTTTCTTGCTAATAATGCCTAAATAATATCACAGTAAAAATTAATATGCAATCCCGTTAGAGGTAGAGGCTCGCTGCGAGCCCTCGCGACCCCTAACGGGATGCAATCACAGTAGCTGAAAGACCGTCGGTCGGCACTTTAGTATCCAGATGCAATACTTTGATGTTAACAAACAACAAGAATAAAATAATAGCCACAAGCGTTACTCCTCGCGCGATAATGAGCGGATGCCTCATTTCGGATTTGATAAATATGGCCAACAACATTGCCAAAATAATAAGTATAAGGATTCCTCCGTAGACATAAGTGACGTATTCGCGCGGAGAAGCAAGAACTTTTTGGATAAATGATTTTATACCAGACAAAGTTGTTGTATTTTTCATTGTGGCTATAGCAGAGTTTGTTTCTTCACCTAAAATTTGTATGGTAGTTGGAGCCACCGTGACTGTTTTTGGCGTTATCGCGGGCGCAGGCGTAGTCCCGACCTGTGTCGGGATCCCGACTTTGGTCGGGAGCGGTGTGATCACAGAGATTTTTGGTTGAGTAGCAACTGCCTCTAGGCTTGGTGAAGCAAGCGCAATTGGCGTGCCGAAAAATTGGGCCACAAAAACTGTACTGCTTCCTTGATATACTCCACTGGCAATACCGATACCTATTTCTGTGTAATTCTTTTTCACTATATTTTC
>C687J35174_10007518_pt1 | contig 13991 bp, 10 predicted proteins | sample RifCSPhighO2_01_FD_35174 | JGI IMG/M metagenome (IMG submission 35174) | reverse complement strand
GGAATTTTTGTTCGGATTGAAGAGGGTTGCCGAAGATGTAGGCATGGCCCTTGCTACGCCAATGGTTAAAGATGGTCGAAGGGGAAAGGAATATGCTCAGGCCCATACGATGCTGGAAGATGTTCCCGGAACCGGAAAAACGGCTCTATTTAATTATTTTGCCGCGGCAATTAGAGCGAAACTTGGCCGGGTAGACGGAAGACCCGACATGATGCCCAGTGATCTTACGGGAAGGGAAGAGAAGGACAAGCATTCGGGGATAAGAACTCTTCTGAAGGGACCGCTGTTCAGCCATATTCTTTTTGGCGATGAGTTCAATAGAACTCCTCCCAAGAGCCAGGCTCCTTTGCTTGGAGCTATGGAGGGTAGCAAAGTCATTATCAATGTTACCGATGAAAAGAAGGGAAGGATTAATCCAAAAGCTTTCAGGCTCTACCCAATTCCAAAGGATATCCATCGCAGGGCATTCTTTATCGTTTTTGCGACAATGAACCCTCTTGATTTTGAGGGGACATATCCGTTGTCTGAGGCTCAGATGGAGCGATTCACCTACAAGCTTTCTATGGGTGTTCCTTCCTGGGAAGAAGAGAAAATGATCAGGGCTATAAATGTCATGGGTAAAACAGTTAAGGTCGTGATGTCAGTTTCAGAACTTCTTGATATTCAGGGCTTGGTAGCCAAAATCGAATTGTCTAAACATGCAGTTGAGCTGAGGCAGAGATATCTGGCAAACTCAAGACCGCTGTCTCAGGACATGAGGGAATTCGGTGCCCAGCAGAAAAAACCCGCATCCAAAAACTTAAGGAATTTTATTAATGAATACGTAACCCTTGGCTGTTCTCGTCGCCGAAATTTCCACATGGAGGCAGCAGCTAAGGCCCATGCATTCATGAGGGGAGAGTTCAAAACCGCTTCTATTGATGACGTTAAGGCAATTGCTCATATGACGATGGAACACGTTATTCAGCTTGATCCCAGATCTTTCGGCGACTATATTAGCACCAGAGATATCGTTGAGATGATTATTAAAGAAACTCCAATGCCATGAGCGGGTTTCGTTTCAACGATATTCTCTCTGCACTTCAGTATGTAAAATCCGGAATCCCAGTTAAAAGACTAACAAGTAGAATAAGACTTGGAACTCACCGAAGCAGATTTTTTGGGCCGAGTCATAATGTATTTGATATCAAAGAGCTTGATCCCGAATCTGATCAGCGAAATATGATTGTTGAGGTTCCGGGCGGAGACGAAGATGAAGAATACGTCCGAAGATGTATTGAAGATCATGAAGTTAAGATTAATTTTTTTGTTGACCTCAGCTCTTCAATAGATACCGGCTTTTACTTCAATAAAAGAAGGACGCTTTTAGAGGCAATTGGTTTTATCGGTTCAACGGGGATTCGTTATCAGGACCCGGTTGGATTAATTGGTTTTACCGATAGAATGGTTTTAAACTTAAAACCAAGATGCGGTAAAATGAATTTCTTCTACCTTCTAAAAACGGTTTATGATTTTCTTGACCGGAATGATCCGGAAAAAATAAAGGGTCCTATCAGAAAAACTGATTTTTTTGCTGTTCTTGATTTTATCAGAAGGTTTTTTGACAAACCGTGTTTAATCGTAATCATATCGGATTTTATCGGCTTCGAAGAAGCTATTAATTCCCGGCTTTTCCGACTTGTCTCTTCAAGGCATGAGCTTATGTTTATATTTCTGGATGAACCTGAGGTATACTTACGCGGAAAAGGCTTCGGTTATGTCCGGGTTAAAGATTCCGAAACCGGACGGACGCGGATTATTTCTCGTAGAAAATTGAAGGAAATTGAGAAAGAGATAAGGTTAAAAAGAACAAAGATGAGACGGGAATTAAGAAAGATGGGCGTATATTCAGTGGTGCTGGAATATGGTAAGCATCTCAAGAGGTTGCAGAGATTTTTTAAAGCTAGAAGTAAGTATTCAAGGAGTTGACATCAACTCCTTTTTTATTTAATCTTTACTCCAAAGTCCTTTGAAAATAAAAGAGAGAAAGACATGAGATATAAGCTCATCGGTCTTGCTGTGGTGTTGCTTCTTGCTTCACCGGCTTCTGCCCAGAAAGTTTCTCCGGTTATTGTGGAAACTCCAAGGACTACAATCCCGACCGTTGTTAAGACGGGGGAGTCTTTTAAACAGGTTTATGTTGTTAAATTTTTTGATTCAAGCGGTGATTTTGAGGAGATAAAGATTCAAGAAGATCAGCTAAGCTCAACAATGCTTGGTAGTTTTGAGGTCTTAAATCTCAGTATTGTTAAAGAGGCCAAGAGGGCAGACTATCTGGAGAACGTCTGGTATCTGGAATATACTCTTAGGATTATCAATGAAAAAAAATCTAATGACCTAGCAGGTGAAAAAAAGGAACCTTATAAAATTCCTAGAATTACAATTCCCTGGACCGGGAAGAAGATAGGTGAAAGGGATTCTAATCTTGTTGCCAATACGGATATTAAGACACAAGAAGTTTACATTAACTACGTTTCTACTATTACGGAGGATCCATATCTTTTTATCCGAGATGATGTGGATTTTGGCAGTTTCTCAAGAAAGGCGTTCTGGTTCGGAGCCTCCTCCTGGGTATTGTGGATTGTCCCGCCGGGCTTATGGCTTTTGATGCTAGTAAGACGTTTACGTTCCCGGGCCTCATTGGTTAAAGATCAGGGAGTTGACCAGAAGCTTGATGAAGGTGCGGTTGTTGTAGGTTATACTGAACAGCTGTCAAGAAAAGAGGCTTTGCGTAATCTTCGTCGGAGTATAAAAAGACTTGTAAATTTCAGCAATGGCAAGGGGTCGGGTAAGGCTGTTGATGTTATGTCAGAACTTAATTCTTCAATCATATCCTTTCTTAAATCAGAGGTTTCCGGATCTAATCCCGGAACTACTCCCAAAGAGATGCTTTCTCTTGTCCGAAATTCACCGGCCAGTTCAAAAAAATGGGCTTTAGTGTATCTAGCTGATACTGCTTTGATGTATCAAACTAATTTAGAGACGGCTTCAGTTCCGGACAATTGGCCGAATAATCTCCCAGAAGCCACGAGAATAGAAAGTATTCTTAGTAAACTGGATTGGCGCTCTAGGCTGTCCGTTTACATGGAAAACGCTTATTCAAGATTTCGCGATATGTTATCTGGAAAGTCAGGAAAATAAGCCATGTTTGATATAAGAAACTGGCTTAGCTTTGAAGGTATAAAAGACCTCATACTTAATGGGTGGAGTGATTTTCGGAGTATGGATTTAAGTCAGGTCAAATACTCGGATATAAATCTAGCCATTTTTACAGGAGCAGTAATTATAGGTTTAGTTATTTTAAAGTTAATATTTACTTTGTTTGGCTGGAAGAAACATGCATGGGCTGATTCCGGCCATTTAATTGATATTGAAGAGCAGGAATGGAAAGACGAGGAAGGCAATATACATAAAATCAAGATTCGCAAAAGTTTTCTAGCCAAAGTTATTACTATTTTGCCGAGTTTGGCCTTATCAGTTTTTTTCACTGCTATTCTGTTTGCAGTCGCAAATCCTTTTCTGACTAACTCGGGAGAGGAAAAAAAGTATATTGAGACAAGAACAAGAGTTGACCTAAGAGATATATCTTCATCAATGTCGTCATTTCTTCCGGATACCAGGATACCCGGCGTTAAGCTTGCTATGGATGCGCATCTTAAATTTCTTGAGATGAGAGCTGGCAAGGGTGATAGGACATCATTCTGGCTTTTTAGTGACAATGGCTATATGGTCAATGATTTCATAACCGATGACAAGCTTCAGTATTTACAGGCCTATGATGCTCCTTGGGGATTTAGCTCTACTTCTCCCACTGGACAAAATCCAACGCCTGAATTTCCTTATTCAAGATATGCAATTATCATTGGCGAAGGAGGTACCGTCCTAGGTAATGTTTTAAGGGGTGTAATTGAGCAATTTGACAGAGATGAGAATATACAGAAAAAATCTCCCGGTTATCGTCCTAATCGCGGCCGTTCTGTCGTTGTTTATTCTGATTCTGATATATTTGACGTTGATAGAACCAAGGAACAGATAAATGAACTTGTTAAAAGGCGGATAGCTATATATGTTGTTTTGGTAGACACTAGGCCTCAGCAATCTAAATCCCAGAATCCTTATGAGACAAATCCATTCTTACTATATGTATTAGATAGCGGAGGAAAGTTTTTTATCGCAGCTGATATAAATAGCATGATTCAGGCTCATATGGAGATAGACAGGCTTGAGAAAACCAGCATACAAATAAATAAAAAAACGATCAAAACATTGTTATTTGATAAATTTATTTTTATTTCAATCATAGCTCTTATCGGTATAATTCCGGCAGGATTGTTTAATGAGGTCTTTTTTAGAGACTACCCCTAGTGGGGGGTAGTAAAAACCGCTATTGCGGTTTTTTATTTTTATTGTTAAATTATTACAACTGAATAGTCCCTTAAAAACGAACCAAGGAGGTCAAAATGGCTAAGCAGATGAAGAAAAGATCTGGTTATAGGATGCTTGTGTTTTGTTTAGTTCTGGTTGTATTGTCTCTCGGCTCAGCTAATATTCTTTCTAATCTGGCCGGGTTTTACGGTCATATGAATCAATTCAATCTTCATGTAAAGAATCATGACGGAGAAGAAGCTCAGAAAGAACTCAATAATTTAAGGGCTTACTATAATTACTTTTCCGGTTGGAAACTTGGATACTTTGCCGATAGGTTTCTATTATCTGACATGTTTTTGTATGAAGCAGAAACATCAGTGCTTAATGAGGATTGTGAGAAGGCAATAGCCATTCTTGCTGATCATCAAGATGATTATCGAGCCATTAATCTTACTAGCATCTGTAAGTTTAAAGCTCTCTACTCGGCTTATCATTCCGAAGCTGTTCAGAAAGACAAGAAGCAAAAAGAAAATATACTAAAAATAGTTCTTGACGAGGTAAAGCTGGGCTTCAAGCTATGCGTTGAAAAAGGTCCCGGTCCGGAAAAAAATTATGACTGTTCTTATAATTACGATATAGTGAGTGATTCCAAAAAAGCTCAAAAGGTTCTTGAGAGTCAAATGCCCGGACCTGAATTCGTGCTTGGCCGATCAGGTAAAGAACCCGGCAAGGCAGGGCCGGGAGAAAAAAGACTTGAGCCTGACGCTGGACAGGGACAAATTCAGAAGGGGGGTTAGCTAATGGATTGGAATATCTTAAACTTACTATCTAATATATATTTTGAAGAACCAAACAGGCTTCAATTTCTGTCGATAGTTCCAGTTCTTTTTCTGTTTTGGCTTATTGCCTGGGGTTTAAGACTGTATTTTAGGCCCCCCAAGACTCACGGTTCAAAATATCCTCTTGTTGGCAGTTTAAAGTTCTGGCTGGCTATTGTTCTCATGTTGCCATTTGTAATAGGCGCATGGGCTAAACCGTTCACTACTAAAGGCAATGTTCTTGTAAAAAGAGGTGCTGCCGAAGTTATTTTTGTGGTTGACTACTCCTCATCAATGTTTCTTAAGGATACTGGCTGGGCTAGAATAGATATTGCCAGGAGGGAGGTATTAAAACTTTTGTCCATGGGAATATTGCAAGAAGGAGACAAGGCAAGCCTTTTCTTACTTCAGGTAGCTGGATTCCCGCCTCGCCTGTATTTAACCGGAGACTTGAGTGCTTTTTCAAATGAAGTTTCAAGGCTTGGCCGGCCGGTAACTCTTAGAAGCAGTGCTAATTATTGGGGTTCAGATGTTAGCGGTACGTTTGAGAAGCTTTATATGTCTATTGACCGTCAGGATATTTTTAATGAGTCAGGAGTACTAGATGAACCTAAGCAGGACTGGAGGCCTAAGTTTAGGAAGAACAGGTTGGTCATAGTTTTTACAGATGGCGATTTTTTTAACGGTCAAGATGCAAGCTTGGCTCAGGCTAATAGGCTAAGGCTAGAGAACGCACTTCAGGAGTTAAAGACCAGGGGGTTGAGGGTCTATCCTGTTGGTATTGGGACAACGAACGAGACCAAGTTAACCGACATTTTAAAGGATTACGAAATGCATAAAGACTATGATGTCGCTCTGGAGAAGGAATTAGCCGGTAAAGTTTCAAGCCTGAATCCGGCTAACCTGGAACTCTTGAAAAGTATGACTGGAGGCACCGGTTCCTTCATTATTCAAAATACGAGCGGTGATGCCAGCGGATTTATTGAGTTAGCTATCAATAATCACCGTACGGCCAGCATAGAGCCAGGAATAAATCAGGATAAAAAAGATCTGTGGCTTTTCTTTCTTATGACTGCTTTGACTATATTTGTTTCAGGACTAGGCAGGTACTATCTTGTTGCCTTGTCGCTGATAGTATTATTTTGGAAGTTAATTATTTAGACTATCTTTATGGTAGTCTTTCCCCGCTCTTGAAAAGCGACTGCTCTCAGCGCAGTCTAAATTCGCTTTTCAAGGGCGGGGTTTTTATTTTTTCGTGTATGATATATGCTACATGACATATGACCTATCTTCGTAATTCAATTCTGGCGACTCTGGTTTATTATGATATTTTTGATTACCCCCTGACTCTTCTGGAGGTCTATAAATATCTGATCAACCCGGGAAGGATAATGAGAATCAATGATGGCATAGGAGAGGTTAGTCTTAGCCAAACATTGGAAGAGCTGGATCATTTAGTCAGATTAGGCACCATAAGCGAGAAAAACGGCTTTTATTTTGTTAATGGCAGGGAAGATCTTTATGAGGCAAGGATAGAGATACAAAAGATAGCCGACCAGAAGTGGAAAAAATTTTTAAAGCTGACAAGGTTTTTGGCCTTGGCTCCCTATTTGAGAGGAGTATTCGCTTCCGGCTCTATGGCTCTTGGAAATACAGATAAAGAAAGCGACTTTGATGTTTTGATAATTGCAAAGTCAGGACGTTTATATACCTGCCGATTTTTTCTTTGGCTGGTCAGCTCTCTTCTGGGCGCAAGAAGGAAGAAAAACGAAAAAGTTGCTCCTGATAAATTATGCTTCAATCATTATATTACTGACGATAGTCTACTTCTGAGGCATCAGAGTCTTTTTAATGCTCAGGCCTACATTAACTTAAAACCGGTTATGATTCGTCCAGAATTAGTTAATAAATTTTTTTCTTCAAATCTTTGGTTGAATAACTACGCCTATAATTTTAAAGTGCAGAATGATTTTGTTATGCGGAGCATCAACCCGCCACGGCTGCTTAGGTTATTGGCTAGGATAGGAGAACTCACGCTTAATTTTTTGTTCGGTGATCGGCCGGAGAGTTTTTTAATGCATTATCAGCAAAAATTGATAAAAAATAATCCGATTACTTACGAGCCTGGCGGGCGTACTGTTTTTACCGACAAAGAACTGGAGTTTCATCCTCACTCTTTTGAAAAGACAGTCATAGAAAAATACAATCAAGGGTTAAAGCGTCTAGGCATTATCCCTTATTCCTGGGAAACGGACTCGGGTCTTACGAAGTAGGTTAGGCCAGGGTTGAGTGGTTGATCGGCCGTATATTAAATGGTATAGGTTAAGCAACTCAAGAACTTTAACATTATTAAGGAGTGCGTGTGAGAACAAATAGGCGGGTACTTTTAGTAATGCTTCTTGCTCTCTCATGTTTTTATGCGGGTTTTTATTTAAATCCTAGAGATCTGTTCAAGGACTTACATCTTTCAGCTCCTCCGAACATTGAAGCGAACCAAGAGTTTTCGAAAAAGCTAGAAGAGTTTATGAAGGTGTTGGCGGCAACTAGGGCCTTATATGTTGATGAAAAATCACCCGATGAGCTTATTAACTTAGCGATGAAGGGTGTGGTCAGCGGGCTTGATCCGTATAGTCATCTTTATATAGGTCCAGAAGTTCAAGTTGCGGTTGAAATGCTTTCTGATCGAACTTATAATGATGGAATTGGCATATCCGTCGGCCTTTTTAGCGGTTACGTATATGTTACCGAAGTTTATGCGGGCTATTCTGCGGCTGATGCCGGCATAAAGTCGGGGGATATTATAACTGGGGTAAACGGGAAGAAAATTTATGGCATGCCTCTTGAGCAGGTTGTTCTTCTTATCAAAGGAAAAGAGGGGACCACTGTGCCAGTTGAGGTTATGGATACGCATTCNCAGAAAATAAGAAGTGTAACGCTTATTCGTCAAAAAATAAAAATAAGCAGTATCTTTTATGTGGATCTTGGCAGTAATGCCTATATAAAAGTAAGGTCTTTTAATGAAGAAACGGCAAAAGAGTTTTTCCAAGCCCTTATGAATGCTCAAGGAAAGAGCGGATTAATAATTGATCTTCGTAATAACCCTGGCGGATTTTTGGATCAGGCGGTTGATATGCTGAGCTATCTTATAGGTCCTGATAAGGTAGTTATTAAAGCTATAGGTCAGACGCTGAGGCAAGAATATAGAACTAAAAATGTACCAAATATACCCGTAAAATATCCCAAGAATGTTACAGTTTTGGTTAACAACTTTTCTGCTTCCGCCTCGGAGATTATGGCCGGCAATCTCAAACACTATAAAATTTCAAAAATTATCGGTGTTCGTACTTTTGGCAAGGCAGTGATGCAGGGACGTTTTGATCTAGAAAGACCGAGTATCCGACCAGATAAGGACACTAAATTTTTACTCGACATAACCATGGCCAGATATTACTTGCCTGACGGGAGCGATATCAGCTCAACTGGGGTAACTCCGGATATTAAAGTTGAGCAAGCCGATAATTTTAAAGCTTACGATTATCTGACAGATAGGGATGCTCAATTTCTGACAGCTCTTAAATTTTTGAGAGGTAATTAAGAAAATAAACGGCACTAGGTGCCGTTTATAATTACTGGGTTGCCCCGCCCTTGAAAATAAATTGCTTTCAGCAAAACTTAGTAATTTAAACAAGCTCAAATCGTAGATGTTATCTTATAGATCAAGGCCATTCCACTTTAGATTTTGTTTTCAAGGGCGGGGTTGCAAAGTATATTAATAGGGGTATAAATAGAACAGAATCCTTGAAAATCATAGAGGCTAAAATGGCTAGAAAAGCATTTTTTGTTTTGGCGGTATTTTCTGTATTAATATTTGGACAGGCAAATTACTCGTTTGCTTCTAACCAGGCGATAATGACGTTGGAAGAAGTTGAACGTCTTATCAGTTCAAGTCCGGATAAAGAAGTAAAAGCCCACTTTGAATCAGTTGAAAGGGGAACAAAGCTTCAATCTTATGACATTATTTTACGCGGTGTTCACAGAGAACCAGGCTTAAAGGTTATCATGTTTATTACCAGCCAAAAAATTGTCGCTGGGATGAGCGGAAGTCCAGTTTATGTTGATGGTAAGTTGATAGGAGCCTTGGCCTATAGTTTTAATCGTCTTAACTTTGCTGATTGGTCGTGGGGCGGCATATCGCCTATATCTTTAATGCTTGAAGAGGCAGATAAGGGATCCTCCCTGCTTAATGTTTCCAGTGTGCCGACATCTTTCATCTCTGAAGGAAGAAAGTATGAGCCGATTGATACCGGTTATCATAAAATTTCCAATCACGAATCTTTGTCCAACAGTAAATTTATCCTTAATTCTGTTTTACAGAATTCTAAGGTTTCAAAAGCGCCAGTTCTTAAGGCTGGCATGCCGATAGTCGCTGACCTTATTGAATGGACGGATGAAAAAGGAGAAATTACAACCGTCAGTGCGATGGGCACCATTACATACGTTGATGATAATGGCCGTGTTTTTGCTTTTGGCCATCCATTTCTTGGAGCCAGGAAAGTTGTTTACAGTTTTAGAACGGCTGAAGTTATGGGTACTGTTTTTTCTGAGGGTGGATCATATAAACTAACTGGAGATAAATCTGAAGTTCTTGGTTCTATCACTTTTGACTCAACATACGGCATTTATGGTTCAATCGGTTCCGGTCAGCTTGATAAGCTGCATCAGTTTGATCTGGAATTTAGATCCGGAGGAAAGCATCTTCAAGATTTTAAGATTAAGGTTGCCGATTCTTTCATGACCCCATTGCTGGCTCAATCAGCCTTTAGGTTAATTGGCCAGGCTAATAATGCCCCTCTTCCTCAAGAATCAAGCGTAACCGAGATCGCAACCAGAGTTGATCTGCAGAATGGCTATAAGCCGGTAATCTGGGAAGAGTTATTTGCTTCAAAATCAACCAAATTCGGCATACAGACATTATATACATCATCCTATGATGCGGCTTACGAATATTTTTTCAGCGAAATTTACAGCCAGCTTTTTGAGAATAAATATAATATTAATATTGAAAAAGTCTCTGTCTCCGTTAACTTTATACCGGGAAAGAATTCGGTATTTAAGCTGGGTGCCTACAAGTTTCCTAATAAGGTTGTATGGGGTGAGAACCCCGTGCTGGAAGTTTTGTTTATAAGCCAGGATAATGTCACGGCAATTGCCAAGAAGGCCACTATACAAATAGATTGGAGCCAGGTTCAAAAGCCGGTTTTTACTAAAGATACTCCTGATATTGATAAAACTTCAGAAAAAATTGTGCGGGGAATTCTTAGTATTAGTTCGTCATTCTCATTTCTTAATAATCTTACAAGCAGTGAGAGTCAGGCATTAATGCCTCAGTATTTTCTAGGAGCCGGAGATTTCTTAGAAAATCTATCGCGCAGGCTGGGAATCAATAACCAAAAAGTTTTTGTCAGATTTGTCATGAAAGCCAGGAGCGGTTTATTTGATGACCAGATAGCTAATGCCAAGGACATTATGCCTCAGGATATATCGGGTGAAACTTCTGGCTGGCATACCATAGATGGAGGAATGAAAGAAAGAAAAGTAACGGTTAAGAATGAAGGCGTAGTGGTTTTCTATCTTGACTTGCCTCAGGTTCCTGACGGCTATGTTGTTGATCAGAATCTAAATGAAGTAGTCTTTTTTGAAATAGTATTAAATTAGATCAAAGCCCCATATCGGGGCTTTTAAATTGGTCTTGACCCCGCCCTTGAAAAACAAATCTAAAGTACCGACTGCGTATAATAAAAAGTAGTCAAACTAAGTACGGCAACTATTTTAATAAAGGACTAAGCTGAAAGCAATTGTTTTTCAAGGGCGGGGTTGACTTTTAGCACTCGTTGGATTAGACTGCTAATAATCAAAATTCATATATCATGAATCATGTATCAAAACAGTTCTTTGTTACATGTTACATGCTATATGTTGTATGAATAATGATAAAACCACTATCAGACCATGTGCTATTAGAGCCATTGAAGGAAGAGAGGAAAAAGGGCGGGATCATATTGCCCGATACTGTAGATAAAGAAAGGCCTGAGAAGGGTAAAATAGTTGCTAGTGGACCCGGCAAGCTTGATAAAGATGGCAAAAGAGTTCCGATGGAAGTTAAGAAGGGCCAAACAGTTCTATTCAAAAAGTATGGTCCCGATGAAATAAAAGTAGGCGATAAGGAGTATTTAATAGCCCGCGAGGAGGATATACTGGCAATTATTGATTAAATCAATAATTGAAATTTCTAATATCTAATTACTAATTTCTAAACAAATCCAAAATTTCAAATTCTAAATTCAAAAAGTTTAGGATTTAGATATTAGGATTTAGGATTTTAAAAGGTTATGGCAAAACAAATACTATATAAGGAGGAAGCCCGGGATGCTTTAAAAAGAGGAGTTGATAAAATTGCTAATGCGGTTAAAGTCACTCTCGGTCCTAAAGGCAGGAATGTTGTTCTGGACAAAGGTTTTGGCTCACCCACTATTACCAAAGACGGTGTTACGGTCGCTAAAGAGATAGAACTCAAAGATAAATTTGAGAATATTGGTGCGGAACTTATAAAAGAAGTGGCGTCTAAGACAAATGATATCGCCGGTGATGGTACTACTACGGCAACGGTTTTGGCTCAAGCTATCGTCGCCGAAGGTTTTAGCGCTGTTAATTCCGGAGCTAATCCATTAGTTCTTAAGAAGGGCATGGATAAAGCCGTTGATTGGGTTATGGATTTTCTGAATAAGAGAAAGAAAGAAGTTACCAGCCACGAAAAGATAAAAGAGGTGGCCTCAATTTCAGCTAACGATACGGAAATAGGCAGATTGATAGCTGATGTCTTTAAAGAAGTCGGAAAAGACGGAGTTGTTACCGTTGAAGAATCTCAATCCTCTGAAATGTCTAAGGAACTTGTTAAGGGCATGCAGATAGATAAGGGATATGTTTCGCCCTATATGGTTACTAATACTGAGAGAATGGAAGCTATTTATGAAGATGCTCTGGTTCTTGTAACCGACAAAAAGATTTCTTCTATTCAGGATATTGTCCCGGTGCTTGAACAACTGTCAAAGGCCGGCAAAAGGGAGTTAATAATTGTCGCTGAAGATGTTGACGGCGATGCACTGGCTACTCTGGTGGTAAATAAATTAAGAGGCAACTTTAACGCCTTAGCCGTTAAGGCTCCGGGATTTGGAGATAGAAAAAAGGAAATGTTAGAAGATCTGGCTATAATAACTGGCGGGCAATTAATTACTGAAGAAAAAGGAATGAAGCTTGAGAGCGTAGACATCTCTATGCTCGGCCGTGTGCATAGGATTGTTTCTGCCAAGGAAACAACTACTTTTGTTGGTGGCAAGGGCAAGAAGCAGGAGATTGATAAAAGAATTGCTCAATTAAAATTACAGATCTTAAAATCAACCTCCGAATTTGATAAAGAAAAATTACAGGAAAGATTAGGTAGGCTTTCCGGTGGCGTCGCAGTTATTAAGGTTGGAGCCACTACGGAAACAGAATTAAAGGAAAAGAAATTCAGAATAGAGGATGCTGTTAATGCAACTCGCGCCGCTCTGGAAGAGGGAATAGTTGCCGGCGGCGGCGTGGCTCTTTTTGAAGCCTCAAAGGAGTTGAGTCCAAAAGCGGTTGGAGTTGCCGAAGTCGGTGATGAGGCAAAGGGCGTCATGGTTGTTAAGGCGGTTCTTGAAAAACCTTTGCGGGCAATTGCTGAAAATTCCGGTAAGGACTCAAACGAAGTTGTTTCTAAAGTATTCGGCCTTGAAAGGGGCATGGGTTTAAATGCCGCAACGGGTGAATATGTAGATATGTTTAAAGAAGGAATCATTGATCCCCTCAAAGTTGTTAAGGCTACTCTTTCTAATGCAATATCGGTTGCTTCTCTTATCTTAACGACCGAAGCGGTTGTTACAGATATTCCCGAAGAAAAAGAAATTAAAGTTCCTTCTATGGGCGGTGGTATGGGCATGGGGGATTACTAAAGTATGCGTAGCGTAGCGAAGTCCCGTACCAAACCCGCCCCCTTATGGCGGTCAGCGGAATAGTTTGGTGTGGGAGGTGGAATGGGAATGATGTAAGAGCCGGTTTAAATTAAAAAACGCAACCAAGCGGTTGCGTTTTTTAATTTTTATTAATTAATATGATATGATAAGCACAATGTCAGTGACAAGATACATTTTTGTGGCGGGTGGCGTAATGTCCGGTATAGGCAAGGGCATAACCGTAGCATCAACCGCTCGCATTTTGAAAGATTATGGTTTTCGGGTCTCTGCGGTTAAGATTGATCCTTATCTCAACGTTGATGCCGGTACTATGAATCCGACTGAACATGGCGAGGTTTTTGTGACCGAAGACGGCTTAGAATGCGATCAGGATATCGGCAATTACGAAAGATTTATCGGCGATAATATCCCGAGAGAAAATTACATGACTTCGGGTACGGTTTATAAAGCGGTTATTGATCGGGAGAGGAACTTAAATTACGGTGGAAAATGCGTTCAGGTCATTCCACATATTACAGATGAAGTAGAGAAGAGGTTGTTGAATGTCGGTCGTAAAAATAAAGCCGATTTTGTTTTAGTTGAAATAGGCGGTACTGTCGGAGAATATGAGAACTTGCTCTTCCTTGAGACGGGTAGGATAATGAAGCTTAAAATGGCTCAAGGCGAAGGTTCATGCCGAGGAACTTCGGCGGGAATCGCCTCAGACAAGGTAATG
>C687J35174_10007512_pt1 | contig 13997 bp, 18 predicted proteins | sample RifCSPhighO2_01_FD_35174 | JGI IMG/M metagenome (IMG submission 35174) | reverse complement strand
CCTGGGGAAAGCCGTTCCGTTTCGGTCTCTTGTCCAAGATGTTCATATCTTTGCGGGAAATGATAAAGAAGGTCGCCGATGGTTGCGAGGCCGAGTTTTCGCAGTGCGGAAAGCTGCACGGATGTTATACGAAAATGTTTTGCAATAGGATCTTCGCGTTGCATTAGCTGGATTATATAGCCGCCAAGAAAGTTATACACACTTCATGTTTGAAAGTCTTGCGCAAGAAAAATTCGTGGTTAAGATTGGCGTGTTAATAGGTTAAAAGTTGCCTATTTATATGTATTACAAAGAAGATCATGACGAAAAAGAACGCGGAATATCTGATGATGCAATGGGCGAGGTCCTAGACGATGAGGGCGAGGACGAGGATGAAGACAAGGACGCGGTAGAGGATGCGGATAGTCCTGATGTAGAGAAGTGGGAATAGGGAGCGCTCGCTGGTGTATACATTTTGCGGTCGCTGTCTGCGCGTGTTCGCGCAGCGCTGACTCTCGGCCTGCCGGCCTGCGAGACACCGCAAAATGTATACACCAGCTCGCTAAGGTAAGGAAGGAAGAGCAAGATTTATCCAGAAACGCTCGACCTTCCCCGTGAATTTAACCCCCCCCAGTGAGTGTGGTATGCGTCTATGAGGGGGTTTGCGGCGCGACGGCGTCGCAACTTCAGGATTTTTTTAGCAATAAAAATCCGTACCCGAATGGACGCATACCCACGAGCGCCATTTTAATGATGGCTTCAGCTTAAAACGCGCTACAATAGAAACATGCATACTCTTCTGCGCTATCTAGGGACTGTTGCCGCTGTGGCCCTCACTATAAATCTAGTACCGGGTATTTTATACACTGGCGGTTGGACGACAATTTTATTGGTCGCCCTTGTATGGTCGGTCATTGTTATTGTCATAAGGCCCGTGCTTCAGATATTGACGTTACCGATAACAATTTTGACTTTCGGTCTTTTTTCGCTTGTCCTCAATGCTCTGCTTTTTTATGCCATGGCATGGATCGTTCCCGGCTTCGTCGTCAGCGGGTTTTTGGCCGCGCTAGTCGGAGCTATAGTGCTTTCGATTCTAGTTTGGCTAATCCATCAAATTCTCTGAAATATCTTTGCACTTAGCCACGAATGGATGCTAGGATGGCCAAATGCAGGAGAAGATTACGAGCCCATCTTTTTTTATAGGCCGAGGGGATAATGATTTGATATCTTTTGGATCTGGCCAGCCTGACATGGCGCCCCCTGTCAATGCTTATAACATTTTGAATGAATACCGTGCTTTCAAGTACGGCCTCATTCAGGGAGAATTGCCCTTGCGCGAAGCTCTGGCAAAAGAATATCCCGAGGCGGAGCCGGAAAATTTTGTCATAACAAATGGCGCTTCTGAGGCGATTGACCTCGCGCTGCGGGTGATAGGAAAACCGGGAGACAAAGTTCTTCTGCCGCGGCCATACTATTACTCATATCCGCCGAACGTAATTTATGCAGGCAAGACTCCCGGCTATTACGATTTGGACGCAGAAGGAAAAATCGATTTTGATTCCTTTTCTAAGTTAGCGAAAGGATGCCGAGCCGTTTTAATTAATTCGCCTTCAAATCCTACAGGCACTGTCCAGGAAATCCCGACGCTGAAAAAGATAGAAAAACTATGCGATGAACTCGGAATATATGTGATATCAGACGAAGTTTACAAGGATCTTGTTTATACGCGCAGCAATTATCTTCTCTCCGGCAAGCGTGTTCTTACCGTTAATTCTTTCTCGAAGACTTACGCGATGTGTGGTTTGCGAGTCGGTTATCTTTATTCGAAAAATAAGGAAGTCGTAGACGGTGTGATAGAAGTGAAGACACATACATCGATGAACACAAGCATCGTGGGGCAGGCGATGGCCCTCGCTGCAATGAAGGAACGCGATTCTTACGTGGCTCCACATGTCGCAATTTGGAAAGAGCGGCGCGATATGATGTACGAAGGGATGCGCGCTCTTGGGCTTGATCTTTATAAACCTGAAGGGGCGTTCTATGTTCTGCCGAAATTCAAAGATCCAACACGCGTCATGCACGATCTATACTACAACTACAAAATGATAACGTATGATGGAACGTGGTTCGGTGCTCCTGATAGACTCCGATTTAGTTACGCTCTCGAGGCGTCAAAAATCGAAGAAGGCCTGAAAAGGCTGGAAAAATTTTTGGCGAACGAATATAAAAAATACTAGATATTATTATGCGCACATTCTGCTATCTCAACGGCAAGATACTCCCACTAGAGAAAGCGTCTGTGAGCGTCTATGACATAGGACTCCTTCGAGGTTTTGCGATTTACGAAGCGCTCGTCACTTATAACAGAAAGCCGTTCCAGCTTGATGACCATTTGACGCGTTTTCGGCGTTCGGCAAAAAGCCTAGCTTTGAAAATTCCCGACAGTGACTCCAAGATTCGAGCGACAATAAACGAACTGGTACGAAGAAGTATACCCAAAAATAAGGAGGCAATCATTCGATTCATATTGACGGGAGGGAAGGCGATAGATGGAATTGATTACGAGTACGAAAAGCCAACGTTTTATATTCTGGTGGAGGACTTCAACGAACTGCCAAAAAAATATCTCGAGAATGGCTGTTCTCTTATCATGTTCGAGCAGCAACGGCAGTTTGCCGAGAGCAAAACGACTAATTACATTCAAGCCGTTCTGTTGCAGAAAGCTCGCAAAAAGGGCGGCGCTTTAGAGATTTTGTATGTTTCGAATGGAAAAGTTCTCGAAGCCTCAACCAGCAATTTCTTTATTGTAAAAAATAACACTGTAATTACCGCTAAGAGTGGAATTTTGAAAGGCATCACTCGCAAAGTTACTATCGATCTTGCCAAGTCGCATTTTCCGCTCAAGGAGCGGGAAATCAAAGTAAAGGAGCTTTATTCAGCGGACGAAGCTTTCATAACGTCAAGCTTCAAGGATGTGGTTCCTGTGGTGAAGATCGGATCCAGGAGAATAGGGAATGGAAAAGTTGGACCAGTGACGAAAGAAATAATGAGGCTCTTCAAAGAGTATACGAGTAACTATTAGACCCGCCACACTAATAATACGATTTTGATTCAAACCCAAATGATTGCTTTATACAAAATACGTCAAAAAAAAGCCGAAAGGACTTAGTGTGTCGGGTTAAATCTCTTCTTTTAGTAGTTTATTGTAGTCCTCTACAAAAAAACTTTCAGGCATAAATTTGACGCAGACATTTACTATTTTTCGCAGCGGCTGAGATTTGATAAGGGTCCAGAGCCTCATTTTTTCGCTCACCCTTCTTGCAGTTCGCACGCGAGGTTTACGCTTCTTCTCATAATTTGCGAGTGCTTTCTCGACGGAGTAATGGTTGGAAATTCTCATTAGCTCTGCTGCCAAAACATAGGCATCCTCCATCGCCATTCCGGCGCCGAGCCCCGCATGTGGGCCGAAGCTGTGAGCCGCGTCGCCTATAAGCACAACTCGCCCCTTCACCCAATTTTTCATTTCCACATCAATTAGATCAGACGGCATCAAGTCTTTGTCTTGTAGTCCTTGGAGCGCCTCCGGCATTAAGACGTGCTCGTCTTTAAATATTTCTTTCATTCTCGCCAGCCTTCCTTCAGGGCTGTCGCGCAAAGTGTGCTCCGCAGGAGCTATCAGTATGGCAAGAGATTTGGCACCTGCACTGAAAATAAGTACATTCTCGCCCGGCTCGATATATTCCGTGATGGTTGCTGGAGAATTGAATTGATTAGGGATCCAGACCCACCAACACCGCCAATTTTCGTACTTTTCTGCATCTTTCTGGAATTCTAATGAGCGTACACACGAATGAATTCCATCTGCCCCAACCAGAATGTCATATCGTCGCGATTCCTGATTGCTAAGGAGTACCTCAACTCCCGAATCCTTCTGAATTATTTTCTCTATAGAAAGTCCCGTCGTTATCTTCGACTCTTTCACTTTGGTCAATAACCAATCTCTAAGATTTTCTCTGCCAAGCATCGTAATGCCTGTTCCATAGTCGAGATAAAAATCTCGAAGATCATAATTTCTCAGCAGTTGGCCTTTTCCGTTCCGGATATAATAATTTCTTATGCGAATACCGAAGGTGTCGAATTGATCGGCCAGACCGAGCTTCTTTAAAATATCTCGCACGTTGTCCCAAGCCACGAGAACGAACCCTCCCTCGTGAACGCTTTTTGATTTGTCTATTATCTCGTATTCGACATTGGAGCCCTCAAGAAATGCCGCAAGAGTGAGACCGCTGATTCCCGCCCCTACGATAAGCACCTTCATCAGCTACATTATACTTCAGTCTTCTTTAGTTTATTTCAATGTCTATGTGTCTCACTTGGGGAACTGCTGTTCGTATCTTTTTTTCGATCTCATCGATTTTCTTTCCCATTAGGCGTGGTATTCGGTCGGCATATTCAGCGCTGAATTTTTTGAATGCTTCATAGTCGCCAGCAACTTTTTCATAATCTTCGCGAAGAGCCTGCTGCTGGTATTGCTCGCGTAGAAGTGCGACGCCATTAAATTCGACTTCGCATTTGATCCTGTAGGTGTCGAAACCGACGGCGATAGATTTAAAGTCAATGATCTTCTCAAAGACAGGATCCGCCGCTATCAGATCCATGACTCGCTTCTGAAGGGAGCGGGGCATTGAGCGGCCGATCAGATATGCTCTATTTTTTACGATAAGTATGACTGCCACGGCGGCCAAAAGTATCGATATTACGATCGAACCGGCGGCATCCCAGACAGGATTCTCCGTATAATACGTAACCGAAATCGAGAGAGCGGCGACAAGAACACCGAGGACTGCCACCGAGTCCTCCAAAAAAACCGCGAGGGTCGAAGGATCCGCTCGCGACAGGCGTTTTCGCCATGTTAGTCGAGGATAATGTTTGCGGAGCGAGCGTATAGCGATCCACAAAGTATAAGACTCAATAATTAATGAAAGAAGAAGAACTGCAAAAATCACAGGAGAGACTTCAATATGAGATGGTTTCGCAAGGGCCGTTATTCCTCTATAAGCCGTAATGCCGGCGCCTACAAAGAAAATTCCGCAGGCCGCGATAAGCGCCCAAAAAAAACGCTCGATCCCATATCCGTATCCGAATTCAGGGTCGGCTTTTTTGAGAGACCGTCGTATTCCAATAAGAAGAAGCGTTTGATTTAAGGTATCAGCGACGCTATGTATCGCTTCTGCGAAAAGCACGCTTGAGCCGGAAATGGCGGCAGCAATAAATTTTATTACCGCAATAAGCGAGTTTCCGACAAGCGCTGCAACAACGGGCCAGAATCCTATCTGTTTATCAAGAGGCATTTCTAGAGTTCAGCTCAACATATATCATAAAATAAGGGGACTCCCTAATGGCAGACCGCTCGTAGTATTACTTTTCATGCTGTCTATGTTCATGCAATCTACATCTTCCCGCGCGACACTGGCAACTATGACAAAGCATCTTTATATCGCTGTTTTATTTGCTGTATTACTGCCCATTTATGCGCAAGCACAAACAGTAAACGTATCGGCAGCAGACAATTCATTCACCCCTCGTTCTCTCACCGTCTCTGCTGGAACAACTGTCACATGGAGAAATAACGGGAGCATGATTCATACCGTCAGCGCTGATAACGGGCACTTTAACAGCGGCCCCATTTATCCGGGGCAGACCTTCTCGCACACATTTACAACTCCAGGCACATACAATTATTATTGCCAACCCCACGGCGCTCCGGGTGGCGTAGGAATGTCAGGTTCTGTTTCAGTAACCAGTATGTCGCAATATCAATATCCGCAGTACCCGCAATATAACTATCCGCAATATCCTATGCAGTACCAGCAGTCGTACTACTATCCGCAAAATTACTCACAGTACCAGCAGACGTCTTACTCCCAACCGCAATATTATTCGCAATACCAGCAGCCGTATTACTACTATCCTCAATATGGAAGCCAGTATCAGCAGTCGTATTATTCCCAGCCGCAATATTACTCGCAGTATCAACAGCCATATTCATACTATTCGCAATATCCTAGTCAGTATCAGGGAGTCTATCAGCAACAATACGGATATTACAATCAGCCATACAATTATTCATATAACTATTCCTATCCAAACTATTCCTCTAACTACAATTACCCTTACAACTATTCATACTCCTCTACCTATCCTTACAGCCGCTATTAACAAGTTAGATATTCTCATTTGCCGAATGCGTTCCACGGCAGAAACAATTTGCTTTCCGGAAATTGCCGCAGTACCCATCGTACATAGGTGTTGCTGTTAGGGCCCGTTAGAGAATAAGAATTGCAGAGCGGATATTTCTGGGCAGATGATTCGATGAAATCCGTCATTCTATAAGCGAGGGACCCCATCTCGCCCCCGATGTGCCCAATAAGCCGAACGTTTTGCCAGAAGTATCTATCGGAATTGGAAAAAGGGAATACATGTATTCCTCGAAAGGGTAAAAAAGCATTTTTATGCAAGTGACCCCAACTCGTCTCGCAAGCATGTTTTCGAAAAAGGACTTCCCAGCGCGAAAGGAGCCCTTTCTTATTGGTGACGAACCAGGAGTGCGTGGCAAAAGAAAAAGGAAGATTTGCTGGACATGCAAAAAGAAATACTTGATATTTGTCTTTCTTGACCAAGGTCTCCACTGAATCTTTTTTCACGATAATACTGTTTCAGCTGACTGCTTTTCTATTAAATATGGGAGGTTGCGACAATTCTCTATCGCATGGAAATCGGCTGTGTAAATTGTCAGGCCAACAACCGGTTTACGAAGGAGTCAAAATATGAGCGCAAATATTCCGCTGAAATGTCGGGCTCTCTAATTGCACGAGACAGTGTTTCAATTTCGCGCTTTCTACTCTGCATATCCGGTAACCTTCCAACGTCATCAATAATCCGATTCGCTCTTTCCAAACTCTCCACTTCAAACTTCTTGTCCCCCGCATTCCTGGAATCTAGCACGCGAGAAACTTCGGAGGCTAGATTGGCCATCAAGAATAGCGATGTTCTTTCAGAATTCATATGATCATCGTATCAAGAATTTTCTTAATTTTCTCGCGCGTTGCGGCATCTGAAATTATCATATCTCTGTTCCCGGCTTCTGGCTTAATATTAATGAGGGCTGTGTACTCCACCCACGAATCTCGCGGCGCATCCAGGCGAATATTAAAGCCCCAGATATCCTTCGATTGTGCTCCCATTTCAGAGAGTCTGTTACTGGCGTCAATATGGTACTCACCTCCGAATGCGACAATGCTTTTCTCAATATCAATCGCACCTTTGATCATGGAACGATAAAATTCTTCGGCAATTTCCCGCAAATCATCGCTGTCAATAGTGTCAGTAACAACCTGTATGTTCATAGGGCCAATGGGACTTTTTGCACAGTATAAACACTATATCAGCTCATAGTTTTTCTATTAAATATGGAAGACTGCGAAGTTGATGATCCGGCAAATAAAAGATAGGATTCCATTTCATGTCCCAGGTAATTCTTTATGGCCTAATAGGCAGTCTTATTTCGCTTCTGGGAGGACTTCTCCTTTTATGGCGGGCGGACGTTGCAAAAAAAATTACAAATATTCTTCTCGCATTTGGCGCAGGCACATTTATCGGCATCGCGCTTCTAGACATACTTCCGGAGGCGGTGGAAATGGTAGATGAACCTGATAATATTTTTCTCGCTGCAGCTATAGGCTTCGCCGCTTTTTTTGCATTCGAGCGATATTTTATGAAGCATATGAAACTTGGCACTGCCAAACACGATCATGGCGAGCACGTCGAGTCCCTACCGTGGATGCTTGTGGCTGGTGATACGGGGCACAATTTTCTCGACGGAGTAGTGATTGCGCTCGCCTACATTGCAAATCCTGCGCTCGGTCTGCCAACCGCGATTGCGATTGCCCTCCATGAAATCCCACAGGAAATCGCAGACTTTGCGATTCTACTTGATCGCGGCTGGTCCAAGACCAAGGTCATCGCGGTGAACATTCTTTCTGCTCTTGCCGCTTTTGTTGGGATCGCGGTCGCGTATATTGCTCTACCTTTTCTCGAAACCTCGCTGCCGATTCTGCTTGGTTTAGTTGCCGGCGTATTTATATATATTGCGGCATCACAACTGGTGCCTGAAATCCATCACAGAGCGGGGCACGAGCATGCAAACAGGATACTCTTAGCATTTGTCATCGGGATTATTTTGATTTGGTATTTGGTTTCTTTATCGCACTAGAGTGAGCCGTTTGAGTTGTCCGTAAGAATTGTGCTATCGTTACGTCAACTACTTTTATGGAGCAGATTCAAGGCGATCGCTCTAGAAAGATTCCCTGGGTCAGCATTGTTTTCCTTATTTTAGCGCTCCTGAGCCTGATTTTTTCGTCGCCATCATATTCCGGATATTCTCCGGCCTATACTTTAATCTCTTTCCTAGTCCCGATTTTATTGCTAATTGCGGTCGCCGGATTCTTTTTCGGCCTTTTCCGTTTTTTTGCAAGCGCTGATCAAAAGGTCAAAAACACTGGCGTTCATATACTTTTGTGGAGTCTCGGCGGATTTGTCGCGGTTATAGGTTTATGGTTTTTGCTAGAGACAAGCTATCGGCCAATGCCTGTTTATTCGGTCGCATCGCCGGGAATGCCTACGCAGGGAGTCGGTCAAGGAACTGCTTATTATGAAAGTGATATGGCAAAGAGCGCAAGTAGCATGATTGCGCCGCCATATTATCCATACCCTTATGGCGGCGAAGAAGTCCCCGTTACCGACACTCGCGAATTTCTAAAGCGGGATTATCACGCCACAATGCGGACACGAGAAGTACCGGAGCTGGCGCGCAGGATAGAAACAACAGTGAGAGGATTCGGCGGACGCATCGATCAAGTTGAAAGCTCGTCCAAAAGCGGTTATGTAGGATTTGTTGTACCGGCATCTAAATTTGAGGACTTTCGTACAGAATTGGAAAGTCTAGTTAATCGCAGATTTATTACCGTAAATATATCGAGCCAAAATTTACTGCCTCAGAAACAAAATATTGAAGAACAGCAAAAATCTGTCGAGGAATCCCTCGCAGAGCTTCGCTCCGAGCGCAAAAAGATCGTTTCTGCCCATACTTCTGTAATCAGCGTCATCCAAAGTAAAATTGATGCGAATGCTCGGGAGCAATCCGCGCTCCGAAGCGAAATAACAAATGATCCGAATCGGCAATCACAGATTTCTTCACGCTTGAACGTGCTTGCTTACGAAAAGGCAAATCTCGATACAGACTTAGCTAATGAGAATTCTGTCTATTCAAACAAAATCAATTCAATTGATGCGCAAATAAAGAACATGGAGACAATTTTGACGGCCGTGAAAGATCAGGATCAGGATCTTCTCGATACAGTTGCGACGGTAAAAGGAAACATTTCTATACAGTGGATCTCGCTGTGGGAGATAATGCATCTGTATTTGCCGGGATTCTGGATTCCAGCGATTCTGATAATTGCTGCACTGATCTCTTATTTCTGGGAAAGAAGACGCCTAGTTTGACTCAATTCAGCAACAGTCAATAGCACTCCATCTTTTCTTTTTACGAGTGTGACATCCTAATACTGACTCACGTCGGCACGACAAACATAACCACAATTTTTCTGGAGATCTATTGAATTTGATGTACCGTCGAAATACACTCGAACAATTATGGGATTTGATAGACTGCCTTTATCTGGTGAGCTGAAAGTAATGCTACGCGCAAAAACATAATAGGATGAAGAATTTGCGGAATTTATTTTGAACGTCCAATTAGTGTAATCGTTATACCAGTCGTTCCAGTAGGTGCCGTAGGTATATTTCGCAAATTCTTTGCTCGCAATGTTTTTTGCATCTGTCCATGTCATTGCATTCGAGATGTAAGAAATATCGCCAGACGCTATTCCCCCGCAATTCTGTATCGAACCCTGCAATGGATATTGCGCACTCCAGCGCGAACAGAGACTATCATTCTGCAAAAAGTACCCAGAATTTTTTACACCTTGACCCATCCATGCGCTTGTGTCCAATTTTGCTTTCAATAATTCTCTCACGGAGTTATCTGAGGAAACTGCGCTCAAAATTTGTAATGCCCCGTTCGGCAAAATTACATACTGAATCGGAATTAGTAAATCATCATTAGCATTATTTGGATGTCGAGATACTAAAATAGTATTTAGAAAACCGCCTTCATATTCAATATTTTTGCTTACGGTACATCCTCGGACTTTAACTTTCGAAGTTGTTTGATCAACTGCATTTTGGATTGCGGCTACATTATTTTGCTTACAAGATTCCACGATAGAAGCTGCCCCTGATGTTGAAACGGGTGGTACGGGGTTAGTTGAAGGACTTGTTTGCACGACTGGCGTAGAAATCGTTGATGCACTTGATTGGTTGAATTTAAAGCTGGAGAGGAATCTATCCCAAATCGTCCAGTCCGTGCTTGCTTCAATTGCAGAATTCAAGGTGATGATAAATTCCTTACCATTTCTCACAGTATAGACACCTGTGGAGAGACTGTTGTCGTCACGTCTCGTTTGGAGCAGTAGTGCTGCTTGTCCTCCAAGTGAAATCTTCTTGTTTGCAGCCTGTTTGGAGTATCGCTGCTCTGCGCGAAACTGAACGTACGCAGCTGGATCAGAAACGGATGCAGAAACATCATTTCCGCTAGGGAATACTTCTATTATCGCACCCTGTTTTACTAAGTTTGATGTTTCTGCCTCAAATCCCATTTGGGCGATTTCGGCTTGTGATTTAGGAATGTAATCGGGAGAAGATAACGTGGTATATCCTACAAGTTGTGAAGCGCCATCGGCGCGAGCAGTCGCAACTTTCCACGTACTTGGAATTACGACTTCAAATCCGGCGCCAACGTATGTCCGATTTGCAGCCACCGGCGAAGGTTGTGGTGAAGAGGCTTTACTTTTTGTGTTCACATTCTGCTGCATCGATTGTGTCGTTGGGAGCTCAGCTGTGTCAGAAGTCGCGGGCGTACTCGATTGATCAAAATACCACCCCCCTCCCGCGACGAGCACAAGTACCGCGACGATACCGATCCAAATGTTCGGAATCATAAATTGCTTGTATGAATAAAAATTATCCTTTCCCGCAAATTATAGCACTCTCAAAATCAAAATTGTTGCGGCGCTTCGCTTTCGCTCAGCATCCTGCAAAAACATAGTCGCTCTGCTCCTTGTTTTTGCGGGCTACGCTTGAGGTGCTCGAACATTCACCGCCGGTGGGGGGCGGCGACGAGCACCTCCGCCGATGATGAGGATTTTCACTCAACTATTATAAATTCGCAAACATGTATCAGGGTTGTTTATGCCCAACATCACCAGTGTATTTATCGACACTGTACCGACCGATAGTTACGCGATGGCCATTTTCTTGGAGCACCGAACATACAAAGTAGTAATTATTCGAATCTTCTTGAAAGTCGTTGTCCCCACAATACAAAGAAGATCCGGCTTCTGCAGAAACCAGCTTCTGCTCTTTAAGAAATTCATACAAGATAATAACTGCAATATCTGGTCGCAGCGGATCGGGGCGACCCTCCGTCCGTTCGTATAGCGCCTGAAATGGAGCATTTGCAAAGGAACATATGGCGCTCTCTGGGCTGTCAAACCATTGAGATCGTGCGCATAAAAGAGCGACAGCTCCCATACCAATGAAGCCCGTTGATATCACACCAGCTAGTATGGCAAACGCAATAAGGATTTTGCGCATAATTTGATTAGGCAATTTTAAATCATAACATCCGTAAGGTCCTAAGGCCTACCGGTTGTACTATCAACGTAAGATCCATCAGGCCGAAGCCGAGCTACTGCGAGGCGGAGGCGGAGAGGGAGGGCTGCTCCCAAGAGCTCGTTTCGGCTCCGTCGAGCCGAAACTCCTCTCGGTCCTGCTCGCACAGCCCCGCCTCCTGGCGGGGTCCCCGGTGCTCGCCTTCGAATCCCTTACCAATCACAAGTTGTTGCGGCGCTTCGCTTTCGCTCAGCATCCTGCAAAAACATAGTCGCCCTGCTCCTTGTTTTTGCGGAGAGGGAGGGATTCGAACCCTCGATACGGATTTTAACCCGTATAGCGGATTAGCAATCCGCCGCTTTCAGCCGCTCAGCCACCTCTCCAGTGTCATCGCATCCTACTCTAATTAGCCGTTCCTCTCAATTTATGCGCGGGCAAAAGCTATCAGCGTCACAGTTGCGCCGGCATTTTGAAGCGCCAGCGCGGCATTAGCCAGAGTGGCTCCAGTAGTAGCAACATCGTCAATCAAAAAGACATGAGCGTCTCGAATAATGTCCTGGCTGGAAACGGCAAAAGCGCCCGAGACGTTTTTTATCCTTTCATCGCGCGGCAGATGCGTTTGCTGTCTTGTTTCGCGGATGCGGTAGAGAGCGTAAGGAGCATGCACGGAAGTCGTGCCATTGCGGAATTCTTGCGGCAAAAGCCGCAGCACCATATCTACCTGATTGAATCCGCGCTCGCGCTCCCGAGTGCGGTGAAGTGGAACCGGAACGATTAATTTACGCCGCGATGAGAACTGTTGATTTGCTGCAATTTCCTCACGCAAAAAATCCGCAAGTGCTTCTGCGCAGAGATTTGCCGCATGCTTGGAGCCGTCATACTTCAGCGAACGTATCAAATCTTCGACAGGCGAATCGCGATAATTCATCAAAGTGGTTATCGACATGCCGCCCGATTCGAGATTCGCTGAATCCAAGGGAACGTCCATAAGAGATCTATTTTCAGTGCGTATGCGTCGCGGGCGTCTCGGCAGAATTAGATCAAGAAATCTTGCAAACAATTTCTTCATGATAACTATTGTATAGTTAAAACATGGATTTGGCTCAAAAGAAATGTGTTCCATGCGAGGCAGGATCACCTCCTTTATCACGATCTTCTGCAGAAGCGCTTCTTTCGCAGATAACTGGTTGGAATTTATCGGCAGAAGCGAAAAAAATTTCCAAAACATTCAAATTCAAGAATTTCAGAGAGGCAATTTCCTTTGCAAATGCTGTCGCAGAAATTGCAGAAACGGAGGGTCATCATCCCGATCTATCCATTTCTTGGGGGAAGGTTGCGGTCGAGCTGACAACACATGCGGTAAAGGGATTGTCTGAAAATGATTTTATTCTTGCCGCTAAAATAGACTCACTTCAGTAATGCCCGGATTTACGAAACTCCGACGTTTTACTCCCCGCATTTATTTATCAAAAGATTCGGGCTTACATCAACTACGCATTTTGGTCTGTTGCCGATGAGATATTTAAACTCGCCGAGAGTGCTTATATAAAGTGGATCAGGAAAATCGTTCAGCAATCGTATTGTCTTTTCCGTCGAGGTTGCATACCAAATTTCCTGCCATTCTTCGAGATTGTGCATATCGTAAAGCATTCCGGGCGCGGCTATATGTGACTGCGTCCAGCCCTCATACCAGGGCGCTTCGCTTGAGGTTGTGAGGATAATCGCATTTTCTGGGACTTGTTTGCCGACGTCTTCGATTATGGAAATATCCGCATCAGTTTGGAGCGGCACGCGTTCGCGCATTTCATTCCATAAATTGCCTAAGAGAATCCCGATCGTGATGCAAATTATAATGAAGAAAGCATAGCTGCGTTTTCCATTGATCTTCCGCTCTAAGTTAGAAAGAAGATAATCCAATCCATAGGCAGCTAGAATCACGATAGCAATGTCACTGAATATAAATATTCTTTCGTGAAATGGCAGCTGCAGTATCGGATAAAGAATGCTGACGAAACCAAACGCGACAAATGTCGCAGGAATTTTCTTTTTTTTGCAACGAATGCCGGAATTGAAAACAATGCCAATATAAATAAGGGGACTGATAACGCGAGATATTCGCTCCAATCTAAAAAGACAGCAACTGGTGTCGAGCGAGTTATCCCTTCAAAAGCTGTTGCGTTTATCGCGGCAAAAGCCAGCGATGTTACGAGCCCATGAATAAAAAT
>C687J35174_10007507_pt1 | contig 14000 bp, 20 predicted proteins | sample RifCSPhighO2_01_FD_35174 | JGI IMG/M metagenome (IMG submission 35174) | reverse complement strand
GAGCTTAATAACTGTTTTGTAAGATTCAAATGACAGAACCGACACATGTAGCGGTTGACTTAGGAGTTTTTCTTATATTGATGCAGATAGGTAGTTTAAATCCGAACTACACAGATTTATCGCTTATTATTGGTTCGAATCTTGTTGATTTGGACCACTTATTCTCTCGACCTATTTACCAGCCAGGAAGAGATTCATTTAAAACCCATTTCCTCTACAAACAATGGAAAATGGTATTACTTTTATCAATACTTATGTTGTTTGTCAGGCCATTAATGTTTCTGGGCATTGGTCTGGTTCTTCACTTTTTCTTAGATTATCTGGATACAATAAAAGAGAAAATCCATCTCTAATTTAATCCTGCTCCAATTCAGAATTTGGATACCCTAAATAAAAAGTTCGTAGGGGTTATAAAACCAGTATCAACTGGAAAGCCTAGGCGTTGATCATTTGATATTTTTCGGAATGTTTAATGTATAATTAAACTCTATGAATAAACAAACCAAGTTATTCCTTGAAATAATATTCTCCATCGCTTTCGTCCTCGTCGGCACATATTTTGTATATGGACAATTGGAATTCGTAAATTCCTTTTGGAATGCGCAAAGTATTTGGAGTTCCATTTTGGCGATTGGATGGATTATTGTTTCCCTTGGATATTTTCATCAAGGTTGGCTCATTCATGAAAAAAGAAATGCCCACAATGTATCTGCCCTACTCCCAATAGCAGTATTTTTTATACAATGCATCTTATTTGTGAAAGGCATCTACTATCACGACTGGTCACTGATTTGGGGTGCTTTAGTAGTAAACTCCGGAGTGGTTTTTAGTCTATACCATATAATTAGAGCGAACAGGAAAAAATTATGATTACCCAACTCCAAAGAGAACAACTTATAAAAGAAGCCGCTCTGGCTTTGGAAAATGTTTACCCAAAAAGTTCAAAGGTTGCATATTCTGCGGCTTTATTGACCAATACGGGAAATATCTATTCGTCGTCGCAATACGGCTCAGACACATACTCTCTCACGCTACACGCAGAACAATCCGCCCTGGCTCACGCCGCGGCCCATGGCGAAGGAAATTTAGTGGCTATCGCTGTTACCAGTAACGAAAAGTTAGAAAAAGGAGAATTTACGGCACCGTGTCATATGTGCAAGCAGCTTCTTTGGGAAAGCAGTCTTCATTCCGGATTACCTATGCTTATTATTCTTGCGAACAGTTTTGGAGAAATAAAAGAAGTAAATCTTGACGACTTGATGTCTCTACCTTGGCCAACTAAAAAATCCTAAAACTTATGAAAATATATATCATCAGNCACGGACTCACTAACTATAATAAAATAGGCAGAATAAATAGCCGAGGAGTAGATGAGCCTTTGGCCCCTGAAGGAGTAGCGCAAGCGGAAGAGACATCGCAAAATATGCCGGAAGGCATCGTAAAAATATACGCATCCCCCCTACTAAGAACTAGGCAGACCGCCGATATCCTGAATAAAGACCTTGGACTGGAGATCGAGTACGCGCCCGAACTTATGGAAGTCGATTTTGGTCTGTTCACGGACAGAACTTGGGTGGAGATCGAGGAAGAGTATAAAGGGTTTCGTCGGTCTTTCACCGACCAAACATACGACTTCACCTCTCACAATGGAGAAAGTATTACGGATGTGGTGGGACGAGCAAGAAAGATGATCGAGAAGATCAAGAAAGATCATGTGAACGAGAGAGTTCTCCTCGTCACCCACGGAGGCGTCGTGCGGGCTATTCATAATATTTATAATAATGAAATATTGGGAGAAACAAAAAACGCCACGATTTACGAAATTGAGGTATAAAGAGTGGTTGTGGAAAATATTTAATCACTTATATCCTAACCACCTCCGCTTTCAAAATCATTCCAGAAGAACTCGGCTTCAGGGTACCGCTTACGGTTATAACATCCCCTACACGAATATCTGTAATAGCAACTTTTTTACCTTTAGAGTCTAGAAATATGGTACCGAAATGTCGTTTACCATAATCCGACGCGTCAGTATGAATTATCCAGCTCATCTTCGTCGCTTCCCATGAAGTACCCACAACTATAGTCGTCCCCGACACAGACTCCACTAGCCCACCTTGTAAAAAGACCATGCCGTTACTTGCTATATGAACCTCAAGAATAGATTTACTGTTAGAAACCTTAGAAACTAGAGAGGCAGGATTGGGCTCTTCCGCTTTTACGGTTTCTGCACCGGGCAGTAAATATGTAACGGTAAAAAAGAGAAGACCAACAATAAAGGTACTGACGGATACACCAAGAAAACCGGCTAGGCGAGGATTGCTTCGAAAAATTGGGAATTTTGTTATCAGATATTTCATAATAAAAGTTGTTTGATGGTTACATACTGTGACGGTGGTATGAGATAATTCTTACAAAAAAATCGTGTTTTAATATGTAACAATTTGCACTTTAGGACGGCTTAATCTTTATAACAATCATATTAAAAACTAACACTAAAAACATGTTAACAACAATCGCTATTATCCTCGTTATATTATGGCTTCTCGGTGTGGTGTCTTCGTTTACTCTTGGAGGATTCATACATATCCTTTTGGTAATAGCAGTCGTGGTAATACTCTTAAGGGTAATTCGCGGAGACAGACTCCTCTAGACCCTATTTAATCGTGTTAATATTAACTAACTTGCACTTTCTATGTATCGTGGTATTATAGTGGACGGAGAAAAGGAGACCTTATGTATCTAGACATGATAAGACTGAATCAAACGCAGGTGGTGCAACACCCCTGCGGGCCGGAGATCCGTCACAGGTACCTGACACATCTGTCAAACGGAACTACGGTGGCATTGTGGTCTGTGTCGGCAGACTCCTGTTTCGGCCCAGAGACACGAAACTATGACATCGTGGTCACCGTCCTTGAGGGTATGGGTATCGTCCTCATCGGCGACGAAGAGGAGCCGTACCACCCGGGCATGACCACCCACATCCCGGCCGGCACGAAGGCCTGCATCAAGCAAGCCGGCACGGATACGACCGTGCTACAGTGCAACTTCCCCACCCTCAGGATTGAGTAAGAGGGGTAAGTCCCCGCCCGTCAACGAACCCGCCCCTGTGCTGGTAGTCGGGGGCGGGTTTTGTTTTATATAAAACACAAAAGACCACCGATCGGAGGTCTTTTGTTTATTAAACTAAATAATAAAGCAATTTATTGAACCAGAGTCTTGAATGAACCCTCTGCGCCCAGAACCGTATTTCCTTTAACATCAGTGCTTCCAACAACATAGAAGTATGTCGTACTTGTCGCTAAGTTAGACAAAGTTAAACTGTGCCAGAATCCCATTCCACCGGAAACCTGTGTTGGAGTTTTTGTAGTATCAATCGGTGTTGTTGTACTTACCCACAATTTACTATTCGATGATTCATCTGTAACCCAAACTATATTGGCTGATATATCGGTTATTCTGAAAGCGGTGGAGAAGAGGATTTTTGGAGCGGTAGCATCAACTTCCATGATTGCTTTTGTCTTGAACTCATAAACCTTTGATCTGACTAATCTGCCATCCGTACCTTGATACTCTATGAAATAGTAGTACTTGGTACTCACCGACAAATTAGACAATGTTGTTTTGTGTTCGAGAGAGAAAACTGTCTCTTCTACAAAAGATAGACCGGTTGTCGTGCTGGTTTTTGACAAATTACTGTCTGTCGAGAAGTAAACTTTACCTTTTGTTTCTTCTTTTGTCTTCCAGTTAACTAGTGCTGTGCTCGTTCCAACTCGTTCGTTAACGGCAGAAATCCTTATGCCCGCCTTTGTGTCTGCATCGGTCTTATTGAAGAAACGGGCAAACCAACTAACCAACGATCCTCTGTTATCTTTATTTTCTTTACTGTTCGATTTTGAATTTTTCCTGTTATCACCGCCGGACTTATCATCGTCATTCGATTTTAACGACGCTTCTCCTCTGATACTGTTATTTGATCTTATACTATTATCACCTTGATTGTTTTCGGCGATTAAAGCCGTTCTTAGTGCAACCGAGACTTCCGCTCTTTCATCGTCATTTATTTTTAATAATGATGCATTAGCCATAAATGGTGACAAGGCCATGCTCATTACCGAGAAAGCCAGTATGTAAGACATATTTCTTTTAATCATAAATTTTTAAGTTAATTTTAATTGAGGTTAGGGTTATGGTTGTATTCAGAAACCCACACCTACTTTTGTTATGACGCCCTGTTTCTTTCGTTCTTACACTATTATTAACGAGAGTTTGTGGTATAGTAAGCCTTAATCAAAGATGTAATATTGGTAAGAAATAGTTACTTAAAGCGTCTAAAACTATGAAAGGCCCCGAAGAAATGTTTCTGGATACATATAACACCTATTCGGACCAAATCTTTCGGTTTGTCCTCTTTAAGTTAAGCGACAGAGAAAAAGCCAAAGATCTGACGCAAGAAACTTTCATGAAGACCTGGATCCATATTTCCAAAAATGGCAACCTGGAAAATGTAAGGGCTTTTCTCTATAAGGTAGCGAGGAATCTGGTCGTCGACGAATATAGGAGAAAAGGTAGAGTAAACATAAGGTCTTTGGATGAACTTGTGGAAGATGGCTACGATCCAAAAACGGAGGAATCCGAATCTTTGATGGATAAGATAGACGGCAGAGAGGCCTTAAAATTCATAAAACAACTGCCCCAAGCATATTCGGATATTTTATTTATGAGGTATGTGGAAGAATTGGATATTTCTGAAATAGCTTCCGCTCTCGATAAATCAACAAATGTCGTCTCTGTCAGAATAAATCGAGGTATAAAGAAACTGAAAGAAATAATAAGTAAAAAAAATATATAATTGCTCCTATGTACCGAAATCTATTTAAAAAAATAAAGAAAGAACAACTAAGTCCGAAAGAAAAAGCGGATGGGTTTTTGAAACTCCGAGAGTTTATAAAAGAAAATCCAATACGATTTACTCCGGAAATGACCGTGGCAGAGAAAAAAGGCGCACCCATAAAATCTCCTTTCTTTAATGGCTTCTTTTTTGGGCAGAGAACTTTCGTTTTGGCCGGGGCTTGTATGCTTCTACTCGTTGCTGGAGGAACGGCTATCGGCTCAAACTCTTCGTTACCCGGAGAAATTCTTTACCCCGTGAAAATATTGAACGAAAAAATGGAATCATTCTTGTCTGTGGGAACAAGGGCCCAGACCGAAGTTGAAATTCAGCATACCTTAAAAAGGCTGGATGAAGCTGAAAATCTATCAAATCAGAACAGACTCGACGAGAAAAAACAGATAGAAATTACCGATAATGTCTCATTAGGACTCCAGGAGATATCAAAAAAGGTCACAAAATTGCAGGATGACGGCAAGACAAAAGATGTCGAGGAGATAAATACCAGATTTAAAAAATCTCTGGAGGTACGCCGAGGAATAATACTAAAACTTGAAGAAGGGTGGAATGAAAAACAAAAATCTGCCTCTAGCACGAAAGAAGATGGGGAAAATTCATCGAATAAGGACTCGTCAAAAAACAGGGAGCAAATCAGAGAATCGGGAGGCGTATTGAATGTAAAAACGGAAAATCCTCTTGAATTATAAGAACCCTTACTTATCCTGAGATTCCAGTTTAACCGCCGCTTCAGGAGTTGAAACAGTTCTACCCATAAGAAAGAGTCTGATTATACCAACCGCCACAATCCAGTAAACGAGCATGGCCAAAAGTGTAGTCCACTCAAACACACTCCCTTCTATTTGGGTTCTGCTAAACACCGCGTTAAATGGAGAGGTAAAAACGGATGTGGCGCCATAAATAAAGCTTGTAAATCCGGCGCCAGCATTGGCACCGAGAAGTTTCAAGACGAATCGAAAGGCTAAGAGTATTTCCAGTAACCCCAACACATACCAAACTATTTGCGTGCCACGGTATAGAGGTTTTGTTGATGAAGAATTATATGATGATTCCATAAATTTTTGTTGTTAGAATTAATATTTAGTTTTTTGTCTTAAACGCCTGCCTTTCCCCTCGTACCGTACCCATACTGTTTTCGGCAACAAGTCGGAAATAGTAGTTAGTGCCCGAATTAAGCCCCGTAACAAATTTATCAATAGGCACAACCGCTCCCCCGGCACCCACATTAACAGGATCGGATGATTGCAATAGTACCTGCCCTAGTAATGAATTCGTGCTGTACTCAAACCAATACTTCGTATCAGCAAGATTCGGATTAACCGTACCGTGCAAGGTTGCTCCCGAAGAGGTTACCGCCGAAGCGTTACCCGTAGTGACACTCGGAACTTTTGCCGATACCGGCCCCAATGTCTTGAAATTTAATATTGAACCGTTAATCGTCCCGAATTGGTTTTGAGCATTGATCCGAAAATAATATGTCGTCAGGGGTTCAAGGGAAGAAAGGGATACGGAAGCTGATGATTTCGTATTACCGTCACCAATAGAAGAGAAAGCTGAGGTATCCCCCAATTCCACGGTCTTACCATATTCAAACCAATATTGTGTTGATGCATTATTTGGCGTAACTTCACCATTTATAATAGCCGTTGTTCTGGATATGGCGCTGGCTGGCAGGGTTTTTGTCCTTGGAGCACTCCCCACCGGAGTTGATACACCTTCCGTGGTCTCTAATGTATATTGCCCACCAACCACTCTTCCATAGCGGTTTTCCGCGACAAGTCGAAAGTAATATGTTGTGTTTTTAACAAGTCCTGTAATATATGCCGGGGCTTGGATTGAGACGAAACCGGAACCAAGCGTCTGATTTAAAGTCTTACTTCCAAGGTTATTGGTATTACCATATTCATACCAATAACTTGTAAACGCCCCCCGTGGGTTGACCGTACCATTAACAACTGCTGTTGTATCCGTTGGAGAAAATGATGAGTTAGTGACGACAATTGGCAACCCGGCTTGAGATGTCACGACCGTGTTCGTACCGGTAGTATTAGTATCGTTATTTACGGTAGTAGATGTAGTTGTGGCATTAGGAGACGGACCAACACCTCCACTAAAGCTCCAGATAGCCCACCCAACTATTGCCACCACCACGATGCCTCCAACAATCATTATTGTTTTTTCCATAATATTTATGTTATTTTTTAATTATGTATAATCCTACACACTAAGACGAGACGGAAACCGCTGTATTACAGGTGTATAATTATAATTTTGTTATAATGGAGTAATGAATCCCGTTAGAGTTTAACTGGGCTCGGAGATGTTGTAATCATACTAATGAGGTTAAATAGGCTTTAATGTACTAAAATATATAATGATAAACTCTAACGAGATGAACTATTTTTATGAAACCCCATATCTGTCGGAAATAACAGAAAAATCTCACAGTGAAACGGTTATGATTTTTAAACACTCCTCCACCTGCACCGGAAGTGTTAAATTATATAAAAAACTGGAGGAACTAATGGAGAAGGGCGATTGGAAAACTCCGGTTTATCTAGTAACGGTTCAAGTATACCCAACATTATCAAAAAACATATCCGAAATATTTGATATAAAACATGAAAGCCCGCAAATAATAGTTTTAAAATCCGGAAAAGTCTTATATGAAGCCCATCACAACCAAATAGATATAGAAAATCTTATTAATTCACGAATGTAGTTTCGGAGGATTTTTGGCCAAAAGTCGCGTATAAAATAAAAACTGGAACCCGAGACATACAGTTAGTACATTGAGGGACCAGTTTTTATTTTAGACGATGAAATTAAGCAAAAAGACCGGGAACCGATACTACATCTTTCCCACTGAGCAAGCCTTGCAGTTACCCTTGTGAGTGAAAATCTCATACAAAGCTGCCAAACCTACCAACAAATAGACAAGCTTAGCCAAACCTGGACCCAGCGCCTCTACGACATCATATCCCAGAGCATGAAGACCCCATGCCAAACCACCAACTATCAAGAGCACGAACGCAACCATGTGTAATGATTTCATACGATAAATTAATTAAGATAACTAATAACTACCCCTTTTATTATACAATATATAGTGATTTAGTCACCAGCAGCCTGTGTATTACTTTAGATCTAAAACTAGTTATTATTATCAGCTATTTTATTCTGCTGACTGAATATAACCCGCCTAATTTCATCAGGGTGACGGACGGCACTGATATAGAACTCTCGGCTGTCTTCACTGGCCGTCTGAACCTGCACATTACCGAAACCTAAGAGAGTCGGAATAAAACCGTGAACATCCAAAGTTATGTCCTGTATCTTGTCAAAATGTAGATTTGAAACCTCTCGATCGAAAATCCGGCGTTGATCTATGGCAATAATACGCTTCTCGGTTATATACCAAACATCAAGATAAAATTTCGTCCAATCGACAAAGAAAGAGGCCCATATAGACAGAAGCCAAAGTGAATAAAAAAATAAAAACGCGGCCGAATGATTTCCTGGAAAATCAATAGCAAGTATGGACGGTATGAACACCCTTATTACAGCGAATAAAATTATCGGCAGAAGAGCTACCACCAAGAGGGCCGCCCCGTAACCTACAAAAACAATCCAATGCTTGCGCACCACCATTATGACATGCTCGTCGTGATTTAAATGTAATACTTCGTATGACATAGTTTAAAAATAATTTATGGCCAAGCCGGCAACAGTAAACAAGGCTAGCGAGACTAGCACGAAAATTGTCTCCCCTATAACAACACCGGCACTGCGCATTCCGTATGACGACCAATGATACATCAAAACCGACGAGATGATCGTATAAATAACAAAGAAAAAAACCAGTATGGCCACAAAAACAGGTTTATTTATAAAGAGTGATAGGTCTATATCGGGTAAGGCTGGCAATGAAAATAATGGTGACTGCATATCTATATTATAACAATAACTATTCGTTTTTAGCAAAAGCTGAGCCAAATTATCAATAAGTGGTTTGACTTATTGTCCGAAGTTTGCTTTAATTGAGCGGTCGCCGGCACGGGCCGGTTTTTCAAATCATCAAAATTATGGAAATTAGAAATATTGCAATAATAGCCCATGTCGACCATGGAAAAACGACCCTTACGGACGCCCTTATGAGACAGACGGGCATGGTTACGGCCGAGGGTGTGACCATGGATTCTAACGCTCTTGAGCAAGAGCGGGGCATTACTATATACGCCAAAAATACATCCGTGTATTATCCCGGAAAAAACTCCGGGCGAGAAGTGACAAAAATCAACATCGTCGATACGCCGGGCCACTCCGACTTCGGTTCGGAGGTAGAGCGAGTTTTGCGCTCCATCGACACGGTGCTCCTTTTGGTTGATGCTCAAGAAGGACCAATGCCCCAAACACGATTCGTTTTGAAAAAATCTCTTGAACTCGGACTTAAGCCTATCGTCATAATAAACAAAATAGATAAACCGGCCGCTCGACCGGACGAAGTGCACGAGATGGTTTTGGAACTTTTTATGGAACTTGGGGCCAGCGATTCGCAGTTGGATTTTACGACAGTATATGCCATAGGTCGCGACGGTATAGCAAAAATGAAACTCACGGACGAATCGAAAGACCTAACTCCCCTTTTAGAAACAATACTTCGTGAAGTGCCACCGGCGACAGGGGATAAAAATCTGCCGGCAAGAATGCAATCGTTTAATCTAGCTTATGATAACTTCCTCGGTCGCCTCGCAGTCTGTCGAATGTATGAAGGCACAATAAAAGTCGGTGATGCGGTTTTCGTCAAACAACATCACGACGAAAAAGCAGCTCAAACAGTTTCCGGAAAATTAACAAAGATGTTCTCCTTTGAGGGTACCAAACGAGTAGAAATACAGGAAGCTTCTGCCGGAGATATTGTTATGATAGCCGGACTTCCTACGGTTTATATTGGAGACACTATTTGTAAGGACGAGAATGCGGAAATGTTGCCTTCTATCAATATAGATGAGCCGACTATTTCGTTGAATTTCCTTGTGAACGACTCACCTTTTGCTGGCCGTGAAGGAAAATTTGTAACGGGACGACAAATACGTGACAGACTGGAAAAAGAACTGGAAATAAACGTGGGGCTTAAGATTGATTGGAATAACAACGAGTACTTTACTGTTTATGGAAGAGGTGAATTGCACATCGCCATTCTCTGCGAAAATATGCGACGCGAAGGTTATGAACTTCAAGTCTCACAACCACAAGTTATTATAAAAGAAGAAAATGGAATCAAAACCGAGCCCTTTGAAGAAGTGACCGTAGATGTTTCGGATGAATTGGCCAGTTCGGTTATCGCAAGACTTACAGAAAGGCGCGGACTTTTGATGAATATAAAACAAAGGCATGGTCAGCAGAGAATCATTTTTGAAATACCAACAAGGGGTCTTTTAGGGTATCGTGGTCAGTTTGTGGTAGATACGAAAGGCAACGGGATTTTGTCTTCACGGTTTATAGAATTTCGAGAATATGTGGGTGATATAAAAAAGACCAGCTATGGCTCTATGGTTTCCATGACGGCAGGCAAGGTCCTGGCTTTTGCCTTAGACAACCTGCAACAGAGAGGGACATTGTATGTCGACCCGGGAGTAGAGGTATACGAAGGAATGGTTATCGGAAACACTTCAAAAGGTGAAGACCTCTTCGTAAACCCGACCAAAGGCAAACAGCTGACAAACATGAGAGCCTCCGGTTCCGACGACAAAGTCTATCTCACCGCAACAATGAAACTCGACATCGAGAAAGCCATGGAGGTCATGTCCGAAGATGAATATATAGAAATCACTCCAAAGTCGGTGAGATTGAGAAAGAAGGTACTGAAGGTTAAGTAAGAATATTAGATTTGAGAAAAGGCATTGGCCACGCGTGGAACTGCACGCGACCAATACCTTTTTCAAAAAGAGCTACCTCTTCCGGCCACCAAGTCGGCGGTAGTGACACCGCCTGCACTCTTGCCGTGGGGGTGAGATGATTTTGAGAAGCCGATGGGCCTCTCTCACTCGCCTCTCCTCTTCGGCCTTGTGCAGTTCACGAAGAGCATCGACGAGCTTCACAAGATCACCAATTCTGACTTGGTGAGCCTTGCTGTGCTCGACGAGGCAGATCGCAAACATAGGAACCCCCGCTATCTGCGCAAGGTGATCACGGCTTATGTGACCCCTCCAACTCCTCATCTCCTTTCCGAAAATGAAACATGCGCGCCTTCTTCCGCCTTTCACTACCGCCCCTACTTTCATAGCGCTCCTGGGGAACTTGGAGTGACCATTCACTCTGTCTATAATCTAATACTATATAAAGCAATATGCAAACATAGACTTATGCACAGTCTTCGGTGCTATACTCCCCCACTTTTACCCTTTTTATATGAAAAGTTGTAGCTTTTACGCCTAAACTCTCGGCCAAATCAGAAACGAACTGCCTAACATAAAACCCGCTCGAAACAGTTATGGAAATTTTATCAATTAGAAAGATGTCAAAGAGACTCTTTGACATAAGTTCCTGCCATTGTTTTATTATTTCCTCTTGCCTGAAATCACCGGAAACGGAATTTATATTTCTTACGATATATCGTAAGAGATCATCTTTTACAATCTCTCGTCGTGATACAAAATCCACGGAATGAACCTCAACCTCATGACTCGGTATTTCAATCTCATTCAATTTCCCTTCCCTAGCCCATTGAAAAAGTGGCTTACTGTCCACAGGCTTCGACGAATATGCCGGATACTTTTGTTCAAACTTACCAACAAACTTTTTTAACTCTTTTTTTAAATCTTTCCTAGACACTAAATGCTGACTACTAACCCCTACTCGACCTAAAAGGTCGAGTGTATCCGTCTCAAATCCCCATAAAATCTCAAACTCATATATTTTTGGTAACCCTAAATACTCATCCTTTTTCTTTATCTCCTCACCTGACAAAACTAAAAGTAGCCCTTCTGCCATAGGATCCAGTCGCCCGGCATATGTCATTACCACATCCGAATACTCCGGATTCTCCTTTTTGAACCTTAAAATTACCTCGTTTGGTGTCTCTCCAATATTTTTATACAGCAGATGGACACCACTATTTTTTTTCATATATTCTGTTACAATAACCCATATGTCAGATAAATCAAAACCAGAAAACAAAATCAGCACTGAACCGTATAAAGGTGTTCGAGATTTCTATCCGGAAGACATGGCTGTTCAAAATTATATTTTTGACACATGGAAAAAAGTGGCCAAAGAAGCCGGCTTTGTAGAATACTCCGCATCCATCCTTGAACCTGCCGAACTGTACAGAGCAAAAACTGGCGAGGAAATAGTAAACGAGCAAATGTTCACTTTCACGGATAAGGGTGAGCGGGAGATTGCTCTGCGTCCAGAAATGACCCCAACCTTGGCCCGAATGATTGCAGGAAAACGAAAATCTCTCAAATTCCCCCTCCGATGGTTCTCTATCCCGAATCTTTTCCGGTACGAGAGACCTCAACGAGGGCGAAAACGTGAACACTGGCAGTTGAATTGCGATATTATGGGCATAGCTGACCTCTCGGCAGAAGTAGAGACTATTTCTCTAGCTCACGCCATTATGAAAGCCTTCGGGGCGAAAGACAAGGACTTCGTGATACGAATAAACGACAGAAAACTCCTGAACGAAAAATTTGGGAACGAAAAAGCCATAAAACTTCTCGACAGAAAAGATAAAATGTCTGCTGAAGAGTTCGATCAAAAATGGAGTGAAGTATCATCGGAACCTTTTGACCCGAATATCGAACCGAACGAGACTATTAAAAAACTTATCGATGGTCTGAATAAAAAAGGGATAGCAAATGTCATCTTCGATACAACCATAACTCGTGGTTTTGACTACTACAACGGCGTAGTCTTTGAAGTTTTTGATACGGACCCAGCAAACAACCGCTCACTCTTTGGTGGCGGACGGTATGATAACCTCTTGGAGATTTTTGGCGTAGAACCAATACCGACTATCGGCTTCGGTATGGGAGATATTACTATACGAGACTTTCTCGAAACGCACGGCTTACCAACATGCGAAAAGTAGTTTTTGATATCGAAACAAAGAATATTTTTCAAGATGTCGGGTCAAACAACCCGGAGGATTTGGATATATCGGTCGTAGGAGTATACGATTACGAAACGGATAAATACCTGACCTTTTTGCAGGAAGAATTCGACAAGATGTGGTCGTTTTTCAAAAAAGCCGATGTTATAATCACATTCAACGGCGAGTACTTCGATATCCCCCTTCTGAACAAATACTACAAAAAAGCAGGCCACGGCGACCTAAAGAATATTCGCTCTCTTGATATTTTCAAAGAAGTGAAACAGACCTCCGGCAGATGGTTGAAATTGGATAAAATAGCCGAAGGGACTTTTGGTATAAATAAAGTCGGCGACGGCCTGGAAGCGGTAAAATGGTGGCGGACCGGCGAGATAGATAAAATAAAGAAATACTGCACGGAGGACGTAAAAATCACGAAGGATGTCTATGAATTCGCTCTTAAAAATAAAAAGATAATGTATAAAGAAGGACCTTTCGTTAAGGAAATAAAACTTGAAACGAAACACTGGGAGCCAATCGCGGAAGTAAAAACGCAAAGTTTGTTTTAGAGACCACTCACGTCCGCTAAATTTCTTTCTCATAATATTTTTCAGAGAGACGCGGATAAATTTTTGCTAAAATTTTCCTTGAGTTCGCTCCGTCGAGCCTCACTAGTCTCTCTTCAAAATATTATTCGACAAAATTTAGCTTAGTGGTTATTTTAAATTTTTTGTACGACTTTATTTTCTTATGAGTAACGCGAATTAGAAAATAAGAAGTGCCCTTGTGGTATTAAAAAAGGCGGAGGTTTGCAGTCCCTCCGCCTTTGCCCGTCGCCGACGCCATCTGGGTTGGGCTCTCCGGCCCGCTTCCTCACCAGTGACGCTCCGCGCCGTCTTACCTCTTTTGGCCCACCATACTTCGTACGCAGGGCCGGCGCCCGCCGATCAGCCGCCCGCCGTCGCGTCGGAGTGCGTGCCGTGGCTGTTGGCC
>C687J35174_10007504_pt1 | contig 14002 bp, 17 predicted proteins | sample RifCSPhighO2_01_FD_35174 | JGI IMG/M metagenome (IMG submission 35174) | reverse complement strand
AAATTGTAAAAAATTCCAAGGCGCTAGCTGACGAACTAATGTCTTTAGGCATAAAACTGGTGACTGACGGAACTGACAATCATCTTATGATAATAGATTTAACTTCAAAGAATCTTACAGGCAAAGGGAAGGAGATTCAGATGGCGTTGGATCAGGCAAACATCCACACAAACAAAAATACAATCCCATTTGAGCCTGGAAGCCCGTTCAACCCTTCAGGGATAAGGCTGGGTACGCCTGCAGTAACCACAAGGGGCATGAAAGAGGCAGATATGAAGGTCATTGCAAGCGGGATTGCAACTGTCATTAATCATTACCAGGAAAAAGAAAAAATAAGCAAGGCAAAGAATAGCATATTTGAGCTTTGCAGCAACTTTCCGTTGTACCCTGGAATGGAGATACTAAAATGAAGGCAACGCTGATTGACGGGCAAAAGGTCGCTGAAAGCATACACAAGGATATCAAGGCAAAAGTGGCTTCGATGAAAGTAAAGCCTGGCCTGGCTGTGGTAATTGTAGGCAACAATGCTGCATCAAAGATATATGTGAAGAAGAAGGAAAAGGCCTGTAAGGAGGCGGGATTTCATTCTGTGCTTATTGAGCTGTCGGAGGACATTTCTGAAACTAAGCTTTTGAAGCAAATAGACGCCTTAAACCAGGACAATAAAATCCATGGAATCCTGGTGCAGCTTCCATTGCCAAAGCATATTGATGAGAGGCTTGTCATCGATGCTATACATCCGAACAAAGATGTTGACGGCTTTACGCCCCTGAACATGGGAAATTTGATGATAGGCGACAACAGAATTGTTCCCTCTACACCGAGAGGAATAATTAAGCTGATAGAATCAACCGGGGTAGAGATTTCGGGAAAGCATGCAGTTGTGGTGGGGAGGTCTAATATCGTAGGAAAGCCTGTTTCGGTGCTTCTGCAACAGCATGGCGCAACTGTGACGATGTGCCATTCAAGGAGTTTGCCCCTCGAGTATTTTACCAGGCAGGCTGACATACTTGTAGCTGCAGTTGGAAAGCCGAAATTCATAAAAGGCAGCATGATAAAAAAAGGGGCTGTTGTAATTGATGTCGGGATAAATAAAGTCGGAGATTCTATTGTGGGCGATGTTGATTTTGATTCTGCGTCAGAAGTTGCCTCGTTCATCACTCCAGTGCCGGGCGGGGTAGGCCCAATGACAATTGCATGCCTTCTTGAAAATACCATACAGGCAGCGGAGATTTTGTTTGCCGCACAGCCGTTGAGGACTTAATCCTAAAAATTTATAAAGAAGGGTAGCTTTGCTTTTGTGCGTGAAAATGATTAAGCTTGGAATTCTTGCATCGACAAATGCAACGGACATGCAGGCAGTTATAGATGAGATTGAAGATGGCACCCTTGATGCAGAGATAGCAGTTCTTGTAGCCAACAAGGAAAAATGCGGTGCGCTGGAAAGGGCAAGAAGACATAATATTCCCGCTTGTTATATAAGCTCGAAAAACAAGTCCATGGAGGAGTTTGACAGGGAGGCGGACAAAATATTGAAGGAGAAGGGTGTTGAGCTTGTGCTTCTAATCGGGTATATGAAGATAATGTCGCCATGGTTTGTTCGCGAATGGAAGCATAAGGTTGTAAACATACACCCGTCTTTGNTGCCCAAATTCGCAGGCGGGATGGATTTGGATGTTCATCAGGCTGTGCTGGATGCGGGTGAGAAAGTTACAGGAGCAACTCTTCATTTTGTTGCTGAAGAGGTTGATGCGGGGCCAATAATACTCCAAAGAGAGGTCTATGTGGACGAGGAAGATACTGCTGACAGCCTAAAGAAAAAGGTTCAAGCGGCAGAGCAGGAGATTATCCTGAAAGCGATAAGGCTTTTCAACGAAGGGAAGATTAGGGTTGAAGATAACCGGGTGATTATATCGGAATGAAACAAAAGATAGAAAGGGCTTTAATTTCCGTCTACGACAAGATAGGGGTTGTTGAGCTTGCCGGAGAGCTGAAGAAATATTCCATAGAGATAATCTCATCGGGTGGAACTGCAAAGCTTCTAAAGGAAAATAATATACCTGTAACTGAGGTTTCGCAATACACAAATTCTACAGAGATGATGGAAGGGCGCGTTAAGACCTTGCACCCAAGGATATTCGGCGGAATTCTTGGCAGGCGAGATATGGATAAGGACGAAATGAAAAAGAACAACATTTTGCCTATAGACCTTGTTGTTGCCAATTTATACCCGTTTGAGGAGATTGCAAAGAAAGACAAAGCCCAGATTTCTGAAGCGATTGAGAACATCGATATTGGCGGGCCATCGCTGATAAGGGCTGCGGCAAAGAATTTTTTGTTTGCAACAGCAATAGTCGAGCCTAGCCATTACGGTCTTTTGATAAAAGAGCTGAATGACAACAATGGCTGCACCAGCGAGGAGTTTCGCAGGGAGATGGCTTCAATGGCTTTCTCGTATACTGCAAGGTATGATGCATTAATCGATGAATATTTCAGGAATCCAAGCAAATACCCGGAAATACTCAATTTAAGCTATCGAAAACTGGAGGATTTGAGGTATGGAGAAAATCCGCATCAAACCGGGGCGCTTTACCGGGAGCTGAAAAAAAAGGGGTCTTCCATATGCTTTTCCAAGCAGCTTCACGGAAAGCAGCTTTCTTTCAACAATATTTTGGATGTAAATGAGGCATTTGAGCTTGTAAAGGAATTTGAAGAGCCTGCAGTTGCCATTATCAAGCATACAAATCCGAGCGGGGTTGCAGTCTCAGCTTTAATCGAAGATGCATTTTCAAAGGCTTATGAAGCTGACCCATTGTCGGCATTTGGCGGGGTGATTGCTCTTAACCGGCCCTGCAACAAAGAGCTTGCTGAGATGGTAAAGAAAATATTTGTCGAGGTTGTAATTGCTCCTACATTTGAGGCCGAGGCATTTGATATTCTCAAGGAAAAAAAGAACATACGGCTTATTGAAGCAGAGAATATATCAAAATCAGATAGCGGATTCGACATCAGGACGGTTGTTGGCGGGCTTCTTGTGCAGTCTAGAAACTGGCCGGAGATTGATGCAAAAGGGCTGAGGGTTGTTACAAAACGGAAGCCTGCGCAGGCTGAGGTTAAAGACTTGCTCTTTGCATGGAAGGTAAACAAGCATGTGAAGTCAAATGGGATTGTTTTTGCAAAGGGCAGCTCAACTGTTGGCATAGGCGCAGGGCAGATGTCGAGGGTGGATGCAGTAAAGATCGCAGGGGAGAAATCAAAAGGAAAATCTGCTGGAGCTGCCATGTCCTCGGATGCTTTCTTTCCATTCAGGGATGGAGTAGACGAAGCTGCAAAAGCCGGCATTACCGCGATAATTCAGCCAGGCGGCTCGATTCGGGATGATGAGGTTATCAAGGCTGCAGATGAGCACAATATTGCAATGGTTTTCACAGGCATAAGGCTTTTCAAGCATTAGTTTTTTAAAGAAACTTTGGTAGCCGTTCTCTTATAGCCCCGTAGTGTAGCGGCCAAATTTTTTAAGGCCAATCATTCAGCCCTCTGGAGGCTGAGACGGCAGTTCGAAACCAGCAGGAATGTTGCCGAAAGTCTGCCCGGGGCTATTTCTTTATGAAAGAATTAATATACCAAGGGGCGGAAGCAAGACTTTACCACGTTGATGATAAGGTAATTAAGGAAAGGGTCAGAAAAGATTATAGAATTCCCGAGATAGATGTTTTGTTGCGCGCGTCGAGGACAAAGCGGGAAGAAAAGGTATACCGTATCCTTGAAAGCATAAAATTTCCAGCACCGAGAGCGATAGAGTGCGATGGGAAACAGCATCTTGTGATGGAATACATCAAAGGAAAGCTGATAAGGGATGTTCTCGCAAAAGGGAATTATGAAGAACTGGCTTCAGAGGTTGGAAAGAAGATAGCAATATTGCACAACAATGGAATTATCCACGGCGACCTTACAACATCTAACATGATTCTTTCGGATGAGATTTATTTTATTGACTTCGGGCTTTCCTTCTTTTCGCAGAAGATTGAGGACAAGGCAACTGATTTGCACCTCCTTAAAGAGGCGTTTGAGTCTACGCATCCTGCAATATGGGAGGAAAGCTTTGAATGCGCGCTGAAAGCCTATGAAAAACAGGCAGAGCATGGAAAAGAGATTTTGGAAAGGCTGAAAAATGTAGAAAAAAGGGGAAGAAACAAAGGAAAATTTTAGTCCATGCCCATTCCGCCAGGAGGCATGTGGGTTTCTTTTGATGAACCGCCTGCAATGACATCGTCTATTCTCAGTATCATAACTGCAACTTCAGCTGCAGAGCTTACTGCCTGAGTCTTTATCTTCAGCGGCTCTATAACCCCTTCTTTCCATGCATCCATGACTTTGCCCGTGAATACATTAACCCCTGCCCATTTTTGGCCTTTGTCATGAGCTGATTTCAGCTCGGTAATAATTTCAATTGGGTCAAGGCCGGAGTTTTCTGCCAGGGTTCTCGGAATCACTTCCATAGCCTCTGCAAATGCCTGCACGGCAAGCTGCTCTCTTCCTGACAATGAGTCTGCAAACTTTCTCAGGCCTCGGGCAAGCTCAATTTCAGGAGCTCCTGCGCCCCCTACAACCTTTCCGGTTTTCAGCGCAGCGGAGAGGTCTCCAACAGCGTCATCGAGGGCTCTTTTTACTTCATCGACAACATGCTCTGTGCCGCCCCTGATTAGTATTGTGACAGCTTTTGGAAGCTTGCATTCCCTGACATATGTCATTTCCTCATCGCCAATTTTTACTTCTTCAACAACCCCTGCGCTTCCAAGGTCTTGTGCTGATAAATCTTCGGTGCTTGTTACAATCCTTGCGCCAGTTGCCCTTTCCAATGCTTCCATGTCGCTTTTCTTGATTCGCCTTGCAACATATATGCCCTTTTTGGCAAAGAAGTGCTGCGCCAAATCATCAACCCCTTTCTGGCAGAATACTACATTTGCGCCAGACTTTGCAATCTTCTCGACCATTGTCCTGAGCATTTTTTCTTCCTGGTCCAGGAATTCCTGAAGCTTTCCAGGGTCTGTAATTTGGATTTTTGCGTCTGTCTCGGTGTTTTTAATCTCAACTGCAGAATCGACCAGCGCTATTCTTGCATTTTTTATAAGCCTGGGCATTCCGGAATGGACCCTTTCCTTGTCAAGAACGATGCCTTCAACAAGCTCGGTATCCTCAACTGAGCCGCCTACCTTTTTTTCCAGCTTTATGTTTTCTGTGTCAATAAATACCTTGCCGTTTTCCTTTTCCATAACCATTTTTATTGCCCTTACGCATATGTCGCTAAGCCTTTCCTTTGCTGCTTCGGCGCCCTTGCCGGTCATGGATGTGGTTGCTATGTTTTTTAGAAGCTCTTCATTATCTTCGCTAACGTTCTCAGCCATCTTATTCAGTATCTCCTGAGCTTTTTCCTCTGCGACTCTATAGCCGCGGGCGATAACAGTTGGATGGATATTCTTTTCAAGCAAATTTTCTGCGTTCTTCAGAAGCTCTCCTGCAATGACCACGGCTGTAGTGGTGCCATCTCCAACCTCATCCTCCTGAGTCTTTGCAACCTCAACAATCATCTTAGCGGAGGGGTGCTCTATCTGCATTTCCTCCAGAATTGTAACTCCGTCATTTGTAACTGTAATATCGCCTAAAGAATCAACAATCATCTTGTCCATGCCTTTAGGGCCTAATGTGGTCCTTACAGTCTCTGCAACGAGCTTTGCAGCCATTATGTTCATCCTCTGCGCGTTTCTTCCCTGCGAGCGCTGAGTGCCTTCCGGCAATATAAATATAGGTTGTACCTGATTAGATGCCATAAATTCACCCCTCAAATTTCTAGTTTTTGTCAATAACCACTTCTATTTAAATCTATGTATTTTGCAGGCTTCCTTCCAGACGGGAGCGCCAAAGGAAAGGCAAAACCGAAAAGTTTAAATACTTGAAAGTGACAAAGGTAGCATTGGGGATTTGAAAAGAGGTTGTCTTGTAAGGCTTTTATGTTGTTTTTTGGCCTTTTGTTGGAAAATCGCCTAAAGGTTACTATGCTGACGAACAAAAAAATACACCAGACAATCAGGGAAATTAGCGGTGAAGAGGGCATCAAGATAGTTGAGTTTCTGAAGAACAGGAAGAACATTTCCGAGTTTGTAATTGCCGAAAAGACCAAGCTGGATATGCAGCGCACAAGGAACGTTCTTTACACCCTCAATAATTTTAATATCGCAGCTTACATAAGGAGGAAGGACCGCAAGAAGGGATGGTACATCAGCTACTGGACCTTCAACAGGAAGCGTGTCAAGGATGTGATTGAAAAGATAAGGACTCAGAAGCTTGAGATGCTGAAAGACAGGCTAAAGCGCGAAGAGGAGAATGTAAATAATTTTTACATCTGCGATAACGCATGCTCAAGGCTTGACTTTGACCAGGCATCAGAGTACGAGTTTAAATGCCCTGAATGCGGGCATCTTCTTGCGTTGCAGCCAAATGACAAGACCATTATCAACATTAGAGAGCGCATCAGGGAGCTTGAGAGCGAAGCTTAGGTAGTGCGAAGTAAGCAAGAAGCCCAATTACCGACAACGCAAGCCAGAATATCGTTACAGAGATTATCTTTGCTGCAAATAAGGCCAGATTAACTATTAGAGCCAAAATCAGGATTCCTGACAGCATCTTTAACATCATCTTAACGGCAGCGCCTTTGGAGACTGGGAGCGCTTAAATTCAGAGGCTTTTATCATCTTGGCTACCTTATCAACTGTTTGACTGTCAAAACCCTTCTTTACAATATCTTTTTGCTTCATCTTACTGTCCAGCAAAAACAGCACCTCATCAAGCACGTCATAGGACGGAATATCGTCTTCATCCTTCTGGTTTGGCTTTAATTCTGCTGTGGGGGCCCTGGAGATTACAGATTCCGGGATTACCTCTTTTCCTGAAGTTCTATTGATGTAGTTTGCCAAATTATAAACATCTCTCTTGTATAGATTCCCAATTGGAGCAATTCCTCCGGCCGCATCGCCGTAGAGAGTTGCATAGCCTACCATGGCTTCTGACTTATTTCCTGTAGCCAAAACAAGATAGCCAAACTTATTTGAGAACGCCATCAAAACATTAGCCCTTATCCTTGCCTGAAGGTTTTGCTCGGTTTTGTCTATCCTTGTTCCCCTAAAATGGGCCTTTAAATGCCTGATATAAGTGTCATAAACCTCCTGAATCGGAACTTCAATCAGCTTTATGCCAAGATTTCTTGCAAGCAACCTTGCATTGCTTTTGCTTAATTCAGAAGTGTATTTAGATGGCATCAAAACCCCGAGGACATTTTCCCTGCCCAAAGCCCTGACAGCTATTGTTGCGGTAAGAGCAGAATCTACCCCGCCTGAAATGCCCAGAATTGCCTTTGAGAAATTGTTTTTTCTGCAGTAATCTTTAAGGCCATTTACCAGAACAGAAAGGATTTTTTGTTCGTTCATGAGATAAGAATGTGTCGGCGTTTTAAAAAACTTTATAAGAAAAAAAGGAGGCCCCGTTTTTCAGGGGCCTGTTCTGGCACAAAGCTGTCTAGCTTTCCTTGGGGAGTGTAATACCTAAGGGGGTTCCAAGGATCATTTAGTGTTGCTTACTACGATTGGGTCCGGCAATGGCTTTGGCTCGGGCATCGGTATTGGCTTAAAGGTGATAAACCGTCCGCTCGACACTTTTCTGTTAAAGAGGTTTTTTGCCTCCCAGTTGGCGCCTTTTATTGTTCCTTCAAAGAGGTTCCCTTTCTCTTCATAGTAACCCTTGAATGTATCGAAGCGCGGCACTATGCTTGGGCTGGATTTCATTATTACTGGATTGGTTCCGTAAACACCCCATGCTTTCTTTCCATAATTGTCATTTCCGACAAAGTATCCATTTCTGTATATTCCCCACATAACATTCGCACCATCAAATGTCCACATCAGGTAGCGATTTGGATTATGTGTAAGACCGATTAGCTCTAATGTTTCATCGTATGTTGCAGGAATTTCTTTTTCTCCCGGAAGTATATCTTTTCTGTCTGATGCAGCAAATGGCACTGCAAGCAGGATTGCCAGAAAGGCAACCGCAATCAATTTTGTTTTCATATTCAACCACCACATCATTTTTATGAAAGTTGAAAGGGCGATTTTCTTTAAATACAAACTTGCCTAAACCTTTAGGTAAAGCTTTAGTAAGGTTTAGGAATTGGCATTTTGCATGAAGAAGCTTTATTCAGGCTGAGATTCGCATTTAATGGCTGGTTTTTATGTTTGATTATATTATTTCTATATAGAAAATAAATAATTCCANAATCTTTTTAAATAATTACNCTTTNCTNANCNGCTATGANNGTTGCAATAATGTATTCCGGCGGAAAAGATTCAACTTATGCAATTGACTTTGCAAAGGAGAAGGGNTGGGAAATTGCCTATTTGCTGTCTGTAAAGCCGACAAGGACAGATTGCTTCTTGTACCATTTTGCAACTGTGGAGATGACTAAAGATCTTGCTCAGATTCTCGGCATAAGGCACATTTACACAACCTGCAATGTTGCAGATCCTGTGCAGGAGGCAGAGATTGTCAAGAGAATAGTTGTCCAGAATCCGGTTGATGCTGTAATTCTTGGCGGTACTGGGCTGCAAATGACGCAGATAAGAAGCATCCAAAATGCCTTAAGGCCTTACCGTATTGAAGTTTTTGCTGCACACTCGGGGCTGGAACATGACGATGTAATGCAGGAAATGCTGAAGAAAGGCTATAAATTCATGATTTCGCAGGTTGCTTCATACGGATTGAACAAGGAGTGGCTTGGCAGGGTTCTAGACAAAAATACCATGGACGAGCTGTTTGAAAGGTCAAAAGTGTTTGGCTTCCATGCTGGCGGTGAAGGCGGCTATTACGATACCTTAGTGCTTGACGGCCCAATCTTCAGCAAAAGGCTGGACATCGAGGTTTTCCAGAAAGTAATGGAAAGCGAGAACTGCGGGCACATAGTTGTTACTAAGTCTAAGATTGTTGATAAGATCCAGATACGAGAATAGTTTTAAATAGAACTAATCTAGTTTTCTTCTTATGGGCCTGTAGCATAGCCTGGATAGTGCGGTCGGCTTCGGACCGATTGACCGGGGTTCAAATCCTCGCGGGCTCGTATCTTAAATAAAAGCAGCTATCTTCCTGAAATCCTCCTCAAGCTCTTTTCTCAGGTTCGGGTTGTGGAGAATTGCAGCAGGATGGTAAACAGGGAAGACTGAGAATTCCACTCCGTCAATGGTTTTCTTTACGGCTCTTCCGTGCAGAAAGGTTATACCGCCTATTTTCTTCATGTTTTCCGGCTTGAAATCCCCAAGCACAAACTTTGTTGCAAAATTTCCCAAGGTTATGATTATTTTTGGTTTTATTATCTTAATCTGCTCGATTAAATAAGGTGTATGGCTTCCAATCTCCTCGTCTGTTGGGTTTCTGTTTTGGGGAGGCCTGTACTTCAGAATATTTGCAACATAAACGTCGTCAAGAGTTAAGTTAATGGACCTTAGAAGCTTATCAAGTTCCCTTCCAGCTGCCCCCACAAAAGGAATTCCCTGCAAATCCTCCTGCTCGCCCGGTGCTTCGCCAATGAACATTATTTCTGCATTTGGATTTCCTTTTCCGAAAACAAGGCTATTAGCAGAATCTTTTAGCGGGCATTTAAGCTCTTTTAGGATTCGCTGCCTCACAGATTCTAAAGCGTCAGCATTCATCCCCCTTTTTCCTCGCATAAACCACAAATTCAAAATCCTGGTGGTCTTCACGCCTTTCAACTTTCCAGTCATCTTCATCAAATTCAGGAAAGTATGTATCGCCTTCGTAGCCTTTCTTTATGTAAGAGATATACATTTTATCCGCAATCGGGATTGTTTTTTCGTAAATTTGCGCACCGCCGAGGATAAAAATCGGCCCATCATAGGATTTTGCCTTTTTTACGGCCTCTTCAACAGTCTTGCAGACATCAACCCCTTCGACTGGCCCAAGTGAATGGGAAACTACAATTAATTTTCGGTTGGGCAATGGTTTAGAGCCGATAGACTCAAATGTCCTCCTGCCCATGATGCAAATTCCTCCTTTTGTCAAGCTCCTAAAGTGCTTCATCTCTTCGGGAATGTCCCATGGCAACTGGTTGTTTTTCCCAATAATCCTTTTTCTCGTNATTGCCGCGACAATAATCACACTGCCACCTCGAATTTTATCTTTGGATNGGGATTATAGCCTTCAAGTTTAAAATCCTCGAATGTTAATTTGTGCAATGGCTTGTCTGCAATTATTATTTTAGGCAACTGCCTCGGCTCCCTTTTCAGCTGTTCCTTAAGGCCCTCAATGTGGTTTTCATAAATATGGGCATCGATTATTGTGTGCGCAAATTCTCCAGGAATATAGCCGGTTTCATTTGCAATCACCATAGTGAGAAGGGAGTAGCATGCAAGATTAAATGGAATTCCTAAAGCAATATCGCCTGAACGCTGGGTTAGGTGGCAATTCAATTTATCTCCCTGAACATTAAAGCAGAACGTGTAATGACATGGTGGCAGTTTGCTTTCTGCCGCATTTCCGGGATGCCACGCAACAACAACAAGCCTTCTTAAAGTTCTTGCTTCAGGATTTTTCTTAATTTCTTTCAGATTGTCAATCACGTACTGAATCTGGTCAAAGACCTTCTGTCCATTTTCTTCTTCTTTCACCCATCTATTTGCCCATTTCTCGCCATCTAAACCAATATCGGGCATTGGAAACCTTCTCCAGAATCTTCCGTATGCAGTTTCCAGCCTTCCTTCAGCATCAGCCCACGCATCCCAGATTTTTGTCTTCTTTCTCAAATTTCTGATATGCTCCTCTCCGGAAAGATACCAGAACAATTCATGAAGCATTGAATTAAAGTACATCTCCTTTGTGGTAAGCAATGGATAGCCATGCTGCAGGTTAACTTTATAGAAATAAGCGAAACAGCTTAAGGTGGAAACTCCTGTTCGGTTTGTCTTCCTAATTCCGTTCTTAAGGACATAATCAACCATGTCCAAGTATTCTTTCATGACGCACCCCTTCGTCATTTGAGCAGAAAGGGGTTTATTTAAAGATTTTGGTGCACAAACTTTAAGACTGCAAATTGATTTCCTGCAGAATATGCACAAAGAACCAAGAGTAAAATTAAAGCAGGAAGACATTGACAGCGCCAAAATGGCCTTTTCCGGCTTTTCCCTTGAGGGAGTTATACAGAGAGCAAAGGCTGACGGGTATGTTCCGGGCGAATTTGTGCAGATAGAGATGGGAATGCACCATGGAGGGCTGATTCTTTACAGGCGGGAAAACAGAAAGCGTGAAGAATGGGATGCCGTGATAACTTCAAGCCAGCATTATCCCCGAGTAATGTACCTGCTGTATAAAAAAGGATTAAGTGTGACTTAGCCGAATAGATAAATAAACAAGAAAAAACTTACAACTATCTCCTTCTCTTGCCTGCCTTGTTGTGCCTTGAGTGTGCCTTAGCGCTCCTCTTAATGGCCTTATGCTGGGCTCTTCCGGCCTTTCTGGAAACCCTTTCCTTTGGCACAACTGCCTTTTTTCTCACAAGCAGTTTGCTCTTGTCCATGCCGAGCTCGGAAATAAACTCAACATACCTGTTTCTAAGGGTAACTTCTGTAATCTTAGCTACCTTGGAAAATTCCTGCTGAGTCCTTTTCTCCTTGTTCTGCAAGGATGCAATGTAAAGAGCGGTTGCGGCAATTGAATTAGGGCATTTTCCGGATATCAGCCTTGATTTCTGGGCTCTCTGGATTATCCTGACTGCCTCTGTCTGCGTCTTTGGAGATAACCTTAATGAAGAGGCAAACTTGTTGACAAAGTTTATAGGGTCAACTGGCAATACACGGACATTAAGCATCCTTCTCAAGAACCTGTAAGCACGCCCAATCTCTTTCTCCTCAAGCTCGGTTGCATGAGCAAGCTCCTTTAAAGTCTTAGGAACCTCATGAACCTTGCAGGCAGCATGAACTGCCCCGGAAACCATTAATTCTATACCCCTGCCCCTTACAAGGCCACGCTGAAGGGCCATTGTGTAGAGCCTTGCGGCTTCCTCTGATACGGAGTTAGGCAGATCAAGCAATGAAGAGACACGCTTTATCTCCGGCAATGCCTGGTTAAGATTCTGCTCAATTGAGGTGTAAGTCCTGTTCTGCCATCTCCTCAACCTAAAAAACTTGTCACGATTGCCTTTGTTTAATTGGTATAAATCCGACTTTCTTCCTACATCGGTAGAAATGCTTGGCTGCAAATATGTAAGAGAAGATCCTGTCCTGCGTTTGCCTTCATCATCGGACTCGAATTCACGCCATTCAGGCCCAAAGTCCAATAGCTTGTCCTCTATAACTAGCCCGCATTCTCTGCAGACCACTTCGCCTTTTACCTTGTTCCAGAATAGGTTTCCCATGCCGCATTCCGGACATCCCTTACTTAGAGTTTCAGCCATAATTACCACATCCCCAACGTTTTAATGAATATTAAACTATTAACCACCCACTTTACTTACATAATGATAAAAGCATATATTTATAAACTTTTCGGTTGGTATTTAAATGCAATGGTATACAGGAGGGGGTTTAAGAGCCTTTTAGGGTTCATTTGCAGGTTTTGATTTAAAAAGGAAGCGTAAACATGCTCCTTTTCCATTTTTAATGCTGAAACTGCCNNGCATTATGTTTCTTTAAGAAAAGCTTTAAAAAATCCCTTTAGTTACCTAAGTAGTGGTGATATTTATGGGAAAAGAAAGGGACGAAGCGTTTATGAGGGTTTTGGTTGGAATTGTTTCCGGGGTAATACTCTGGCTGTGGGGATACCTTGTTGGCGTTATTGCAATATTCCACTGGATTTATGTGCTATTTACAGACCGCAGGAATAAGGATTTGGCAAAGTTCTGCAATGTCTGGGTTACTCAGGCTTACAGGTATTTTAGGTACATGACATTTGCATCCGACAAAAGAGTGTTTCCATTTGCCCAGCTTGGCAGGGATGTTGAATGGGTAGAATGAAAACATACACAAAATACATCTGGCTCAACACTCCAAATAAGGTTGATTTTGTAAACATAACTTCGGAGGTTGAATCTGCGGTAAAGGAATCCAATGTCCAGGACGGCCTTGTTTTGGTAAATCCAATGCACATAACTGCATCCGTGTATGTAAATGACGCTGAATCGGGGTTAATTGAGGATTTCAAGAAAACGCTTGAACGCCTGGCTCCGCATAATGGGGATTACAGGCATAATCTCACAGGAGAAGACAATGCAGATGCACACCTGAAAAGACAGCTTCTTGGACATCAGGTTACAATGGCCATAACAAAAGGCTCTTTGGATTTAGGCCCATGGGAGCAAATCTACTATGCAGAATTTGACGGGCAGAGAAGGAAAAGAGTTCTTGTTAAGGTGGTGGGNGAGTGAGTGTTTTTGGTGCTCATTAAATAGAGATTATACGTAATTTTTGCCTAAAGGTATCTTCGAGAAACTAGATGGTTGAATTGACAAGAGAATTTGCCGATATAAAAAAAGACCAATACTTTATTTGCTTTGTGCACTTATTCTCGCGTTGTCAACGAATCCTATTGGTGTCCAAAATCCTTTAAGTAAAGTTCCATCAATTTTACTTCTTCCTTTGCTATCATACTTAATGTCTCGCTGTGCAAATTCTTCTAATGCTCTTTGCACAGGTTGAGCAGCATATCTTAGTTCACTTACTAATTGAGGATTTAAATTTCCTTGCGAATCAAAACTATACCTATTTTTCTCAACAAAACTTAAAGGAAATGAAGGATCTAATGTAACCTCAGATAATAATTCAACTTTTTTCCTCATTACATTAGGGTCATGTGGGTCTCCCAATGATTTATCTGCCAATAATGATATTCCATATTGGAAAAGCCTTAAACGATATTCTTCTAATCTTGTTATGTCCTTTGCTTCTTGATAAAT
>C687J35174_10007500_pt1 | contig 14005 bp, 15 predicted proteins | sample RifCSPhighO2_01_FD_35174 | JGI IMG/M metagenome (IMG submission 35174) | reverse complement strand
GCGCATTAGTTGGGCTTTGTGCTTTCCCTTGTACCGGTGGAATATATACTGTAATAATATCCACCCTTGCAGCTACGAGGTCCGCACAATTTGTATTTTACTTGTTGCTCTATAACTTTATATTTGTAGTACCCTTGCTTTTAGTAGTAATTGCATCCTCAAATAAAAGATTGTTAGAAAAAGTAGAGGATATGGAAATGAAGAGTTCAAGAAAACTCCACTTAATAACGGGAATTTTGATGGTGTTAATCGGTGTGGGTGTATATTTGTGGATAGGAGCGATTATTTATGGTTGAACAAATATTTATTATATTAATAATTCAGCTTTTTTATTTTATATTCTTTTATAAATCCGGGATTAGTTTGTCAAAATATATAGGAAGGAGAGTATGTCCTACGTGTTTTTCTGTAAGCATGACATGGGTCACTGCTATTTTTTTAAAAGTGTTTAATATAATAAATTTTGACACGAGTATTATAGCGGTACTACTTGCAGAAAGCGTAGTAGGAGTATCTCATCTTTCGGGAGAGTTTTTGCTTATACATAAACTTAACTGGAATGAGGGCATATTAAGGTTTGGCACTATTCTTTATGGAACATTTTCTGTATTGGTGTTTATTGCTGTCAGCCCAGTAGTGGGTTTTATATTGTTTTTTCCTGTTATAGTTCTCGGATACGTTTCTTTAACTCCTGTTGAAGTAAAAATGCTGGAAAACAGTATTTCAAGAATATTGTCCGAAAAGCTGAAAAAGTGTTGCGGGTGAATCGTCACGGGTTATAGAAGATCTTCTTTTATAGCGTATTTAAAGTTGAATGATGTAGTATTTAATTTTAAAGAAAGGGTAAATAAATAATGAATATAATCAAAAGAAATATAGCATTGTTGGTAATAATTGCATTTGTTGTTGTTATGGTTGTTCGAGCAACTGATTTTTCTACGCTTAGTTATCCGGCCGATACGAAAGGGGCGAAAATTCAAAGCCCTAATGATATGAGTAGCCACCACGCGGACCAGCCTACTGCCGATAGTTCTTTATTTAATTCTCTTGTAGGAAAGGAAGCTCCGGATTTTACCCTGATATCTTATAAAGGAGAAACAATGAAATTGAGTTCATTAAGAGGTAAAAATGTTATTTTGTTCTTTAACGAAGGCGTTATGTGCTATCCGTCCTGCTGGAATCAAATAACAGCATTAAATAATGACAAGACTTTAAATAATACTAACACCATTTCGCTAAGTATAAATGTTGATTCAACGGGTAAATGGGAAGAAGCAGTTACTAAAATGCCCGAACTGGCAGACGCTACAGTTCTGTTAGATACAAACCGCACAGTATCGCAATTATATGGAGTTTTGAATGTACCATCTTCTATGCATAAAGGTCAATTTCCCGGGCATTCCTATGTAGTAATAGATAAAGATGGAGTAGTTAAATTCGTAAAAGATGATATTCAGATGGGAATAAGAAACAATGAGCTAACTGCCGCACTTGATATAGTAAATTAGTTATGATACATGAAGATTTAAGTTTATTTCAGAAAGTAAATATTTATCTTTTAAGCATTTCGTGTACAAGAACCAATTCGTCTCTGTAACTTAAAATTTATAATAGTATTTCTGTAACCAGTGTGGTTAACTCTGTTTTTGGTGGTTCCTCTCCACCTTACTAAACCATTAGAATCCCTTAATCAAGGTCGAAGTTGAAGCAACATCCCATCCAACTAAATCATTGCCAAATTTCCTCTTAAGCTGGTCAGATGTATTATTCATGTATTCGTCATGGGTTTCTTTTGTTCCGTCACCTACGTAAGCGAATCCAATTCCTAATTGGTCTTTGCTTACCTTTCTAATGTAAAGCTGAACATAATTTTCGTCTTTTGCCCAATTGTTGCAAACCTCGATTAAATCTTTTTCACCAACTCTTTCTTGGAATTTCCATAGTCCCACTATAAGATTTTTATTATTCTCCATGTTAATCACCTCCTCAAAAAACAAAAATTCCGTGGTTTTTCCACGGATTTCTTTATACGACTAATTAAATTTCGACGGTTTTAAGTGTCATTAGAAGGAAAAGAAAAGGATATGATTCAAGAATCACAACCCTATAAAGTAGTGCCTTACTGTTACCTGTATTTGTAATGCGATACCCAAGTTTGTGTTTTATATATAAACTATCTCCGGTATTCAAAATATCAGTTGTATACTTATCGTCAACTTCCAGTGGTGGACTTTCCAGTGAAATAACCACTTCCTCGCTTGAGTAGTGCTTAATATAATTAGGTTCTAAATTAAATGTGCCTTTTGATGCAATTTCTATTGTTTCAATTATATATTTAAAATTCTTATCATCAGTTATTTCATGTGTAATTGTTGTACCATAAGTTAATTTTTGACGGTTTCCATGTAATGTTTTTATATTCCCCGGAACAGTTTTATATTCATTGTCGTGAGATAAAAAGATACGTGACTCTACTATTGGTTTAACTGCTATTGTGACTACCGGTGTGGATGAATTATTTTTTATGGTGTGCTGCACTATAGTGGGAACATATAAAACATCACCAAAGTTTAAATTAATAGTTTTAATTTCTCCATTGTCGTAATATTTTAAAGCCAGGGGACCAAGAGTTAAAACATATTCTGGATGCAAATTATGCTTATGAAAAGGTTGCTGATATCCGCCGGATAAAGTGGCAATTGTAATGGCGGGGCCTTCTCTTTTAAGTAGTTTTCTGTGTAATGCAACGTATTTTCGGGATTCTTCTAAGGCGTCGCAAAAACAACATTTTATTTTATTATTTCTTATAACTGTGAATTCACTTTTAGATAAAAATACCAGATTTTTATGTTTAATAAGTTGGTAAAGTTTTGTTCTTCTAACTTTTCTATATGTATCTTCTCCAAAAATATAAATGAAAACTTTTCTCAATTGTAAATTGTAATTTAAAAATCAAATATTATAGGTTACTCTTATTAAAAGTTCTGCCATCCTGATCTCTTGGGTTTATATTACAATTTTTAGTATAAGAAAGCTAATGAAGGATTAATACTGATAAATTTTAAAGAATTTAAAGTGTTGCTTGATCGTCTAAGAATTTGTATCATTTAAAGAACATGTCCAATGATAAACGCCCTGTTTCACTTTATGCTTTTCACCTATTACCTATAGTATTAATTGCTGTCATAGTCATCGGATCTATTGTTATTATCAGTAAAAGTTCAAAATCAGATGATGTGTTAGGAAAAAAAGAGTCAACTGAAGGTAAAGAGAATAATGGCAAGGACAAAGAAAAGAATAATAACAGCAAAGACAATAAAGAAAATGGTAAAGACAGTTCTCGAGAGCAGAAATCTCAGAAACAGGAGGAAAAGGAAAATAATAAGGAAAACGGTTCAAATAAGAAAAATGAGGGAAATTTAAACGATAAATTGGAAAAAGTTGTTGAAAATGAGGAGAAAGCCGGAAACGTTGAAGTTAGTGAGCAACTTGAACAAACTGCACTGGTAATTGAACAAGATCAGCAGGAAGTAGAAGAAACTGTTGATGAACTCGAGAAAAGATCAAAATGGCAGACATTATTATTCGGAACCGATTTTAAAAATCTTGGAGCATTAAGATCCCAACTTGTAAGGAACAGAAACACTATTAGGAAACTTATGAAGTCATTGGACACTCTGGAATCTTCGGAAAGTGAAGGTTTGGTACAGGCACAGATATATGATCTTGAAGCCAGCCAATTNGAAATTAAAGAAATAATAGAAAAGAATGAAAGTCAGTTTAGTATTCTGGGCTGGGTATTCAGATTTCTAAGCGGATACGATTCAGGCGGCGGTGGAGATGATACCGGAGAATCTTCTGAATCTCTGAAGCCACACCTTCTTTTTGATTTTCTTTATTGATTTCTATACAAATTAAACTTATTGTATATATTTTACTCGAATAAATACTATAATCATTGGATATGAGAATAAAATATATCCAGACTAAGGATCCGCGTGGTATACATATTAATGACTTTATCAGCAAGAATTATCCTCATTTTATAAACGAACCCGAACCGGATGTTATTTTTATCTCCGGTGGTGATGGAGCGATGTTGCATGCTATGCAAGAACATTATCATCACAATAAACCATTTTTGGGTCATGCAATTGGTACTTTAAATTTTTCAATGAATCAGATAAATAAACTGGAAGAATTTTTTCCAAAACTTATAGCTGGTAAACACAAATTGTATCTATTGGATCTTAATGCAATAAGAGTTTGGTACATTGATCAGTCCGGAAACAAAAAAGAAGTAGGTCAGGCGATAAATGATTTGGTAATAGGAACACATATAATGGGGTATCATCATCTTTCAATAACTTCCGAAGATAAATCCTTTAATAACCTTGAATTCAAAGGAGCNGGCATCTGTATCGCAACTGATTTTGGCAGTACAGGATATAACTTTAATCTTGGTGGACCTGTACTTCCTCTGGGATCTGATTTGTGGACTATAACAGGTGTTATAAGCAACCGGTATATAGAAGATATAATTAAAGTTCAACCAATGACTATTAAAAATCTGTCCAAAAATTCACTTGTTAATATCTTTATTGACGGTATTGATAAAGAACAGCTTTTGGGTTTCGAAGAACAAATACTATTTGAACGCGGAAAAATGATGCAGTTAGCGTTTTTAGACAAGAATGAGTTCATGCAGAAAAGAGTAGAGATTGCGTCACGATATCGTCACTGATTAGATCTAAAACACTGTGTTTTTTGATTTTAAGAATTACGCATGTTCCTAAAACTTATTAAGGCAGCCAGGAAATATAGTCCTGTAAATTTGGACCTGTAGATGCGTAGACAAGCTTAACATTTAAGACTTCGGTAATAAAAGCCAAAAACCTTAGAGCGTTTTCGGGCAATTCCCGGGCATTTTTTGCTTTTCCGGCTTTGTTTCCATCCCAACCAGGAAGTGACACTATTTCAGGATAGACAAAGTCTAAATACCACTGATAAGGTCTGTATCTTACGGCGTTGTTTTTAGAATCTTTATACCCCGCAACTATTGGAATGGACGGGAACGAAGCGTCCATGTGTGTAACGGCAAGATATTCAAAATCACCGACACTTCTAAAATGTTTTAATGCAGGTATATCTGGAGGAAGTATTCCTCTGGAACGTCCCGTGGACTTACCATATTCCCCAAATACATTTCTCACTTGTATTTCAGTTCTAATGTCAAATTCCCCGGGCATGGTTCTGCTCCCAACACTTGATATATAGGGTCCTTTTAATACACCTACTTTTGCAGCGATTCTTTTATAATCAACAATTCCTTCTGTGGAATCCTGTATTCCCCGTGCTCTAACTTCGGAAGATGTAACATCAGGGTATAGCCCGTGTTTTGGATGCAAACCTATTGCTTGAGCTCCTTCAAAAACAAATGGAGTTGTGTTGTTCCACTCACTGAACAAGAAATCATCCAAAGATTTATTGACATATTTTAATAGTAATTTTCTGCACTCGCCAATTCTATCCAAAAAATCTTTTTTGGTACCCACATTAACCCCTTTAACTGGATCTTTTAATGTTGCTACTTTTATGTCTTCAAGCTTGAATCCAAAGCTTCCAGTTTGTTTTTTTATAATATCGTAGTGGTACCCAAGCTTTCCTTTCCATTCTGCAGAAATCAAATCTGACATAGTTAGTTTTAATCTAAGGATTTCGTCAGAGTATGAAGTAGATATTCCCCTTCCTGTAGAACCATAATAACCAAGATGCCAGCTGTTAATTACATTCTCCCAAGCGCGGTGTGTATCTAATGAAAGCGGCACATTAGGATCAATCATGAAATTGCCTGGTATAGATCCCACCATATTAATAATATAATCAATTTCAGTAATAGCATCTGTCGGATTAAAAACCATGCCTTTACCTACAATAGAAGTTACACCTTCCTGTAATATTCCTATAGGTAATTGATGCAAAGCAATTTGTTTGCCGGAAGGAAGCAAACACTCGTGTCCGGCATTGGACCCGCCATTCCATCTGTAAACTATTGCTTTTTTATGTTTATTGTAGAATTCCGATATGGCTCTTAACGCTGTAAGCCCCTTGCCCTCATCTCCGAAACCAGCCCCTTCAAAAGAAATTGAATTTGGCCTGAATTCAGATGTGGTTTGATTTAAAGGGTTAAGTCCCATTTTATTTTCAGCAAAATTTAGAGTATCAAATTGCGGAGAATATATTTTATCGATAATTTTTAGTACTTCGGTCATTTTATTTTCTGATACTATATTATTTGATTAACTTTTCAAACTTATTCGAGTAGCCTATGTATGTGCGCGGGGATAGCTTTTTAAGCTTTTCTTTAATGTTTTCAGAAACGTTGATTTCGTCAATAAATTTATTATAAATTTCCTTTGTTACTATTTTTCCTCTCGTTAATTCTCTCACTTTCTCGTATGGTTGTTTATAACTTGTAGTTCTAAGTAGCGTTTGAATACCTTCGGATATAGTTTCCCAATGCTCATCTAAATCTTTATTTATCACACCGCTGTTAAAGCCAATCTGTTTTAAAGCTTCTTCAGTAGATTTGCAGGACAATAAGCTCATAGCTAAGGACTGTCCTAAATCCCTTAAAAGATATTTGTCAGTTAAATCTCTCTGCCATCGGTTTATTGGGAGCTTTCTTTCAAGAACATCTAAGATTCCATTGGAAAGGAGTGTATAACTTTCACTCAACTCAAAACCAATAGGATTCACTTTTTGGGGCATGGTAGAAGAACCAACGTGCCCCTTTGAATCCCGAAGTATCAGGTAGCCTGCTGCGAGGTATCTCCAAATATCTTCATCAAGTGCCGATATTACTAAATTTATTCTTTTTATTGACTGTAAAAATTCAACTTTATAGTCATAAGGCTCTACTTGAGTTTTCATTGGGTATGAGTCCAGATTTAATTTTTTAAGAAAATCCTCTGAAAACCGTGTCCAGTTTATTGCTGGATAAGCATAAACCAGTGCGTTATGATTTCCCACCGATCCGGTAATACCTGCTCCAAAATGCAATCTCTCTAATTTATCTATTTGCACTTTAAGTCTTTTATAAAAATTAGCCAGCTCTTTACCTACGGTAGTCGGAACTGCAAACTGCCCATGCGTACGGCTTAACATAATTAAATCTTTTTGTTCTATTGAAATACTCTTTATTCTTTTAGCTAATGATTTAATTGAAGGTATATATAAAATTTTGCAGAAATCTCTTATAGATATAGCCAGACCGGTACTATCTATATCATTAGTAGTAAGGCCAATGTGTATATAATTTATAAGGTGTGTTATTTTTTTTTCGGTAAATTTCTTAATTAGAAAATACTCTACGGATTTGGTGTCATGATTAATTTCCACGTCCTTTTCCCAAATTGTATTGCAATCTTCAAGTGAAAAATTCTTATGTATATTCCTTAATACATTTTGCTTTTTAATATCAAGTGGTTTCTTTACACTAGCTAAGAATGCTATAAGGTACTCTATTTCGACAAAAACCCGATTTTTATATGTTGCATATTCCGAAAAATATGTTGATACTTCTTCAATATTGCCTCTGAATCTGCCGTCTATTGAAGAAACCGATAGGAAGTGGTTAAATGATCTTGGAGTTATAATTTCACTCATAATCTGCCCTATAAGTGTATAATATCGAAAAGAGTTTATGTCAAGAACTTATGTGAAAACTTCGAAAATTAATACGAAGTTAAAAGGAAATTTAATGCCCGAGTATTATTGTACGGGAAGACTTCTCACAGAGTTAGTTACTTTAAATGAGGAAAAAAGAAAGGTTAAATACTTATCCCCTTTTGCCCCACCTCCCAGCGTCACTGAACATGTTACGGGTTTACTGCTTATTGGATCTGCTTTAGGTTATCTAATTGCCAAAAACAAAAAACCTATAGATAGGACTTTTTTATTAAGCTGTTTGCTATGGCACGATGCCCCGGAGGCAAGGTATGGAGACATTGGCAGAGATCAGCGCCGGTATGTATCAATAAATGAACAAAAAGCTTTAGCAGATGCGTTTGGAAGTGTTACGTGGGGGACCGAAGTAATTGATATTATTGAACAGTTCGAAGCAGGTACAGGAGATATTGCGGTAAAAGCAGCTAAAGATGCCGATGCATTGTATGTTATATATACAATTAAAGATTTATTACAGAAAGGTTTTGTAATTAATGATCCCGAAATGAGAATTCAAAAAACTTTGAAAAGATTGTCTACTGAAGAAGCATTTAACCTGGGTGTTGAAATGTCAGAGAGAGATCCGCAGGCAATAAGAATCCTTTTAAAAAAATATAATCATTCGCAATATAAAAAAGAACTTTTACATTCGGAGAGTTTGTCAACTATTGCATTAATAAGCTGGGCTCTTTTGGAACTCAGGAAATTGGAAAGAAAAAACGGAATAGACAGAGGAAAAGTATTGGAAACTGTTTTATTTAACACATATAACAGCGGGAAAGTAGGTTTAATTGTGAATGATGCAAATAAAATTTATAAAATTCTGGCAACCAGAAGAGCTAAATTACAGGGTAAAAAAGTTTCAATGAATTTTTCGAGAGTTATAAATTTATTAAAAACTGTGGAAGCGAAAAAACTTGCACAAATATTAACGGAAATTGACTTGTATGAATGGTGGAATATATTAATGGGATATGGTGTTATAGATAATCAGGGTCGATTTATATCGAAGCTAAGATAATTTAGATCCATATAATGTAGGATGTAAAGAGAACCCAATACTAGTTTTAAACCCCATATTTTTAAAAACAGGACTTAATATCTCACCGGTAATTTTATTATTGCGTTTATGGTAACAGGCAATAGCGAAGTTTTTGGTGTTATTGAATGTTTTTGTTCCCCCCTCTAATGCTTCTATCTCGTTTCCCTCTATGTCCATTTTAATGAAATTAATTTTACTTATTCCCATACTTGATAATTCATCATCAAGAGTTACAGATTCCACTTCTACATCGTCTATGTGTGCTTTTTGGTTTTTAAGTATAGAGTTAGATGATATTTCTTTGGAAAAAAACGCGCGACCATTTTTGTTATACAATGCTTTATTCACTGGAATAATATTAGTAAGTCCGGATTTGACTACTCTCTCTTTTAACACAGTGAAGTTGCTTGGAGATGGTTCAAATGCAATCACTATTCCGTTTTTACCGACTTTCTTAGCTGCTAAAATGCTGAAATAACCAAGATATGCTCCGGCATCTATTACAATGTCTCCGGGCATTAATTGATATTTTCTAAGAAAACCAATTGATGTGATACCGGAACCGAACGAGTCTAATAATTGTTTGAACGTTATATTATTTATGTAATTAGATATGTTTAATTATATATAAAATATTATATGATTGTANTATCATATATCCATTATTCATGCTGGTAATTTCTTGCTAAATTACATACGAAAAGTATTGCCGAATCCAGATTGATATATTATTTCCATAGTGGCATAATTCAAACAAATCAAGAATTTATTAAATTATCCTAGCTAAATAATAGTTATGGCTAGAATATAAATTCAACGTCAGNTCTTTGAAAAGTTTCCTTGGAATGTCAGTCTCTCCCACTTAAAAAATATTAAATAAACTTAAATGTTTTTTATGTGGGGGAGGTTGGCAAATTACAGGAGGATATATGAAACGAACAAGAGGAAGTATCGTGGTGGCTTTAGTGTTGGCATTGATAACACTGGTAATAAGTACTGGAGTGGGATCGGTATCAGGATCAAAGGGTGAGCCCACTGACACGCCAAGGCCAACAAAGACCTTAACTCCCACGCGTACGCAATCGCCGACACTAACCATTACAACTACACCGACGCCAACTGAAACATTCACACCGACATCGACTGACACGGCTACACCAATACCAACTGGAACAGCAACACCAACACCAACCCAGACTTCTACTCCAGTTCCCACCGAGACGGCTTCTCCAACGTCTACTAATACAGCTACCCCAACGCNCACTGANACAATCACACCAACGCCTACTAGGACGCCCACGCTAACACCGACACCTACCGAAACAACTACGCCAACACCGGTTATTGGAGGTCTGCAATACAATTGGCTCACAGCCAATTGCGTCGGTGAGACAAACACGTTGCGGGTTTTCAACAACGCAAACGTGAGTGGTCGTATCCGTTTCTCGGTACACTATTGGCTGTGGGGGTGGATTTACTGGGAAGATATTTATGACCAGTGGGTTGGTCCCTACCAGACGATTTTGATCAACTGGTTACCTGAAGTGCCATACTGGTGGGACCACAAATTGTGGGTAGGTTACTTCCAGTATGATGAATTTCGTGTGTATGACTGGAGAGTTTTCCTACCTAGCAACGACATGTGTCGTTTTGTGTACCTGCCGGTGCTGATTCGGTGATGACCAAGGAAACTGACATGAGGACGACCCTTACTTTGCTGGCCTCCCCCCGCAAGTTTGAGTTTACCTCATGTCGTTTCTTTAGTTTATAAATATTTACAAATTTAAGAAACGCGGTTTATCAAAAGTAGAATAATAACATCAATAATGAGACAAATAAGACAATATAAAATAGATACTTATATTGAAAGAACTTTTAAAACCTCGCTTGTAAACCTTTCAAAGTTCGTATAATTCATTAAATATCCTTGTGCATTTTTGCCTATTTGTACGTATTTTTTAGATTTTATGAGGTATTCTATAGTTTTTACACATTCATGGATATTTTGAGGCTCTAATATAACCAAACTCTTTTCATTGTTCAGCAAATACTTTCCGCCTAATAAATTAGTGGTTAGCAAACAATTTGCTGCTAATGCTGTTTCAAATGCAGCAAGACCGAATGATTCTATTTCCTCGATATTGAGATGAAATGAAAAATCGGTAATTTTTAAAATATTGTAGAAATTAGATATTTTGCAATCTTCATAGTCTATAAACTTTATTTGGCTAGTTTTTTCGGATCTTTCATATATGTATTTAAAAATCCTAGATTTGTTTGANTCAACTATAGGTCTGATTTGGGAATCACTACCACCAACAAGAAGCTTTATGTTGGGAATACGCTTACTTAATTCCAGAAAAATGTCTANGGTTGGTAATATACCCTTACGTGTATAAATAGAATTAGGTGAGTACATCGAAGAAAATCTTGTGGGATAAATAAATACGATGTCACTTGGCTTTATATCATATTTTCTTCTTAACCTGTTGCACGTTGTAGTGCTTTTGTTAGTTAGGGAAGCTGAAAAATACGGAGTCATTTTAAATATTTTATTTCTGCTAACTCTTGAATTTATCAGGTCGTCTTCGACCAAGTTGCTGATGACGTAATTTAAATCTACGATTTTGCTGATAAATTTTATATTGTCGTCTATTTCTAATGTATTACCTATTCTATTAACAATGCGTGGGCGTTTTCTTAAAATACTTAATTGGTTAGCAACTATATTATTTTCTTTTCTCTGAAAATTAAATACTAATACAGTGTTACAGTCAATTATTTTATTTATGGTTCTTTTAGAAAGTTCTTTTTTATTTTTTTGATTTGGAAATAACTCTTTAAGCTCAGGTATATATTCTATATTTTTAAAATCGTTATTAGATTCAGCGCTTAATATTTTGTAATTTATAACGTAATTTTCTAAAACAGTAATAGTATGATATAGAGCTGTGTCTAATCCGCTAATTCCTTTATATGGTCTTAAGATATTAATCCTTTTTTCCATTATATCTTACTTATATGGGCCAGATCTAAACTTAAAGAACAACATAGAAATTAATAAAATAATAGCCAAATATAAATCGACAAGTAAAAACATGGAAATCGTTCCTATAAATAAAACGGTGGTTATNAATTGCAGNAGAATTTTGGAGGTAGGTAAACCTATTTTTGTAACGAAGGTGACAGTTTGTGTGTTTATATCATTCTCATAGTCGTGGGTTTGATGCCTTATCAGGGACTTTAATCCAGTTAACATTAAGAATAAAATAAAATATATAGTAATTGGGGAGAACAGTTTTATATTTGCCAACGTCAGAAATATTACGTAAGGAAAAACTCTTAAAGAAAATTGTACTGTATATGCCAGAAAAGCGTGTGTTTTATATCGAAAAGGTTCGTAAGAATAAAGCGTTAGAAACACCAGTGAGGAGAATCCAGCTATAAACGCTCCATAGTTTCTCACAACTATAAGAAAATAAAATAGCATTAAGATACAAGCGATCAAAGATAGTATTGTATGAAATTTTATTGTTACTTCTTTTTGACCAAAATATCTATCCTTGCCTACTGCAATATCTTCTTTCCTATCAGCATAAGAGTTCAGAATAAATCCATATGCTAATGATGTTGAAGTGAAAATAAGCGTTGAAACTAAGGGGGAAATAGGGTTTATGTTAAATGCTATGCCTGTTAATAGAGATATAAAAGTAAGCAGTTCCAGTTTATCGTACCAGTCGTAGACTCTATAAATATTATAGTAATTAGTCATTGTGTCTTTGTCAGTATTTGGGCGGATTTTACTAAATTAGTATTTTCTTTCGTTATTATAGCAATAATATTCAATAGAAGGTCCTTAATAGTATGAGTAATTAATAAAGTCCAGGACAGTTCTTTAGTTAGGAGATCTTTTCAATCGACATACCAAAAACATCACTCCAGTCAACATTTTCGACCCAATAAGCGGTCATCTCTGAATAGTTGCTAATGTTATTTTTTAAGTCCCTTTCTTTAATCCAAAAAATGTTTTCAAATTCATCTTTATCCCATATTATTTGCTCGTTATTATAATAAACCGCATAAAACCTAATAAACTCGGTTTGTTTGTCGTACTTGAAGATATTTTTGGCACATTCCTTGAATTTTGACGGTTTGAATCCAAGTTCTTCTATGACTCCTCTGGTTATGCCATCAATGTTTGATTCTCTTGAAAGAATGTGTTCTCCCATAAAGCATAATTTCCCGGCATCGTGTTCTTTTTTATATGACCTTTGAGTTAAAAGTACTGTATTATCCTTTTTANTGATCAAAGTAAATTGAACTGTATGGTGTATTAAGTTTGGATTTGAGTGACATTCAGATCTTGAAGCGCGCCCGATGANGTTATCTTTTTCATCAACGATGTCAAATATTTCTTCAGCTCCTATATTCGTCATAAGCTGATTATAACAACAGTATTTATATCATGTATCTGTTCAAATCCTTATAGATATTGATGAAATTAAATATATTATTTCAGCGTCATTACAACCTTTAGATGTTAAAATACAATCATGACAACAAAAGCTGTCAGGAGAAAACCAAGATTAAACCATAGATTCAGATTTCAGTTATTACATAAATGGCTTACTGAAAACTTTCATCCCTGTAAAGCTGCAGATATTGGTGGCGGTAAAGGTGTTCTTGCTTTTTTGTTAAATAATAGCGGCTGGGGTACCACTGTTATTGATCCTTTTAACCAGCTGTTACCTAGAACATTTAAAGATTTAAAAAAAAATAGGATAACCCTACCTCTTGATAAAAGAAGTCAATTGAAAATAATAACGAAACCTTTTGAGGAGGAAATGGCAAAGGACTTCGATTTGTTAATTGGATTGTATTCGCGTGGATCTAATTTAAAAATTATTAATGCAAGCAAAAAATATAGAAAATCTTTTGTATTATTGCCTTGTTGTGTAGTTGACGAACCTATTACTGTAATACCAAATATCAATTGGTTTGATTCGCTTGTGGATTATGCAAAATCTAAGGGATTTAATGTTCAAACAGCAGATTTAAACTTTAAAGGTCAAAATCAGATAATTTATGTAAAAAGCGAGAATAGTGTGTAAGTTTTTTAAGAATTTACAAAAGTAAGGGCTACACCGCTCTTGTTAGCACGTCCGGTTCTGCCGATTCGGTGAATATAATCGTCGTATGTTTCAGGTAATTCATAGTTAATAACGTGGCTTACAT
>C687J35174_10007495_pt1 | contig 14009 bp, 13 predicted proteins | sample RifCSPhighO2_01_FD_35174 | JGI IMG/M metagenome (IMG submission 35174) | reverse complement strand
TATTGGAGATTCTGTTGTGATAAATATGCTAAGATATGGGGAAGCGCTAATTGATAGCGGAGGATTTTTTAATCCTATAAAGACTTTGCTTTTACAAGGCAGGATACATTCCACTCCAGAGGCAGCTTATGTTGCATTGCAGAGGGCGCCTGCGCATCTTTCAAGAAGCTATGGCTCGGTGTTAGGGGCAATAGAAGGCGTTTATTGGTGTATGGTTGATTCTGCGCACGCAGCGTTGATTATGGATGGAAAAATTCCGCCTTCTCCTGAGCATGTCTCAATTCTTCTTAAAGAATCTTTTGTTGATAGAGGATTGTTGGATATAAGTTACGTGTCTGCTTTTAGAGATGTTTATGCTTTGCATAAGCAGATAGCGCATGGAGAGGTTAGAAAAGTTATGGGGGACAGCATAGATAGATTGCAAAAAACTGCTGAAGATTTTATGCTAAGAATGACGAATATAGTTGATACACTTATTAAGTCTCAGAAAAATGTTTAAGCGGCTTTCTTTTTAGATTCTTCTGCTAGTGCTATCGCTCCAAGCGTTTTACCTATATGATATGCGAGGCCTGCCTTTGTTTTATCTTCTGTGCTTTCGTACTGACTTGTAAAGTATGGAGTGGTATTTTCACCAAGCTCTTTGTATAATTCTGCCTGTGATCTTATAAATCTATTTTGCATTATTTTACTTGGAAGTTCTGGATCGTTTGCAATTAGGAATGCTAAAACGGCTTTGCCTAGAGTTGTGTTTTTGTATTTTTCCATTATTTTATTAAAACTTTCGTCAGGGTTTTTTAGGTCCGCCTGTGCTTTATACACTTTTTCGTGCAATCTGTTAATAGACTCGTCTGTGTTTTCTATTTTTGTAGGCTTTATTTCGGGGATTATCCTAAGAAGGTGCAGTCCTTTTTCTTTCTCGCCTAGTTTTGTGATTGCTTCTCTATAGTTTTCTTTTACTTTTGCGATTAGGTCTTCTTGCCTTTCTCCTCTTGCTTCTTTTAAAAGGTCAATATTTTGTGCAGGAGTAAGCTTTTTGTAATCTTCCTCGCTAAGTCCGGTGTCCTCGTAGAATTTTTTGACATCTTCTTCTTTTGCTTCTGCAATCATTGGAGCTAAATTTAGAGACGCCTCTTTAGAGAAAGCTTCCTCTAAAGCTTCTAATCTTGCGTTTGCTTTTCCTGATTTTAATATATCTTCTAGGCTCATAATCTTATATATACTAGGGGTATTTAAATCTTTTGTTTGTGTTTACTGTGTAGGAGTAACAAGTATTGCTTAGAACAAATCTGTAACGGTGTCTTCGTCCAGTTCGTTGTTTATTTCTACTACTTCAATTTCTTCTTTGTTAAATTGCTCCGAATCTATTGGAATAGAGTCGTTTAGATTCGGAGTATCGCTTTCTTTTTTTACTGAAGGATTGTATTGGTTTTGGCTGTCGTATATTTCTTCTTCTTCTTCTTTAGCATCATCTTCTTTCACTTCTATTTCTTCATTTTCTTTTATGGTTTTTTCTTCTGTGTCGGGATTGTCCGGCTCGGGTTTAGTAATTGGGCTAGGGGTTGATGGTTCTGGGTCTGGAAACAGCGATTGTAATGCCTGGATATTTGGAATTGCTTCGTCTGATTCAAGCTCTTTGAGAATTATTTGCTCCATGTCCTCGCTTTGAATTGTGCTTTGAGATGGGATTGGCACTTCTATTTCGGATGGAATCGGGATGTCTTCTGCTTTTTCTTGCGGCTCTTCTTGCGATTCTTCAGGAATGATTTGACTTTCTTCTGCTTCTAAATTGCTTTCTGCTATTTTTTCTATGGGTTTTTCTTTTTGAGGTATTTGTTTTTCTAAGTTGGATACGAGTTTGCTTATCTTTTCTGCGGCATCCGCATTTGCAGAGATGCTGTCAATTCCATTTTTTATGAGGAATTTTACCATTTCTTCCTTGCTTCCTGCCTGCCCGCAGATTGATGTTTCAACATTGTACTTTTTACATACTCTTATTACATAGCTTAATGAATTTAATACTGCCTGATTCATTTCGTTATAGATGTATTGCACTTGCTGGTTATTTCTGTCAATTGCTAGGGTGTATTGCGTTAAATCATTTGTTCCAAAACTTACGAATGCAATTCCTTCCTCACATAGCTCATTAATTATCTGAACTGCGGCAGGAGTTTCAACCATTATTCCTATTTTTACATTATCTGGAAGACTTATTTTTTCTGCTATTTCTTTAGTCTGTTTTAATTCTTCTACGGAGATTATTTGAGGCATCATTATTCCTAATATTTTATTTGGAAATTCTTTGGCTATGGCTTTTATCGCCAGTATTTCAGCTTCCAGTATTCCTTGATGCTTTAAAGAAAATCTTATTCCGTGATCTCCGAGCATGGGATTGCTCTCCGCTTCTTTTGGAGCGCCTTCTAGATTTTTGTATTCGTCGCTTCTGATATCAGATGTTCTTATCCATGCTTCTTTGAATGGAGTGATTATTTTTTTTAGCCCAGCGTATAGAACCTTTGTATAATCCTGAAGTTTTTTTGCTTTTTCGTAATATAGAGGATGCTTGCCGGACGAGGCGATTATGCCTTCTATTCTTGTCAGGCCTATCGCTTCTGCTTCAGATAGGGCTGCCCGCTCTGCAAAATCAGGAAGATCAACGATAACTTTTATTTTCGTTCTTGTCTGAACAATTGGCTTGACTTCAGCTAGTTTAGTTTCTCCTTTTCCAGAGAAAATTCTGCCAGAGTTTGCATCTACAGTTATTATTTGATCGTCCTTTAATACAGAGGTAGCTTTTGATGTCCCAACAATTGCGGGAATTCCCATTTCTCGCGATACTATTGCTGCATGGCTTGTCAATCCGCCTTCATCTGTAATTATTGCAGCTGCTTTTTGCATTGTAACAACCATGTCGGGATTTGTCATTTTTGTTACTAGTATGTCTCCCTTCTTTATTTTTGATAGCTCTGATAGATCAAGAATTATTTTTACTTTTCCTGAAATTATGCCTGGAGAGGCGGGAAGGCCAGATAGAAGAATTTCTCCCGATATTTCTCTTGTTTCATGCTCTTGAGCGATAGTTGTTATTGGCCTTGATTGCACGATAAAAAGTTCGTTGTTTTCAATTGCAAATTCTATATCTTGAGGTTTTTTATAGTGCTCTTCTAATTGCAGCGCATATTGCGCGTATCTTTTTATTTCGTAAGAAGTCAGGACTTGCTGTAGTGATCGGTCTTCTGTAAGGCTGACGGTTATATTACTTCCTGATGAGTCTCTGACTAGCGCTATTTTTTTCTCTGCAATATTTGATTCTACTGTCTTTAGCGATTCTCTGTCAACAAGATAGCTGTCTGGTTTTATTTTGCCTGATACTATGCCCTCTCCGAGCCCCCATACGGCTTCTATAATTATATTGTTATCTTTTTTTACAGGATTTACAGAGAATATTACACCCGACTTATCTGAATTAATCATCTTTTGCACTACAACTGCCAGATAAGAATTTATATGTGAGAATCCTTTTTTTGTTCTATAGTAAACCGCTCTTGCTGTGAATAGAGAGGCGAAACAGGCTTTTATGTTTTTGATTAGTGCAAGGTTTCCTTTTATATTCAAGAATGATTCCTGCTGTCCTGCAAAACTTGCATCTACTAAATCTTCTGCGGTTGCAGAGCTTCTGACTGCGACGAATGGAGGCTCTTGAGAGTTTTTTAGAATTGCTAATGCACCAGAACTAGCTTTTGAGAGTGATTCTTTGTTAATATTAAGCATTTCGTAAGCTTCTAATATTTCTTCTTTCAGGTTTTCAGGCATATCCGCATTCGTTATTAATTCCCTGATTTCTTTTGCTTTGTTTTCTAAATCTTTTGTATCTTCTACGTCCAAGTTTTCAATTATTTTTTCTATCTGAAATTTTAATCCCGATTTTTCTATGAAATATTGGTAAGCTTGTGCGGTTACAATGAATCCTGGAGGGATAGGAAATTTATTGTTATACATTTCTGCAAGGCTAGCGCCTTTGCCTCCTGCAATAGAAATATCTTTATGAGACAGCTCGGAAAACCATTTTATAAGGCCTGCTTTTTCCTCTTTTGTTTGCATTTATTGAAAAAGGGGGGGGAGTTAATAAATGTAATTATTGTATCTTTTCAAAAAGAACTTTTGTTGCGCAAGGCAGTTTTGATTTGACGGTATTTAGTGAATCTCTAATTATTCTTGCGTTTTTTTCGTTATCGCAAGCTAGAACTATAACTTCCTGGCCTGCATTGACTCTTGCAGCCCTGCCCATTACCGCGCCATAAGAGTGTGACATTCCAGTTGATAACCTGTCTGCACCCGCTCCCGCTGCAGTTTTATGCTCTCTTAATAGATGGTGTGGAAATGCTCTTAAAGCGATGTAATACTGCCCCGGAATCTTTTTTTCAAGATTGTTGCTAAGAAACATTCTACACGCTTCTAGGGCAGTGTCTCTAATTTGAATTTTTTCCATTGAAATCATTTTTATTACAAATTTTAGCTTTCCCGCTTCATATTCTACAACTTTTCCGCCTGTCATTTTTGTTATTTTGTTTTGCGGAACTACTTTTATATATGCCCTGTTTTTGCTTTTAGAATTTCTTGTAAACGGCCTTGCGTATTTTTTTGAATATGATGATGCTTTTCTTAGAGTCATTTTTTAGCTCCTTCTTTTAGCTCTACTTCTGTAGTTATGGCCTGTCCAGGCAATCCTTGTTCAAAAATTGCTCTTACTAACCCTTTATTCCCATGGGCATCGCTGATTTTGCCTTTAATTATCTTTCCCGCAGGACTTTTCCATTCTACGCTTTTCCCAGCTAGCTTTTTTGCCTCTTCCCTGCTTGTTAGATTTAAGTCTAGCAAGTAGTGCCTTTCGTGTATTCTATGCCTGCCTCTTCGGAATTGGACCACTATGCCTTTCATAAATTTGTCTGGAGAAATAGCTTTTTAAAGCTTCCTGATTATTATACAAAATGGCGGAGTTCGGGTATGTATATATTGTTGTGCTTTTCATAGCGTATTATTTAGCTGTTTATTTTTTTGAAAAAAGGGCAATGACTGACGCGAGAGAGATAATAGAGAAGTTTTTTGATGTTCTTCTGTTTTATGTGGGCATTTCAATAATATACTTCTCTTTGACTGGGAAGCCGTTCTTTGGGGATTCGCTCCAAACTTATAGACTATATATTTTCATAGTCGGATTTATTTCTATTATATGGTCTGCTCCTAAATTACTTAGAGAGTTCAAGTATTTAAGAAAAAAGCTGGATTTGAAATAACTATATAACAAGCTCAAAAGAGCCAAGCTCTTTCTGTAATATAGCGAATATTTCTCCAGGGATTTTATGGCCTAGTTTCTCTTTGTGCTTTTGAAGCGCGGCTTCAAGCTCTTTTCTATCTGATTTGACTAGTTTATTGTCTTTGAATTTTCTTATAGTTTCTCTTTCTATAAGGAAGTTTTCCTCTCCCATTAAATATAGCTCGGCTTTTCTTCCTGAATATGAGATTTCTATTACATCCTTTGAAGATTTGATTAGGTCTTTTCTTTGGGCGTATTCTACAAGGCTTTTTATCAAATCATAGGCGTCTTTCTTTACATTTTCTGTTGCTTTTGCATCAAGCTTCCCTTCTTTTATTTTCTTCTTTGACTCTTCAAGGTTTTTTAAGATAGTTAAGAATCTTTCCTGTATCTTTGCTTTTTTTACCAGTTCTTTGTCAAACTCTTTTATTAACTCTGGATGAGGCTTGTCGCCGAATAAAGTTTTTAATAGGCCAAAGACTTCTTTATAAAGATTTTCTGCTGACTTTTCTTGGACGCTCTTTTCAAGTTTTTCTCTTAGCTTTTTTAGATTTTTGATATACTCTTCTGATTCTTTAAGCAAAGCTTCTATTTCATGGCCGCTTATTTCTTTTAACTTTCCGTGTTCATAGTCTTTGAAATATCTGACTGCTTTTTCCAGAGTTTTAAGTTCTTTTTCCGACATTAACTTCTCTTTGTCAACTAATATTTTCTTTACATCTTCTGCCATTGTTTTTGGGACTGGAGGCGCTTCACCTGCGAGCATCATCATTGCTTGTGTTGGGGTTATGACGCCGTAATAAATATCTATCATTGCGTCCATCAGCCTTCTGTTCACCATTTCTTTTGTCTGCTCTCCAGATTTCATGAATAAATCTATGGCTTCGGGGCTTGGCTTTATTTTGCCCATTTTTAATAGAAGTTTCCATGGCAAGAAAGTACCTCGGTCGTATAACGGCACTCCATCTCTAATGAACGTGAAGAATACAGGATGCGCGTCTTTAACTCCCTGCCAGAAATCTGTCAGTAGATAAACTTGGACATTTAATATATTTTTTATTCCGGCCATTGCGTTTGCTTCTCTTATATAATCAAAAATAATGCCTCTAAGTTTTTCCAAAAGTTCTATTCTCGGCATTCGCTTTACATCTGTGTCATCTATAATTACGAATGTATCCACATCTGAAGTTTTATCTGCGGTGCCCCTGACTAGAGAGCCTCCGATTACATAAGAAGCTACATATTTTTCAAATTTTCTTAACACTAGCGATTTGTGTATGACTGCAACTCTTAACGCGCCGAGGAATCCTTTATCATGCAAAGGAAATGAAACGCCGATTGCTTCTACAAATTCGTATTTGCTGTCTAAGCCGTAGTTGAAAACGTCAACTGGAGTTTTAATGTGAATCCAGACGTTTTCTTTTACTTCTTTTACTATTCCTATTATTTCTGGCTTTATTTTTGGGAGATTTTTGTACTGTTCCTCGGGAATGATGAGCATTAAATGCAGTGGTTTTTTGGCGATTTCTTCCTGCGGAATTTGCTCGTCCTCTTCAAAAATAGGGAATGAGTTTGCTGGGAGAAGGCTTAGAGAGACTGTAAAAGGATATTTTTTGATGATTTTTTTCTTTAGATTTTCCAGTTTGGCCTTTACTTTTTCTATATCCTCTGGTTTTGGCTGCATTAAAGGCTCTTTGCCTTTTTCTGCTTTTTCAGGAGAGGAAATCTGCGTTCCAAGATTATTTGGCTTTTTTTCTTCNGTCATAATTATAAGGATTTTTACGGATATTTAAAGGTATGCTGGCTAAGTTTAAATAAACTGTTTTCTTTAATTTAATATGGGAATGAGAGGCAAGTATTTGGCGGAGTTTGTTTATGGCGGAATTGATGGGAGTGTGACAACTTTTGCTGTTGTTGCCGGGGCGATTGGAGCGTCTTTATCCTCTTCGATTGTTTTGATATTGGGGTTTGCTAATTTATTTGCTGATGGGTTTTCAATGGCAGTTTCTAACTATTTGTCTGTGGAGTCTGTGGAGGAGCTGCACACTAAGCACGGGCATGCGAAAGTGCATGGGAAGACCCCGATGCAAACCGCATTTGCGACTTTCTTATCATTTTTTATTGTAGGTTTCATTCCGTTGTTGTTTTTCGTTCTTGCGTTAATATTTCCATTGTTAGAAGCGGGAAAGTTTGCTTATTCTATTATTGCGACTGGACTGGCATTATTCTTTGTCGGTTTTATTAAAGGTGAGGTTGTGGGTAAACATAAGATTAGATCGGCTATTGAGACTTTGCTTATCGGAGGAGTTGCGGCTGGAATTGCTTATTTTGTTGGGTATTTGCTGAAGGGTTTGGCTTGATTTATATATCTTTTTCCCCGAAGAAATAATTTAAACCAATGTCATATGAGACTGCGTCGTATTTTCTTACTGTTTCATTGACTAATCTTTCCGCTTCTTCCATGTCTACTTCGATGAATGCAACCAGCCCAACAACAAGGTCTGCGTTTTCCTTCTATAAGCTCCATGCGCGTTCTCTTGATCCTGCGACTTCTCGTCTCCATTTGCTTGGCGTTCTCAATCCAGCAGATCCACTCATTGCGTGCGAGAGGGGTAATATCTTTCCATGCTGCTAACGCTGCCGGATCAGGTGTAAGAGTCTTTCGTAAATCCGCCGGCATTACATGTACCACACCATTGGTGATTTCTTTTTTATTCATTTTCATTAAAAGAGGAGCATACTTAAATAATTAACTAAGAATGGCCCCTAAGAGAATCGAACTCCTGACTACTCGGCTTTTAGGATTTATGATATTTAGTCGCCATCCTTGTAAACGAGTCGTTTTGCCACTAGACTAAGGGGCCTTAGAATTGAAATGATAGAATGGTTTTTAAAGCTTGTTTTAATTGTTTTTTTATGATAAAATATAACTCTATATGTGTATGGCTTGAAGAGGATAGCTTTCCTTTAGTCAGGGATGTTTTGGATAAGTATGGCTGTGTTGATCCCAAGATTAATAGTAATGGATTGAGAGAAGATGCTGCTGATGAGACAAGGGTTTATGAGCATAAGGGGGTTGGAATTTGGAGAGCGCAATTTCATCAGGCGGATGCTAGTTTATCGAGGGGCCCATATGTTTTGTTTAGATATTGGGGAAATAGAGTTAATCAAGAGATTGTAGATAGCGATCCTATGTGTAGTGTTGTTTTGGAAGTTGCGAAATTGCTTAATGAGCGTAGTAAGGCATCCAAAGTAACTGACATTATGAATCAACAGATTAGTCTTGAAGAAATGGTTTCTAAATAGTATTGTTAATCTATTTGCTGGAGCAAATGCGCTTGCCGATTGAAAGACTGAGGTCTTAGTATCGTCAATCGCTGATGCGCTTGCCGAGAATCGGACTCGAGTCTTATCGTTTTTGCAATATGTTGGCAACGATACGTTCTACCACTAAACCACAAGCGCTTTAAAATGAGAGAAAATAGAGTTATTTAAAGATTGTTGATTGGCAAAAAGTTTATAACTAGTTTAATTGTCAGGTTTTTATGACAATAGTTGATTTGCATACACATGGAGCAGATTCTTATGATTTTAGATGGAATCTTCCGGGCATTAGAGGAAGGCCATATAGTAGAACCGATATTGGAGAAAAGATGGTTGAGCATTGCTTCAAAACAGAAAAAAGTACACTTGTTGGTGTTATTAATTTCGATGATAACAGATGGCAGGGAATTTTTGAAGATTTGAGGAGAGTTAATGGATACGAAATATTTGATAGCGATTATCTTGTTTCTTTAGTTAGAGATGGCAAAAGGATAAGTTTTGTTGTTGGACAGGAAATCCCGACGGATAGAGGACATGTTCTAATTGTCGGGGCTGGAAAGAATATCGAGGGCAGAGTTTTATATGATGTTTTAAAGAATGCTAGGGATTTAAATGGACTAGTAATTGCTGATCACCCTCTTGCCTCTGTAATTGGTTTACAAGAGGAGGCTATTGATAAATATAGAGATTATTTTGATGCGATTGAAGTATGCAATAGTAATTATTCTGGGGATATTAGAAAGAGGCAGGAAGAGTTGGCTTCAAGATTTAGAATTCCGGGAATTGCAGCATCAGATTCACATTCTGTTTCTAAAGTTTTTAGTTCTTATACAAGATTTGATAATCTTGATTTCTCTGATGCCAATAAATTAAAAGCATCTATGAGGAATTGTTTGAGAAGCGGAAGTTATTCTATTGAGAGAGGAACAAATGGCCGGCTTGAGGCAGTTAGGCATGTTGTTGCTGTTGCTTCTGCTTTGAGCGGATTAAAACTTGGAATTTTGAAGAGAGGAAAATACGCCTTGTCTTGATTAATCAAGCCCGTCGTACTGCTGCGGTATTCTGGATTGCGGGCTTGAAGATTTGCTGATTAAGACGTCGTCAATTCTAAGGAGCATCATGGCAATTTCAGATGCACTGCTTATGGCTTGGGTCTTTACTTTTCTTGGCTCTATTATTCCTGCTTTAAGAGTGTCTTCTATCTGATTTGTGAACAGATTTAGGCCGTGGTTTTGATAATTTGATTCGTGCTTGTTTTTCAGTTCCGCTAGTGTGTTTATAGGGTCTAGGCCTGCGTTTTCTGCGAGCGCTTCAGGAATTGATTCTAGGCTGGATGCAAATTCTTCTATTGCTAATTGTTCTCTGCCTCCAAGAGTTTTTGCGTAGTGCCTTAGCCGTTTTGATAGCTCTATTTCAACCGCTCCACCTCCCGCTACTATTTTGCCGTCTCTTATTGCAGATGCGGCGTCGCCTAAAGCGTCTTTGATTGCGCGCTCTATTTCATCTACGATGTGGCTTGTTGGGCCGTGTGCCATGATTGTGACTGCAGCTGGATTTAGACAGCCGCTTATATATGTAAGAACTTCATCTCCTCTCTTTATTTCTTCAACTATTTTTGCTTTTCCTAAAGATGATTCATTTAGGTCGTTAATGTTTGATATTATCCTTGTTGATGTCGCCTTTGCTATTTTTTCCATGTCTGATTTGATTACTCTTCTATACGCGGTAATTCTTGCTTTTGCTAAGTAGTATTGAGCTACGTCGTCTATGCCTTTCTGGCAAAGGATTATATTAGCACCAGACTGAATTATTTTATTAGTTAGCTCTCGGAGATAGTGCTCTTCTGATTCTATGAAGCTTTGAAGCTGCTCTGGAGTAGATATAGAAATTTTAGCTTCGGTTTCCGGGTTGCGGATTTCTAATGCGAAGTCTACTAGCGCGATTTTTGCATTTTCTATGCGTGAAGGCATATCTTGATTAGCTCGCTCTTTTTCTAAGACAATTCCATTTACTAGCTCGGAGTTTGCTATTGAATCGCCTTTGATTTTTCCTATTTTAATATTGTCTAGGTCTATCACTTTGCCTTGTCCTACTTGTGAAATTGCTTTTACAACTAAATCTGCAAGCTTTTCTTTATTGCCTTCGGCGCCTTTTCCAGTCATGGCGGTCATTGCAATTTGTTTTAGAGTGGTTTCGTCGTTTACTGGCGAGGAAATTTCGTCTAAGGCTGCTATTGCGTATTCAGCAGCTAGCTTGTATCCCTTTATTATGACAGTAGGATGTATCTTTTTATCTAAGAGCTTTTCTGCATTTTCTAAAAGTTTTCCTGCGAGTAATGCGACTGTTGTTGTACCGTCTCCGACTTCGTTTTCTTGGGCTCGGGCTATTTCAACCATCATCTTGGCTGCAGGGTGATCTATTTCCATTTCTTCTAGAATTGTAACGCCGTCGTTTGTGACGATAATGTTTCCTGTGCTGTCTACAAGCATTTTGTCCATTCCTTTAGGGCCAAGAGTCGTTTTTACAATGTCGGCTACTATTTTCGCAGCTAAAATGTTATTTCTTTGAGCGTCTTTTCCTAAAAGTCTGGATGTGTTCTCTGGAAGAATGTATATAGGCTTTTCTGACATGAAGTTAATGGATTGAGCGATATTTTAAAGATATATGTAGTTTTTTTCAACTAAGAATTGATGAAAAATATACACAAATGCTTATATTCTTTAATCTCCTGAATAAGAGATGAAAAGAATTGCTGTTGGGGACGTTATGACTAGGAATTTTATTTCTGTTACTCCTGAAACTAATCTTTTGCAATCTGCAAAAATAATGGTAAAGAAGAGGGTTAGTGGAGTTCCGGTTGTTAAGGATAAGCGGCTTTTGGGAATGCTTACACAAGGAGATATTCTTTGGGCGATTACAAAGAAACATAGGTTGAATTTGAAAGAGGTGAAAGCGATTGACATTGCAACTAGAAAGATTGCAGTGGTAAAGCCGTCTGCTGATTTGACTCAGGCTTTTGAGAAGATGAGAAATCTGGGATTAAGAAGGCTGCCTGTGATGTCTAAGGGAGATATTGTTGGGATGCTGACTTTAAAGGATATTCTTCTTATAGAGCCCTCTCTTTATGGAGAGACAAATGAGCTTGGAGAGTTAAGAGAATGGGAAGAGAAGCTGAAGAAGGCGAAGAGGGCGTGGCCTCTTGAGGGATTATGCGAAGAGTGCGGCGCGTTTTCTGAATTGCTTAGCGTTGAGGGTAGATTGCTTTGTCCGGATTGTTGCGACGAATTGCATTAAGATTACGGAGCAAATCTTTAAATAGAACTTTTTCTAACATTATTATATGTATATAAAAGGGCGTCAAAATGGCTGAGAAAGATACAATATTAAAGGAGAAAATTCAGCATTCCGGCATACTTGATTTTAAGGGGCTTTACGAGTATGCTTACGGATGGCTTACTGGAGAGGGTTATTTTGTTACAGAGGAGAAATATTCTGAGAAGATAAGCGGGAGTGCTAAAGAGATAGAAATCATATGGGTGGCCACTAAGACGCTTTCTGACTATTTTAAAGTTGAGCTTACAGTTCAGTGGCTTATTATAAATATGACTGACGTTGAAGTTGAGATTGATGGGAAGAAAAAAAAGATGAATAAGGCGGTTCAGACTATATTAAAGAATAAAGGAGTTTTAGTAAAAGATTGGCAGAGTACATGGGAGAGTTCGGCCTTTTCTAATTTCTTGAGAAATGTTTACGATAAGTATGTGATTCCTGCGAGAATCTCGCAAATGGAGGACAAGGTTGTTGAGGATGTTCAGGATTTTAATGGAGAGATTAAGGCGTTTCTTGAGCTTACGGGAAGGAGATAATTTTTTATAAAAGTCTTTGACTACACATATCTTTATAAAATTCCATCCTCCTTTTTTAGAATGAAAAAAAAGGTCATGCTCTTTTTGGCAATTTTGCTTATTCCTTTAGCTTTGGCTGATTTCAATCTTGATGTCCAAAAAGTGGACAAGGGAAGCGTCGTTATTTCCGAGCTAAACAATCCTGCCGTTTTTGATTTTATCATTGATAATCGGGGTGATCCTGATAATTTTGAGATTTATTCTCCAGTAGGAGTTTCTATGTCTCCAAAAGGGACTTTTGATCTTCCTAAAGGAAGTAGTACAATTGAAGTTTCTGCATATCCTAATGCAGAAATACGGAAGAGGTCAGGGTTTTTTATTTTTGAGTATGAGCTGAGAGGGCAAGATACAGGAATTTTAAAAGATAAGCTCCAGATAAAAATTGTTGAATTAAAAGAAGTTGCTGAGATAAGGGTTGATAATGTTAGGCTCGGCGATAAGACTGCTAGTGTTTATATTATTAATAAGGAAAACACAAATTTGAATGATTTAAGGATTATAGGAAAGTCGGTGTTCTTTGATTTTGATAAAGAGATTTCTATCGGGCCTTATCAGAATTTTAGTTTTGAAGTTGATTTGAAAGATTTGGAAAAAGTTGTTGCAGGGCCGTATGTTCTTAGTTCTGACGTTGTGTTAAGCAATACTAAAGTTGAGATTGGCGGAGTTATCAATTATCTTGAGAAAGAGGGGCTTTCTGTGAAAACTGACACAACAGGATTTATTGCCAGGACAACTAAGACTGAAAAGAAAAATGAAGGGAATGTTCCTGTTAGCGCGAAAATAGAGATGAGGAAAGATATTGTGAGCAGGCTTTTTACTTCTTTATCTTCTGAGCCGTCTTCTAGTGTTAGAAAGGGGTTTTTTGTAAATTATGCATGGGATAAGAATGTTAGTCCTGGTGAGACATTTAGCGTTAGCATGATTACAAACTATACGCTTCCATTTATTTTTGTAATTTTGATATTTATTGTTGCATTTCTTGCTAAAGTTTATTCCCAGACAAATCTTATTTTGGATAAGAGAGTTAATTTTGTGAAAACAAAAGGAGGAGAGTTTGCTTTGAAAGTAAGGCTGCATGTTAAGGCTAGAAAGCACGTTGATAAAGTGCAGTTGATTGACAGACTGCCTGGGATGACTAAGCTATATGAAGAGTATGGGATAGAGCCGGATAGAATTGAGGAGAGTACGAGAAGATTATTCTGGAATATTGATAGAATGAGTGCGGGAGAGGAGAGAGTTTTCTCTTATGTTATTTATTCTAAATTGAATGTTGTTGGCAGGTTTGAGCTGCCTGCGGCCACAGGAATTTATGAGTTTAATGGAAAGACTTTTGAGGTTTGGTCTAATAGGGCTTTTTTTGCTTCCGAGACGGATAAGACTAGTGACTAACTTACCTGCCCGTATCCCGGGACAAACATTTTCAGGTATCCAATTCTTCCGCCCTTTTTTTCTAAGCCATCCATAGAAAT
>C687J35174_10007486_pt1 | contig 14019 bp, 11 predicted proteins | sample RifCSPhighO2_01_FD_35174 | JGI IMG/M metagenome (IMG submission 35174) | reverse complement strand
ATCTATCAGAATGAGGTATATATTGTTTATTATATTATTTAGTATTTTTATTATTGATCATAGATATACAGAAGGCAAACTTGTTGAACCTTATATTTATCCTCATGCTATTTTTAATAACATCAAAGATGATCCCGAGGAAGTTAACGTACTTGAGATTCCGTTTACCGTTCGCGACGGTTTCACCTATTTTGGTGACTTATCTGCTATTTCTATGATTGTTGGTCAACAGATTCACAAAAAACCAGTTCTTGGCGGATATGCTGGACGTATTCCTGACTATATCAAATACTATTATCAGGAAAATCCATTTTTTGGATACATCGGTCGAAAAATAGACGGGGGTATTGAAGGAAATCCTATCATCAATCAAAAGGACTTGTTACGATGGCAAACAATTAACATTGCATTAAGTAAAAAAACCGCTGATTTTCTTGACATAAAATATATCATCTTAAAGAATGATATGTCTTATGTTACAGATTTACTTAGGGAGTTAAAAAATATTGGTTATAATAAAAAGTTAATTGAAAATAAGCACACCCTTCTTGTGCGAATACCACAAAAAACAGAGTTTCTGAAAGTGGATATGCAAGATCCAAGCAACTCTCTTTTTCTTGGTTTAGGTTGGTATCCACAGGAAGAAAAAATTAGATGGTCAGCACGGAGATCTGCGGTAATGTTTAAGTTATATACGGTTCGTGATATGAATTTTGAGTTTATGACTGCATCATTTCATGCCAATCAGCCTATCACCATATATGTGAATAAACGTAAAGTTGCGCGTATGAATGTAACCACGGCGATGAGCAAATACACCCTGTCTATCAGTAAAAATTTTCTAAAAAAAGGAATCAATGATGTACATTTTATTTTTGATAAAAGCTATCAGCCATCCAGGGTGCTATCCGGATCGTTTGATGAGCGAAAATTGGGTGGGATGTTTACTGAAATAAATCTTTTAGAAAAAGGGGTTAAATAAACAAAATTAGTATAAATTTTTAACACGATGATTGTTGATAATTTGTTCAATGATATAGGGAGGTCGTTGTTTCACTTCTTCAAAAATAATTTGTATATACTTTCCAACAACGCTTATCGCAAGAAGCTGTATACTTCCAAAGAAAAAGACAGAAAGAAGGATAGGTATTGAGGCGTTTATAGGATTGCCAAAAAATACAATCGCAACTAAGTATAAAAAGATAAATAAAAATGATATAACGACGAGTAAAAACCCGAACGAAGTCATAATATCTAAAGGAACAAAGGAAAAACCTAAAAATCCTCGCTGTGCATCTCGAATATAGTCAAAGAAACTATTTTTACTTTTACCAAATTTTCTTGTTTTTCTTTCGTACTTAACGTATGCGACTTTAAATCCAACCCAAGCACGGAGTCCCCTAAAAAAGCGATTTTTTTCCGGAAGACTATTAATTATATCCATTGCCCGACGATTTAAAAGACAAAAACTTCCTGCATTGATAGGCATTTCAATATGGGCAAGTTGCTTAAAAATAACATAAAATAATTTTCTAAAAAAAGCGGTGATAAAGGTATCGTTAATTTTATCTCTAATACCTAAGACAATATCATGTTCTTTTTCCCATTCTTTGATAAATAATGGTATAAGTTCTGGAGGATCTTGAAGGTCGCAATCTAATATGATAATTGCATCGCCAATCGCTTGTCTCATAGCCGCATAAGAAGAATATTCTGAAGTAAAATTGCGGGACATAAATAAAGCTGTTACTTTTTTATCGTTGACGACGATATCTTTAATCAGTTTTCTTGAATTATCTTTACTATAGTTATCAACGAACACTATCTCGTAATCATAGTGCGAAATTTTTGAAAATATTTGTTTTATTTTTTTATATGCATAGAGAATGTTATTTTCTTCGTTGAATACGGGAACTATAATAGAGACAATTTTTTTCATGCTTGATCTTGTGGAATACGATTTCTGAGCATAACAATTCTTAAATCATCCTCAATGCTTATATGAGTATAATAATTTTTTTTGTTCTCAAGCCAAAATAATTCAAATTTATTTGCTTCAACAATTCCTTCTTCAATTCGAACAACACCTTTATTTGCGTTAAATACAATTTTTCTTGTTTCGTATCTATCAAGCAGTTTTTGTGACGTTAATTTTTTGATAAAAGGAATTGCTTCCTTAGCGATTCCTCCTCCCATAGTCGTACGCATTCCCTTTTTTCTTGCTTTTGTAAATAATTCAACTGCAATTTCATATATTTGATCGCAATTAATATCAATGCGAGGAAGATTCAGCGATCCACACATATCAACCCTCCCAAGAGTTACTGTATCAACGAGATCAATAAGAGGTTGGTTGAGAATATCATCAAGGTTTTTATGCGCCAGATAGGTTTCTATATTTACACCAAAATGAATAGTTTTTCGAACATCATCTGAAAAATACTTTTTAACCGCCTCCAGATATTTCTTCATTGCATATCCACTTTCAATCATGGGGGCGATAAGTCCTGTGACACCAATAAGTTGTGCTTCAAACATATCTGTTATTGCCTCAGCTCCACCAATTTTTATAACTAACCCAAGATCAACTTTATCTATTATTTCTTTTAACCTCATCAGTTCATTCATACGACTTCCCTCCGATTCCAATTCTGCTTTTATCTCAGTAACGCCGAAATTTTTTTTAAGTGTCTTAAGAAACGCTACCATTTTTTGTTCTAAAGTATTCATAAGTGTAGTAAATTAATTGATAATTTGTTAATAAAAATAGTATACACTATAATTTATTATATTGATAGTTTCAAAGTATATGCTAATTCCTGTATGCCTGCTTGCGCTTCTTGAAAACTCAAATCAGAAATTTTTACTAAAGAAAAATTTTCAGTAGGAAGTACTAGTGGTAATGAATTCTCAGAAGTTCTTTTCTTATCCTTTTTCCAATACGTAATGAGTCTTTCTGGTAAAAAATATTCCCTTTTAAGCGGTATTATTTTTTTTGGGATGTGTGGAATCAATAAATGATTGTTAATCTGATGAAAGACATTTTTCTTTAATAATCTTCTTTTTACTGCAATAAGGTTGGCAAATATCATTCCTATGATCACTGCAATCCCATGAGGAATGACAAATGAGGAGCTTGATTCAAGAGCATGTCCAAGTTCGTGTCCGTAATTGAGAAGATTTCTTCGACCCTGATCAAATTCATCTCCTTCCATATAACTTAATTTAATTTGAATACTTTCCTTGACAATATTGATTATCTGGTATTTATTTTTATTGCTCACAAGTTTATTGATGGTAGTAATAGTTTGAGAGAGCGATTGTAAGGGATTTTTTTTCATCAAGTAAAACTTAATTATTTCTCCGACGCCACTATAAAAGTCCTTAGGAGATAAGGTATCTAAAAAATTTACATTAATATATATTGTTGACGGGGGGTAAAATGTACCAAGAACGTTTTTATATTCGCTAAAATTGAGCGAGGTTTTCAAGCCAATTGCACTATCTGTCATCGCAAGCAATGTAGTTGGTATAAAAATCCAATTAACTCCTCTATAAAGCGTTGAGGCTATGAATCCAACCACATCTTGATTAATTCCTCCTCCAAATGAGATGATCACCAGATTTTTTTTAGCAGATAAAGGAATAAGTTTTTTATAAAGTTTTTGTACTGTTGCGAGTGTTTTTCGTTTTTCATCAAGAGGGATGATAATGACCCGTTCCTTTGGGAACTGTCGGAAAATTTTACTTTTATACAATTTATATAAGACTGATCCGACGATAATGATAGAGTTAGGTAAAGCGATAAGTTCCTTAATGAATGATAAATCATCAACAAATAATACTCGAAAGTTTTTAAGAGGAGATTTTATTGTCAACTCATTCATATAGTTTTTAAAAATTATTTACAGGTGTATCCACCATCAATAACTATTGATGCGCCGTTGATATAGGTATTACGTTCTGAGATAAGAAATGCTACTACCTCTGCGATTTCTTCAGGTTTGGCAAATCTTTTGAGTGGAATATCTTTTGCAAGTATATCATTTTTTTCATTGGAATTTCTATTGGTCAAATCAGTTTTTACAAATCCGGGACACACGACGTTAACTAAAATATTATATTGTCCTAATTCAAGTGCCAGCGCTTTTGTTAGACCGCACATACCATGTTTTGATGCAACGTAGGACACTTGTTTACCACGAGCAACAATTCCAAACATTGATGAGATATTGATTATTCTTCCCCACTGTTTTTGAATCATATGGTGTGAGTATGTTCGAATAAGTTTGAGCGGAGCAATTAAATTAACAGCAAAAGTACGTGTGATATTTTCATCTTCAAGTTCATGGATCCATTGTGGATTATTAATTCCTGCATTATTGATAAGAATATCTACGGGAATATTTTTATTTTTTTCAAAGTAATTTGACAGAGATACGTCGCTTGCAAGATCAAGTTCTTGTCTATTGGGAGAGATTATATTATATTTTTCTTCCTTAAGTCTTTTGGCGATAGCATATCCTATACCGCGAGAAGCTCCAGTTAAAAACACTGTTTTATATTTTATTCCTTCCATAATGGTATTATCATATTTTTTTTTAATTCTTCTCGGGAAAGAAATGGTCCCATATCTTCAAGAGGAGGAGAGATAAATTGACCATTAGGTAGTTTTTTTGCAGTCAGTTTTGGATTAAGTATAAGTTCTCTCATAGAGTTTATGTAACAGATGATAGGACCTTTATGAGATAAAACCTTTTTTATTTTGTTTTTCATATCGCTATGGTTATTGATTCTCATTGAAGATATACCATATGCTTTTGCTATTTTGGTAAAATCAGGGAAAGTAAGGCCGCTTTTTGAATCAACTGCGGTATACTTCCCGGCAAAAAGATTTTTTTGTGTATTTCTTATTGATAGATATCCATCGTTTATATAGACAAAAAGTTTAATATCTAAGTTATGATGTTTGATTAGTTGTAATTCATGAATATTGAGATGTAAGCTTCCATCGCCTTCAAAACAGATTACCCTTTTTCGTTTATTTGTCGCAAACGCGATACCAATTGCCGCTGGAAGTCCGTATCCCATCTGAGCACATCCGTTATTAAGAATGATTCGCTGATGAGATTTTACCTGAAATGTTTGATACATGCAATTTAAAGGTCCGACGCCATTTGAAACCACAATATATTCTTCTTTATTGAGATATTTACTAATTGTATCTATAAAACAATATGGATTAACATACTTTTTTTCTTCCCAAAATTGTGGGAGAATAACTGGATATTTTTCGTTGAGTCCTTTGCCGTACTGCAACCATTTTTCTATGTTAAGAGTGAGAGGAGCAGTATATAATTGTTGAATCATCTCTTTCATAAATGTTTTTGCGTCATAATTTACCGGCAGATCAATAGATACTGTCGGTTTTTTTATTTCCTTATTATCAATATCTACCATTATCTTATATGCGCCTCGCGCAAATGCTTTATAAGTAAAACCAATAGTACGAATATCAAGTCGTGCTCCGATGACTAATAATATATCACTATTTTGTAAGATAAAATTTGCAGCTCTTTGACCAAATGCATGTGCTCGACCAAAAAAATATGAATGATTGGATGGAATAAGATCATATCCAGCGTAGCTTGTTAAAACAGGAATTTTCAAATAATCAACAAGTTCTAAAAATTCTTTGTGAGCATGTGCTAACCGAATACCATTTCCAGCATAAAGCACGGGTCTATGAGATTGTTTTAGTCTATGAATGATATCTGAAACTATTTTCTTTAATTTTTTTTGATCGTTATCAAACTCAAACGATATTTCTTTTGGATTAAATTGTCGCAGTTTTTCTTTTTCTATATATGATCCCTGTACATCAAGCGGTATATCAAGCCACACTGGACCTTGTCTTCCGTTTTTGGCGATATACACTGATTTTTCTAAATGATATTGTATATCTTCAGGGTTCATTACCGTTGTTGCATATTTGGTAATTGGTTTTACGATATCAATAATATTTATTTCCTGATCACCTAATTGTCTCGTTATTCTGCCAGCTCCAATAGTATCTCGCCTTACTTGTCCAGAGATGACTAACAGAGGAATTGAGTCAAGCCATGCTCCAAGCGCTCCAGTAATCGCGTTTGTTGCGCCCGGACCGGTTGTCACAATACAAACTCCAAACCCTGCAATTCTTGCATATCCTTCAGCGCACGTTGCTGATGCTTGCTCGTGGTGATTGCACACATATTGAAGTCTCTTATTGTTTCCTATGGAATCGATAAGGTGTATATTACCTCCACCCGCTATAAGAAAGACATATTTAACTCCCAAATTACTAATAAAGTTTATGATATAATCTGAAACTTTAATTTTTTTGAAGTTTTTCACAGTGTTTTATTCATGTATTATATCATATATAATATACATGAAAAAAGTTTATTTTATCAAGCATGGTTTTAAACTATGAAAATACTTGGGGTAGGTGAATCGGTGATAGACAATGTATATATAATCAAAAATGATAAAAAAAATGATTCACAATCTATCACTGATTCAAAAAGCCAGCATATAGGAGGACCAGTTTTATCTGCTCTTATATTATTGTCTCGGTTTAATCTTGATTGCACTTTCTTAACAAGTATAGGAAAAGATCATGAAGGCGAACTTATAAAGAGAAAGTTAAAAGAGGAGAAAGTAAAATTAGTGAAACATTTACAGCATAAAACTAAGATCAATTCAATAATCATTGATCCTAAAAATGGTCAGCGTAGAAAGTTTCGAGGAAGTGTAAAACATTCTTTTATTAATAATATTTCCATTCAATTTATTAGACAATTTGATTTTATTATTATAGATCGACATGAAAGGAAGGTTTTTTATGAAATCATCCGCAAGAAAAAGTCATCTGCAAAAATAGTAATTGATCCATCCACTGAGGTGTCTAATTTCACATTAGATATGATGAAATATGCTGATTTTCCTATTCTACCAATAGAATCTTTATTACATATTGCAAAAAATAAAGGACTAAATAAGTGTTTAAAAATCACTTATAAGATATGTGCAAAGCCATTTATCGTTACTATTGGAGAATTAGGGAGTATGGTTTATGATGGTATAAAGCCCCAATTGATTCCTGCAATAGATATAAAAGCAATTGATACTACTGGAGCTGGAGATGTCTATAGAGGCGCATTTGTATATGGAATTACTCAAGGTTGGAATTTGTATGAATGCGCACGATACTCAAATGCTGTTGCCGCATTGGAGTGTACAAGATTAGGGAATATTACTGCTATACCGACTAAAAAAGAAGTACATTCTTTTTTAAATTCTTCAATGCAAAAAAAACTTGTAAGTATGTCTAACATAAATAGTTATTTTTTATCATTAGGTTAAGAAGGTTAAGCATTATGCAAAACTTTTGTCTCACTTAAAACTGCTTGAGCGAGTTTTGGAATCTGATTTGAAGCAATACCGCCGAAGTTGATGCGGCTGTTTGAAAGAAGATAGATGGCATATTTTTTCTTTAGATCACTTATTTGTGTAGATGATAAATTGAGAAGACTAAAAAGTCCTTTTTGATCAATGATATAAGAAAATTTTCCTTTTGTTTGTTCCTCAAACATTTTTCTTCTCATATATAAACTATGCGTCATATCTTTTAGAGAGGATATCCATTCTTTTTTTAATTCTTGGTGAGTAAGGATGGTTTTTACAATCAATTCTCCAAATGCAGGCGGGTTTGAATTTATTATTCTGAAAAGATATTTTAAATGACTTTCAATAGTTGTTTTTTCTTTCTCAGTTTTTCCTAACATGAAAAGTGCTCCTGTTCTGTGCTGATAAAGAGTCATATTTTTAGAATAAGAAACAATGATTGAGGTCGGAATACTATTTTGTATCACTAATCTGATGGGGTAACAATCTTCGTCAATGCTTTTACCAAGACCCATATAGGCAAAATCAAAAAGCACTGAATGGTTATTTTTTTTCAGTAAACTAATAAGAGTCTTCCATTGTTGTTTGTTGGGATTAGTCCCTGTTGGATTATGCGTTGATCCACCATGCAGTAATATATATGTGTGAGTATGTTTCAAAAGAATTTTTTTCAATGATTCAAAGTCAAATTCATTATGAGATGTAATATGATTGTAGGGAATGATATTAAATCCAAGATAGGAAAATATTTTTTTATGATTTTCCCATGTCGGGTTACCTAAAATAATAGAGGGTCTTTTTTTGTCTTGTTTTATAAGACTTCCCCACATAAAAAGCCCATTAGTGCCTCCCGATACTCCTTGTTGTGCTACTTTATTTTGAAATAGTGTATATAATTCATTTCCTAATATTAATTTCAGCGATTCTGTAAGAAATACAGGATCGCCGTTTATAGGCAGATAATTGAAGTTTGTATAAGATAATAGTGTAATAGCTTTTTTCACGACTGGCAGTACAAAAGGTTTTCCTTCATCATCAAGATATACTCCTATCCCGCCATTAATTTTGTTTTTCCTTTTATCATTGAGAAATTCATTATTTAATTGAAATATTTCATCGGTAGGAATGTTACTAATCATATTATTCTTAGCATTATGTAGTTTTAAGGATTCATTTGTTCTTCTAATTCTTTTTTATCTAAAAAAGGATACATATCTTCGTAGGATTTGGACACTAATGTGCCGTCTGGTTTTTTCTCAGATGATACACGAGGAATTATTGCTTGCCATTGAGGTGAATCAACGTCACAGACCACAGGGCCGTTGTAGTCTAACACCTCCTTAATTTTTTTATCAATACCATCTGCTGATTTTATTTTGACTGCGTAAATGCCATACGCTTTTGCAATTGCGATGGAGTCAGGACACCAGATGCCGGTGCTGGGACTTTCTCCTATAAGCCTTCCTTCCATATGGGTTTTTTGCGTATGTCTAATCAACAAGTAACCATTATTATTTATCACAAAAAGTTTGATGGGCAATTGGTTATGTTTGACGGTAGCTAATTCCTGAATATTCATTTGCAAACATCCGTCTCCTGTGACGACAATAGTACGTTTACGTTGTTTGGCTAAACACGCTCCTATGGCGGCAGCCCAGTATCCCATAGTTGAAATCCCTCCAGTGGTGATGAATCGTTGTCCTTTTTTTATATTCCACGTTTGGCAGACTACATGAAATGGTGAGCTGGTGTCAACAACGATCACATCACTTGGTTTGGCGGCGTATGATAGTCGTTCTGATAAGTAATATGAGTTTACCGGATGCTCGTTTTTATAGGAAGGTAGTACGGTAGGGTATTTATTTTTTAGCTTACTACAATGAGTAATCCATTTTTTAGACACGGACATTTTATGTATCTTTACTGTTTCAAGCAATTCTCCTAAAAATTCTTGGGCGTCGGATCTAAATCGTAATGAATTTTGTATCCCTGGTTTTTCCAGCTCTTTCGGATCAATATCAATAATGACTTTTTGTGCCTGTCTACCCCAATCTTCTGCATCGTAGCCAATAATACCTGGATCTAGGCGAGCTCCGACTGCCAAGATAAAATCAGAGAGCTGTATAGCCAAATTAGCCGCACGATCACCATAAAGGCCTGGTCTTCCAACAAATAAAGGATGGCTACTCTCTACTAGATCAATTCCAAGCCGTGTTGTAATAATAGGAACGTTCATTTTATCTAATAGTTTTGATAAGGTTTCATCTGCTTTGGCATTACGTACGCCTTGTCCAGCCAGAAGAAGGGGTCGTCTGCTTTTATATAGAAGCGCGAGCGTTTTATCAACCTGTTTTTTGACGATATTTTGTTGAGAGGTAATTGCAGGAGGGTAAAAATGTTTGATTAGTTTTGCTGACACCTCCATACGTTGTATATCCAATGGGATCTCAAGCCATACGGGTCCGAATCTACCGGTTGTCGCTAAATAATATGCTTTTTCCATATAATAAGCAATATTTGCAGGATCTTCAACTGTGACAAAATATTTTGTTATGGATTCTACCAATGGTTTGATATAAATTCCTTGAAGTCCAAACTGTCGGATATTAGTTTTTTCCATATACTTTACATTGGGTAGAGGTGATTGACCTGAGATGACCATCATTGGTGAAGAATCGGTCCAACCTCCGACAACTCCGTTTAGTACATTGATTGCCGCAGGTCCTGCGGTGACCATGACAACACCGAGTTTGCCCGATATTCTTCCATAGGCTTCGGCTGCCATGCCGGCTGATTGTTCATGATGAGTGAAAATAGGACTGATTTGTTTAGTTCTACATACGGCATCGTTCAGGAACATTGCCTGACCGCCAGCAACCATAAAAATTGTGCTAACCTTTTTTTCCTTTAAGTATGTGATGATATAGTCGTTGACTCTCATAATAATGATTCTATTTGAAAATCTGTATCTTTTTTTGTTAGTTTTTGTTTGAGATTCATCGCTACATCAAGAATAATATCTTCTTGTCCGCCAACAACTTTTCTTTTCCCCAGTTCTATGAGAATGTTGCGTACATCAACGCCGAATTTCTTAGATGCTTTCTCAGCGTGTGGCGCAAAACCAGAAAATACTCCAGCTAAACCACTGGTGAGAGTAATAAGATTGATTTCTTGCGGTTTTTTCATTATTTTTGTTATAATATTTTCGCTTACATCCATCAATGCGTATAAATCCAATCCAGTTTTTATTCCCATTTTTTGAAGCACCGCAACAACAACTTCCATCTGGCAATTACCAGCACCTGCACCTAAACCTCTTGAGGTAGTATCAAGTATGGTTGCGCCTGCCTTGACTGCTATCACTGAGTTAGAGACTGCCATGCCAAGATTATTATGTGCGTGAAATCCAACATCTATTGTCAGTCCATCTACTAGTGTTTCTATTTTATCAGTCACATCGTCTGGTAGATATGCTCCAGCTGAATCCATAAGTAACACTCCGGACGCTCCATATTCTTCCATTTTCAGAGCTTCTTCTAATAATTCTTTTGCAGTTATCATGTGTGACATCATGAGCACCCCATATGTTTTTATTCCTTTTTTTACTCCATATTGAATATGTTGTCTGGTAATATTTGCTTCTGTGCAATGACATCCGATCATGAGAATATCAACTCCTAAAGAAAGAGCTGGGGCTATATCATTTTTGATAGTGCCAAATCCAGGGATAAGAAAAACGCCTAATTTAGTTTTTTTTAATTCTTTTTTTGCAGTCATCAACATTTCTTTATCTGACAAAAGCGAGAGTCCAAGTTGCATTGATGAGGCGCCCAAACCATTCCCATGCCCGACCATCAGTATTTCAATTCCCGCATTTTCAGCACCACGAGCATACTGTGAGATATGCTCTACGGTAAATTGATGTTTCATTGCATGAGATCCATCTCTTAAAGTTGAATCGACGATCAATATCTTTTCTTCTGTTTTGTTTGGGATTTTAGATTTGTTGCGCATATTTTTCTGCGACTGCAATCGCGGCACAATTTATTATATCTAAATTTCCTGCATATATAGGGAGATAATCTCCCATTCCAACGACTTCAATCATAATAGTTAATTTCTTATTTTCAAAGACTGGTTCTAAAATAAGTTTATATCCTGGGACGTATTGTTGAATTTTTTTTACCGTTTTTTTTATTTCATAAGCTAATTGTTCTAATTTTGGCTTAATAACCTGAGCGTAAATAGTGTTATGCATAAAGATTGGAGGATTCGCAGGATTTAAAATAACAATAGTTTTTGCATGAGGAACTTTGGCGAAATATTTAATTGCATCGGTAGTAGATTGTGTATATTCATCAATATTATTTCTCGTTCCGATTCCTGCTGATTTTGAGGCAATGCTTGAGACAATTTCAACATATTTTATCTCTGGGTGAATTTTCATAATAGTTGTTATGATCGGAGTAGTCGCTTGACCTCCGCATGAGATCATATTAATATTTTGTTCTTTTAAGCATTCTTTCAGATTGAGTGAGGGAACGCACATTTTCCCATAACGAGACGGTGTCATATCAATAGTAAATTTTTTTAATTTTTTCAATATTGGTGCGTGATAAAGATGTATTTCAGCTGATGTTGCGTCAAATACAATATCGCAGCAATCAGGGTTTTCTTTTATTGCATCAATAGATTGAAATGAAATTGGAACGTTCAGTAACTGTGCTTTTTTTATTCCAACTGATTCTGGATTATTTCCCGCAAACATACCACATTTTAAGAGAGAAGATCTTTGCACTTTTACTAATAGGTCGCTTCCTATGTTACCTGTTCCGATGATGCCAACTTTTACTTTTTTTGTTCGTTTCAGTTGTCTATTCATAAGAAGGATTCACAGTATATAATTTATTCAAAATTCAGTGTTTTTTTGATGATAAAATTTGGTCTCCGTTTCACTTCTTCATAAATACGCGCAATATATTCGCTTATGACGCCTAATATAAAAAACAAGATGCCAAATAAAAAGAGTGTGATCAAGATGATTGTAGCGGCGCCTGGTGCTACACGTCCATAGATAAAAAATAGCGCAAGATAAAAAATACCTGAAAGAAAAGAAAATATCGTTACTATAATACCAAGATAAGAAACTAATCGTAAAGGGAGATAGGAAAATGAAAAAATACCGTTGAGGGCAACATATATAATAGTTATTAAATCAGCTTTAGATTCTCCGGCAAATCTTTTTTTTCTATCAAAAGGGATGCCGATGTGTGAAAAACCTGTCCACATGATGAGACCTCGTAAATATTTATTTTGTTCTGGCATTTGGTTTATTGTTTCACAGACTTTTCTATCTATAAGGCGAAAATCACTAGCGTTTTGTGGGAATTTGGTATGGTTTATGAGGTTTATCAGTTGATAAAAAAATCGTGAAGCAATATTTCTTATGAGTCCTCCTCTTCTTTTTCTAACGATTCCATATACAATTTCAAATCCTTCTTCCCATTTTTTAATAAAACCAGAAATGAGTTCTACGGGTTCTTGCATGTCAGCCATCAATATAACGCATGCATCTCCTGTGGCATATTTTATGCCAGCAGTGATCCCTACATCACATCCAAAATTTCGTGAAAGCTGTACAATTTTAATTCGTGTATCCTTTTTTGCATATTTTTGAAGCAGTGCGAACGAATTATCATTTGATCCGTTTTCAACTAATATGAGTTCAAATTGATAGAAGGAAGTTTTTTTGGTAAAAAGAGTGAGTTGTTTTATTAGCTCAGGTATTCCTTTTTCTTCATTATAAACAGGTACGACGATTGAAATTTTTTTTTCATTTTCATTAGGATTCATATATTATTTTTAGTTTAAAGATGATACAATTATACACGATTTATCTATGAAAAAAGAGAAAAAAAAATTGATCGTGGAACACACTTACATTCCTGTCTCTGGTAAGGTATTTAATCATGAGGAGATTGACAATGCGATTAAAGTCGCAAAAGACGGATGGTGGACTGAAGGGGAATTTGGTAAACAATTTGAACGAGATTTTTCCCGCTTTATGGGAGTTCGCTATATTTCTATTGTTAATTCTGGTTCATCAGCAAATTTAATTGCTCTTGCCTCGCTCACTTCCAAAGTGTTTGGCGAAAAAAGATTGCAAAAAGGAGATGAATATATTACGACCGCGGTAGCATTTCCGACGACTGTGAATCCGGGCATTCTTTACGGTTTAACTCCTGTTTTTATTGATGCAGAGATTGATACGCTGAATATAGATGTCTCAAAAATAGAAAAAGCAATCACTCAAAAAACCAAACTTATTATGGTTGCGCATACATTAGGAAAACCATTTAATCTTGATGTGGTGGTGAGATTGGCAAAAAAATACAACCTATGGCTTATTGAAGATTGTTGCGATGCTTTAGGATCGCGTTACGACGGGAAATTAGTCGGTACCTTTGGCCATATTGCCACATATAGTTTTTACCCGGCGCATCAAATAACAATGGGAGAGGGAGGTGCGGTTATTACTAATAATTCACTTATTCATCGTTCTGTCAGACA
>C687J35174_10007478_pt1 | contig 14031 bp, 12 predicted proteins | sample RifCSPhighO2_01_FD_35174 | JGI IMG/M metagenome (IMG submission 35174) | reverse complement strand
TTAGCAGCTAATGGACGCGGGCGGGGCTACCCCCGCGAAAAACCAGCCCCGCCCGCACACCGTCGCCGACTCGGAAAAACCGCGAAGGAGCCCGACAAATGATCGGATCGAACGCGCTGCGTACTCGCCGCCCCAATTTTTCCGCGAAAACGGGATGCCCTTTACAGGGCGATTGGCATAGCTCAGATATGGAAACGACGCGAGAACACTCATTGATTTTTCATCCTTCGTACTCTTTCAATATCAGTTGAAACCCCTCTAAGCTTGCTTCGCTTAGGGAACGTCTGAAGAATAGCACTTCTGCTCACCCCTGATCTTGGTCAGGACTTTTTTTTCAGAGGTTCCTTAGATGAACGCTTCCTAAACGGAAAATGATGCAGAATGCGCAAAAAAAGCTATACTGCCAACAATGCAAGTTCATCACCTAAAAAAAGGCTCAAAGTTAGCGTTCTTAAATGTTTCGGATATTCCCGCAAAGATATCTCCTGAAAGACTACAAACGGGGAAGGAAGTTTTGGAGGGTATGGGATTTGAAATATTCATTCCGAAGAAAGCTCTCGATGAAAATATCAATCCAAAAGCACAGGCGGCGTTCCTTCATGATGCATTTGAGGACGATTCTATTGATGGAATCATCTGTACTAGTGGCGGAACAAAATGCCTTTCATTATTGCCGCATATAGACTTTAAGCGTATTAACGCGCATCCAAAGCTTCTCATGGGCACAAGTGATTGTTCTCATCTGCTTCATGCTGTGTATAACCATTGCGGGTTTATAACTGTTGACGGCCCCGTCGTGAATCGTCTTGAAGAATGGTCAGAGACAGGAAAAAAAGCGTTCTTAGATTATTTCGTGGAAAAGAAACCAATAAAGTATTTGGCAGATGATTCGTGGCATATCTTGTCCGGTGGTAAAACTTCAGGCAAAGCATTAGTTGGAAATGATATTGTGACACTTACAACTCTTTCCTTATTAAAGGATATTAACCTAAACCAGCACGTACTTTTTTTGGAGAATCATAGTGATGAAACGGGTACCTTCGTTGATTATTGGTTTTCTGTTTATGAAGCGCGGGGAATATTCGATAAGATCAAGGCGCTTATTCTTGGAACATTTATTACAAAGAATCCGTTAGAAACTGTGCAATCTCTCTATTCTAACTACTTAGCAGATAAGAATATTCCTGTGATTCATGTGGATTTCTTTGGCGAGAAAGAATATCACCCTCTACCAATCGGAGCGATGTGTACTGTAGATGCCAATTCAGGCTCTATTGAATTTGAGAGGTAATTTCAGCGATTTCCTTCCTAAGTTTTGTGATATTTATGATGTGTAAATCGGCACTCCCCCCTGGTTCGCAGACTAGATAAAATTCACGAGAAGATTCTGCGGCCATTTGAACGATTTGGACCAAAACTTTCCTTAGAAGATTTACATCGGGATATTCCTTTTGTTCAGCGGCAAATAATTTGCCATGAGAATCGTATGGCTCATTACCAGTCAGGCTTGCCAGATGAAAGTAATCTGTCACACCTAACCTGGATGTAAATTCATCCAAGAATAGTTCATTTGAACGCGTACTTGCATATAAATGCCCGGTATCCACCACAGGTCTTTCGGGCTTCATATCAAATGGTTCCGTGTAGTATGTGTTTCCATTCCATTTTAAAGCAGGGGGTACGTTTTCAACGTATGCATCATGCACCTGAGAAGAAATCCATTGCTGAGCATTATGCAGTTCATTTGCACCTCCTCTATCAAATAGCTTTTGTCGTGTTGAAAAATTCCAAGCGGTAGGAGTGTGTATTATCCACCCTTGGGATTTGGACTCATGATGGAGTTCTTCAGCGAGATTTGTTAACAGATTGCGTGATTTATCTCTAACAGCTTCGTTGGCGGATGCAATGTTGAGCAAGAAAATCTCATCTCTCTCTTTATATGTTGTAGGCAGGTGTCCAAACCATGGGATATCTCTAGCATGCATCTCACGAACCAGTTCTTGCTGGGAAGCTAAATCATCTTCCTTCAAAACGATTTCAACAAAATCTGGATTAGCTTCAATCTTTTCCCGCCAGTCTGCCGGAGATATTTTCATGCCAGTTCGAATCATGTGAGAATTGAAGTTTTGAAGCCCAAGGTATTCATTCGTTCAAATATATCCGTATATCCCCTTTGCATGAAATGTGCATTGCGTATTACGACCGGCTGCTGAAAATACGACGCAGTTAGCAAAGCATTAATTGCACACCGAAGGTTTTGCGCTTCCAGCTCGTGAACTTCACTGCCGTTTCTTCGATCTTCAGGAGATACAACATCAATTCTATTGCCAACTTTTGTTACAGAAATGTTATACGCTCTAAAATGATCTAAATAAGAAAACCGATCAGTAAATCTGTTATCAATAACCCTGAATTTTCTTGCCATTTGTAGCAGTAATGCCGAAAGGATTGGCTGACTATCGGAACCGATTTTTGGATATGGTCCTGTTTCCATAGTAACCATATCATGTCTCTGTTCTTCAGAAATTGGCGATTGAGTTAAATGATAGTTCTCTCTGTGAAATGTATCCGCTGCGATTTCTTTTAGGAAATTTACTTCACCAAAATTGTAAGGGTTCGAAAATTTTACTTTCAACTTTGAATCAGTCAGATAGCCGAGGGCAATATAGGTCAATGCCTCTTCCACGTCATCTCTAACAGTTTTGATAATATTCTTGGTTCGTCTGGCTTCAGCACCATGAATAACAATCGTATCACCCTCAATTGCTATGTTATTTCCGCACTGATTTAAAAAAGAGATAAGCTCTAAAATTTCTGTTCGTAAATGAGCATTTTCAATTTTTGTGGTTGATCCACAATGTGCCGCAAGGAACATGGCATTTGCAGTTCCTGTTGTAGTTGGCTGAGGGAAAGTGACAAGCGGTTGGATAGGATTTTTGTCTTTTCTAACGACGCTGATATGTCTACCTGTTTCAGATACACTGCATCCAAGAGAGCGAAAAGCTTCAAGATGATAATCGAATTTTCTGGCTCCCAAGTTGCACCCACCAACTTCGGTTGGGAACAACACGGTTCCATATTTTGCAAGCAATACAGACATCAGGAGAACAGAAATTCGTGTCTTATGAACCAAGTCGTCAGGTATGCGGTTGCATGTAATCCCGTGTGTGATATGCAAATCACCTTTCTCTCTGTTAAATGTAAACTGACCACCCATAGCTTCGAGAAGCTCCAGTGTTGATTGCACATCAGCGATATTGGGGACATTTTCAATAGTTACATCGCATTCATCCAAGATGAATGAATACATAATCATCGGAAGCGCAGCATTCTTTGCTCCCCTTGTTTCAATATCCGCTTCCATCCCTTCTGGAAACGCAGAGATATGCAAATCACAGTGATCTTCAAAGTGGGTGTTAGGATTTTTCATGTAGAGAGAGTGCCGAAGAAATACGTCGAGCTAGGGCGTTGTTTATCGCGTGTCCAGTTCTATGAAGCAGAATAAGAACATTGGGTGAGAAATTCACATTCAGTACTTTCACATCACCCATGAAATCCAGAATTTTATGCCTGGCGATCTCGTTTTCATGACGCGTACCATCTTGGTTCCAGGAGGCGTACACGTTGACGTTTTTACCCTCTCCGTCGAATACAGCCCCTTTCAGCCTTTTTCTCGTTTCCATAATTCTCTCCTCAGATTCTATGGTAAATGGGAATGATGTTCTGGCATTCGCTATCTCTTTCCTAAAGTCGCCATCATTTCTATTCTCATATGCATATTCCTGATTGTTGATTGGGCTATCTTGATATGAAATTGTTGAGACTATCGAAAGAACCTTGTTTGCAGACGGTTGAAGTTCCACGTATCTATCGGGGTCATTAGGAGCTTCCTGTCTCATTGTTTGCAAAACTTCGATCTGGTTAATTTCTCTTTGTACAACATCCAGCATTGGCTCGATCGCTTCCATATACCCCAGTGCAGATCCGTCAAGTATCGGAGTTTCGTATCCTTTTTCAAAGGCAATCGTGACATTGCGGACATGCAGTGCATACAGTGCGCAGAGCAAGTGCTCAACCGTCATCGCAACTACTTCTCCCCCTTTAACTATGGAAGTGGTTCTATCGGCAGTAGAGACGGCATACGGGTCTATACGCACTGTAGAACCGCTATTCACTACATAGAGCCCTTCTCCCTGCTCATTGGGTTGCACCACTAATGCGCTCCTCTTCCCATTATGCAAGCCGACTCCTTCTATCCTGACAGGCTCTTTTAAGAGCCCCTCCGGTGCCATTGCTTTTCTTAGTGCAAAACTCATGACACGGGTGTTAGTAATGATACTTCCGCAAATGCCGTTCTAGTTCTTTGCTTGTATTTTTTGGCGAATTCGTTTGAGACGACACCAAGGATGCCTATGATCTGATCAGCTGATATAACCTTTAATCCACCTTCATCCAATCGATCATCGGTGCCATGAGTCAGTGATATATTCTGACCGAAAGATGTAGAAAGCGTGTGATGCAAAACGGAAAAGATATCGTTGATATCAATGCGTTGATCTGCGGATATGACACCAAGATGCGTTCTGTCTCCCTCCGCTCCATTCACAGAGCCGACCTCAAAAATCTTATGAGGTAATTTAATATGTTGTCGTCCACACTCGTAACTGAGAAGTGAATGAAAGAGGGACTTTCTGAGTACCAAGTTAGGTTTACCCTTTTGATCAATCGCAGCAGGTCCTATTGAATGCGGGTCTTTAATGTTACTGCGGCGCAACAGGCTGGGTAACCGTACCTCTTTGTATCCCATAAGAGAAAGTCTTTCGTTTAATTCAAAAACACGATCAAATTCTCTGGATGATCCATGAGAAGAAGGAACCATTTTTAATGTGTCAGCCGCATGGATTCTGTCCAAGTAATAAAGAAACAGATCCTCAATAACATCGCTCTGAGAAGTGATATCTACCCTGAAATAAGGTGTTCCAACTGAAATTTCTTCCTCTGTAATCTTCACTCCAGTATATCCAAACGCACGAAGCGCCTCTGAAATTTCATCATCTTTCAACTTGAGACCCAATTGTTGCAGAAGAACAGTTTTTGGCACTGAAACACAATGTCTTCGTTGATTCATCATTTGAGACACGGCAGCAGACATGTGCACGCTTGTCGCTGACAAGGCATTGGCATCTAACAAATCCGCAATTGCTATCCTTAGTATAGATGCAGACAAAGCCGGTTCTTCCGCCTCAATACGGATATTGTTTCCTTCAATACAAATGCGCACTGCTCCATTAAAATAATGATGGATATTAGAAATACATTCCTCTGAAAAAATTGTATGTACGTCAATATTGTCAGGCAATATTATGGTTGAAACAGATTCAGAATCTGTATGCACCGCCAGATGATTCGGTGATTCACCAATATCTCTTTGTTGTGTAAGTAGCCCCACCTGCCTCCGAATCCCGTTGATTGTATACAGATCTATACGACCTACGTCGAGAAACTCAAATTTGCCATCAGCTTTTTCACGACATTTTAACTGAGCCTGAAATGGGGCAATTTTCTCTCGAAGCCCTGCGTCTGAAATCGTGACAAGCGGCATGGCGTTATGCTTGCGCTAAGGAAATAGCCTCAAAAAGAGAAAGTGCATCTTCACGAATATATTGCATTCTTGATGCATCACATTTCTCAAACATATGATTGATGGGCGTCGTGGAATTGCCCCATCCATATATCGTCGTTTTTCCAATTCTATCCAAGTATTGATCAACAAATGCCTCCTTACCCTCTTTCCAAACCCTCTCTAATTCCATTTTTGACTCTTCGTCTAATTCACTTGTTAACCCTTGAGCAAAAGTGCGCCTCAAACTTACAAATTCCTGATCAGACAGAATTGATCCTGTTTGCGGATTAATTTTCTTTTCTGCACGCGTAAGTAGATCCACGCCTCGGCTTGCCTGATTATATAAGTCATATATTTGCCCAATGATTTGCGAAGCAGTGAACTCTGAATCAAAGTCACCACTTATCGGGCTTGTAAATCTTCTAAAGTCTTCTTTGAGAAAAGGAAGCATGACAATTCCCGTGTCAGATTCACCTTGTCGCAATGCATTCCAGTACTGTTTATACAGATCACTTCTTTGATACTGAATTCTATGACCGGCGATCTCAAGATCGGGATATGCTTCAAAAAATACTGAACTGTCAAAATCTCCCAATTCACCCAAGGTACTTACATTTTGGTAGTGAATATTCATTTGACCATGAATGACATGATGCTTGATCATTTTCCCGGCTGATGCGCCCAGAACAGATGCGAGTTTGTACTTATCCTCAGTATCCAATTCTCCCAAATTCATGTTTTGCAGTTGCTCGATTGCTTGTCCTGCTACCAATGCAAGCTCTTCCATGTTTCCTTCTATGGCTGCATCATGCATGTTCGCAATACGATATGGTGTCTTGGCTGTCCTGATAAGTGATCCGCCATCCATATCAAAGTACGTTACTTCTTCAAATCGGATCGGATTGATGTCTTCAACAGTGATGCCCAGCTCTGCCGCCAATCTTGCGGGAAGTTTGCTTCTAATGAATTCCTGCACTCCTTCCGGCGAATGAATATCCTTCCAAGGAGGAGTAACCTTATTTCTCCACAATTGAACCGGCGTAATTCCAGGTACTCCAATGTCTTTGTATATTTCACCTGATTCTGCCTCCCTATAGAGCGCACCAAATATTGCAAAGCCCTCGGCCCTGGGATCCATTGCTTTCCACCCATCCTCCTGTTTTTGATACTGAACCAGTAATGGAAAAGTCGTTCCGGTGTCGAGACGGGNGCAGCCGCCGATTCCGGTTGTTGCTCTCTTTTGCCATAGGTCATCCAAAAACTTTCTCATCTCTTCTGAGGCTGGACATGGCCCCGTTCCTTTTACGAGCACATATGCACCTGACTCTATTTGTGTGTAGCAACCTCTTCCCATCCAACTCGTTTGCTCAAACACCTGATGTGTCCTCCCTTGAAAGGCTGCAAGCATGGCATCCGTGCAATCTCTAACAGCGGGATTGCCTCTGTACTCAGAATAATCTTTGATTGTTTGAATGTTGGGATCAGCCGAAGGCGAGAACTGGCTATTTTTCATCTTAGAGATTATAAAAGGAAAGTATTGTATCTTTGAAAACCTTATAAGAAAAGTATAATTGTCATTATTGATCTATGAATTATTATTGCTATATCTGTCAATGTAGACGATACTGAGCTACTATGCCAAATTTGGTTAATGCTAATATTGTGCCAATACCTCCCGTCGAATACGGGAAACACCCGGAGACTGACCTAGAGGAAGACTTGTCTAAATTTATGCTTGGCATGGGTATTCAGAGGGTGGGGGCAGAAACAGCCATGACTGAGCATCAAGTTTTTGATGCATTGGGCTATCCCCAGTACGCACCCATAAGATCAAATAAACACGTTGTATATGTAGACAATGAAACAGATAGAGATCTGGAATGTGATTGTTGCGATGAAGTATCTGCTTTGCATCGAAAAAGATTCGGATATGAAAGAAATTTGGAGAAAGCCAAAAGAATAATGCTCGTGAGCCATACCACAGCGATTGCTGTAAAACATTTAATGGAAGAACTGGAAGAATTTTTTGTCATTTCTAAAACATTTAGAAACAAGAAAGAGCGACTGGAGAAAAGCCAGATTGATCTGGTACTCATCAATAGATCGCTACCTGAGTTAATGGCTTTCTTGAAAGCTTTGTATTCCTTTCTTCTGCAAGAACAAGTTGAATTGGAAGCAACATCCGATTTCTATTATTTTTGCGAACCGTCCTTTAGCTTTCTCATGTCTAATGGCAAAAACAGCAAGTTACCAATGGGGTCTGGTGGGTTTATGAGACAGGAATTATTGGATATAATTACTTTTCGCACAGGTCAAAAAGCTGATACCGTTTCCTTTCTGGGTTTACCCTATCAAAAACTTTTGAATATGAGACTAGGAAAAGATCCATTTGATTACTCAATAGACTACAATTCCGTTTCTCATTTGCACCATGAATGAAATACCTCCAACGCATGAAGAAAGAAGTAGACCTGACAACAATCCAAATGCCGAAAAGGCTCTGGATACACTGATGACAAAAGATCGAATCACCCAAGATGATGTACGGGAAACGCTATCCACGATGACCAGAAATGATCGAATGAGCTTGTGGATTCTTACTCAGGAGAGAGTGGTCAGTTCTTCATCTGAAATTTTGTCCAAAGCTTGGAAAGAGCATGGAATTTATTCGACGGTACGAGTATTGCTCAACAGTGTACTCACATATAAAACTGCCCCCGAAGCACTCCAAGATGCGATACATCAATTGAGTAAGTTGAAGTTTATTGAGAAAGAATTGGCACTTGCTATCGGTTATCGTCCGCCTGATGACTCAGATTTTGGATCCGGCATCTCATCCGGCTATAAAAACGTACCTCCATCCGGGGGCGGCTTTGGTTTAGGCGAACACCCTTGGAAGTAAGTTCTACTGTCTTAGCTCAAGTCCGTACTTCTTGTTGAGATTTTTAATGATGGTTCCCATAATTCCAGCAACCTCCTCGCTTGTGAGAGACCTCACCAGTGAATTAAATTCAATACTGAAAGCAAGACTTATTTTCCCGTTTGGCATCCCCTTTCCTTCATAGACATCAAACAATTTAATGCGTTTTACAATATCTCCACCCACTCCTGCAATTTCTTGCACTATAAGCTGTGACTGTAATGATTGATCACATACCAAGGCAATGTCTCTTTGAATTGATGGAAATTTAGATGCCTCTTCAATTTTCCGTGGAGCATTATCTGCAAGGTGAGTTATTGCATTCATATCTAACTCAAACACGTAAACTGGACTGCGTTGCTTGCCTGGCTTCACAACATTTTCATTCAACGCTCCAAACGAACCGATTTCAGTACCATCAATCGATATTGTTGCCCCCATATCGTTTTCAATGATCTCAAGACTGCTTGGTGCAATGGCGATTTTTTCAACATCTACCCCTGCGTCAGATAGTAATCTGTATACAGTGGATTTCATATCGTAGAAGTTTGCTACACGGCTTTTGTCTGCCCAAGAAGCAGGCTCGACAGAGCCCGACAATAGGCCTGCTACCATGCGTTTCTCCTGTGGCATTTCTGTATTTGAGGATTGCTGGAAAATATGTCCCATTTCAAAAAGCTTAATGTCTCTCTCACCACGATCGAAATTGTAGTTGTAGTTTTCTAGCAATCCGGGGACCAAGGATGGCCTCATTATCGATGCATCAGCTGTAAGGGGATTGTGTACACGAGGATACTGAGAGAGCTTACTGTCCTTTGCTGGATTAAATTGTCCAACTGCATCTGTAGAAATAAATCCAAAATTCAAGGTCTGATTAAATCCTCTTTCAACCAACGATCGTTCCACTGCGTCTCTAACATCTAATTCTGAGGAACGATGGGTAGCATTCATTTCTATTTTTGGCATGACATTCGGAATGTTGTCGAATCCAAACACTTTGCCGACTTCTTCCACAAGACATGCCTCAAATTTAACATCATGCAATCTCCAAGAAGGTACCCGTACCTGTAACGTATCGCCGTTATCCTCAATGATAAATCCTAATTTTTGCAATGCCTGCACTATGAAATCTTTTTCAATGACAGCACCGAGCAATTTTCCAACTTTTTCAACTGTCAGCTGAATAGTACGGGGTTCCACCACCATGACATCATGTGCATAGTTTCTGGTAGCTGTTCCATTGCAATAAGAGGCAATGAGATCAGATGCTCTATCCAAGGAATATGCAGGCATTGCATGATCTGCCCCACGCTCAAATCGGAAGGATGCATCGGTTGAAATACGCATTGCCTTAGCCGCTTTGCGTACTGATACAGGTTCAAAGTATGCGCTTTCTACAACAATAGACTGTGTCTCCGATGTTACTTGCGATTTCTTGCTTCCAATAATCCCCGCAGCTGCCTGTATATCACCGCTATCATCCGATATTACAATAGAGCCCTCGGGCATTTCTCTTGTGGTACCGTCGAGACATTCAATGCTCTCTCCTGCTCCAGCATTCCTCAGAGAGAGCCTCCCCGTAAGCTTGCTTGCATCAAATGCATGAAGTGGGTGTCCGGTTTCATGCATAACAAAGCTCAATATATCAACAACGTTATTGACGCTTCTCATACCAATTTTACGAAGATATGTTTTCAGCCATTCAGGAGAATCACCAACTGTGATATCTTCAAACTGTCGCGCTAGGTAACGGGGACACTGATCCTCCTCTTGAAGAGACACACTTATGGATTCTGTTGGCAAGCTCGAATAGTCGCCATCAATGGCTTTGAGAACTGCCGTTACATCATCACGCGTGGCGGCAGTCATCTCCCGTACCATTCCCACGACACCCAGCCAATCAGGGCGATTTGGAGTAGTGTCAATGTCGTAAACGGAATCACCTTCCACTTCGTCAATTCCTTCAACTTCAGCACCCATCTGGTTTAATAAAACACGTACATCTGAAGGAAGTAGGTTTAACTCCTCGGATGTATAGTCGCCGATGGCTTGATGAGAGAGTTTCATGATGTGGATCAGGAAATCTGCTTGAGCATCTGCAGATCGTTTTTAAAGAAATCTCGAATATCACTGACTCCGTATCGCTGCATGATTAAACGCTCCAGTCCAAGTCCGAATGCAAATCCACTGTAGTCTTTACTTTGGTCCAACCTGGATAAGAGTTCAGGATGCACCATGCCGCATCCCAGCATTTCAATCCATCCCTGCCCCTTACAACCTGAACAACCGCCGCCTTCGCACATTGTGCATTGCACATCAAGCTCGGCACTTGGTTCGGTGTACGAGAAATAATGCGGTCGAAAACGTACTTCTTTCACCTTTGGTGCAAAGTGTCGCACAAATGCTTCTAGCACAGCTTTTAGATTTCCGAATGTAATGTTTTCATCGACTACAAATCCCTCAATCTGATGAAACATCGGTGAGTGAGTGGCATCTGCAGTATCCGAACGATATACCTTGCCGAGCGAAAGGGCACGAATGGGCGGATTTCGCGTTTCCAGTAATTTTGCCTGTGTTGCCGTTGTTTGCGTCCTCAGAACCAGATCATCCCTGCCTTCGAGATAGAAGGTATCCTGAGAATCACGGGCAGGATGCCATTCGGGTGTTCTGAGTTTATCAAAGCAATTCTCTACCGTTTCAATTTCCCGGTCATCAATAATCTCAAACCCCATCTGTTCAAAGAAGTGGATGGCATCTTTCAGCATTAAATTAATAGGGTGCATCGTACCTTTCTCCAATCCAAATGGTTGTCTTGTTATGTCAATAACTGTTTTTGCCTTCTGCCTCGTTTCTTTCGTGATGCCTGCAGTATGACTATTAATTCTTTCCCTGAGTTCATTGATTTGCTGACCACAGAGCTTGCGTTCTTCCTCGGGAAGAGAGCCAAGCCCTGAAAAGAGTTCGCGAATCAGACCCTTTGAGGAAAGGTATTTTTGCTTAATTTGTTCTGGTGGAAGTCCGGCTTGGTCAGCTGCAAACTCTGTACTGACTTCAACAATGCGTTCTTGCAGAGAAGACATAGAAAAGGCTTAAGGAAGGGGGACACTGTACATATGTTAAATGGATTGTACAATACTTTTTCTTGGATTATAGTGTCATTCTTATGGAAATCCTGCAGAAAGAATCACTTTCTCGATACAGCAATCTTCGCATTGGCGGAGATGCGGAACACTTTTGTATACCTGAATCAGAGCAGGAAATCCTTGATGCTGTCGGTTTTGCCAGGGAAAAAGGTTTCCCTATAATGGCATTCGGAGGCGGATCCAATATTGCTTTTGATTCAAAGGGCATTCAAGGGTTGGTCATGAAAATTTCTACTGACAATATTTCTATTGATACAGAAAACGGCACTATAGTTGCAGCAAGTGGAACATCTCTTGCAAAGCTTGTGAAGTGCCTAGCTGAATCTGGTTTTGATGCGAGTAATTTTGCAGGGGTCCCTGGAACTGTTGGTGGTGCTGTAGTAAATAATACAGGTAGAAATAATGCACAAATTAGCAACCATGTCGTTGGGGCCAAAGTATTGGATCCTTCATCAGGAATAACCGACGTAGGTCATTCTTTTTTTGGGTATGATTATCGTTCGAGCAAGCTAAAGCACGAACATTCACATATTGTTCTTAGCGTAGCTTTACAGTTTGTGGCAGGAGATATAGTTGAGATTCGTGAAAAAGTCCGATATATTGTAGGGAGCCGGGCAAAACGTCAGCCCACAGGCATGACATTGGGTAGTACATTCAAAAATCCAGCTACAGAAGTAAATGCCTGGCAGTTAATCCAAGATGCTGGTCTTGCAGGATATACAACGAATGGGTTGCGTATCTCTGATACGCACTGTAATTGGATCTTAAATGAGGGCGGAGCAGATACATCTTCAGAAGCACTAAGAGAATTTATCGAAAAGATTCGAAATGTTGTTTCAGAGAGAACGGGCTATTTGCTTGAACCGGAGATTCAGATCATTTCAAGTAAACGAACTTCAATTTGAGTATGACCTGCGGATAGTTGCTGAGCATGGGATTGCAGAAAAAACATTTGCCACCTTGATGCAGGAGACACGGGAGGTGAAAGTGCGTGGAGATGGACGAGAAGAAAAACGCGAGCAGATTGCAACGATCTCCAATACCGATCCGATTGCTCGCCTATACTTGCAAGGATATCCTATTAAACAGTGAATTTGCCGCACGGGAACAACTCGAAATCGTGCCGAGTCGGCGACGGTGTGCGGGCGGGGCTGGTTTTTCGCGGGGGTAGCCCCGCCCGCGTCCATTAGCTGCTAAAATCCGTTCGGATTGCATCCAGCAGGCTGCACCACCAAAATATGCACATCACAAAAGCGACAAAATATTCTTCACCGGCTGCTGCTGGACCATGGAAAGGCGGTAGAAGACATCCCGCCCGCGCTGCCGGCGTTGCACGACACCATGCAACGTGAGGAGAATGAGATGACCGGACGTTGTCTGCACGGAACGGTCAATTCCTTCTGCAATCATAGAAACACTTGCACTGCCACGGCGACGCTTGAGAAACCGCAGGATTTCGAGACGGGATCCCCCCGTAATCCCCTTGAGCAGACTCTGGAGCTTTCGAATATTCATGAACATCAGTGTAGCATAATAGTACGACGTTCTCAAGAATGTCGTACTTTAAAAAAACAACAGGGAATAATGANTTCAGGCTGCTATCGCCGCGCCTCCCGAATGCCTTATCCCATTCAAACATCGATCACCACTTTCCCATTGTCCATGTGAAACTTCACATGCAGTTTTACGTCATTCATATTCTCTGAGAATTTCCCATGTGTCTCATCTTCGATCAATGCTCCGTAGAACTCTACAACATCTTGCAACCACTTGATGTCTGAGCTTTCACCTCCTTCTACAGTCTCAATCGTAATTTGATCGGACAACTTTAAACCCCTTTGTTTGCGCGTAGCCTGGATGCTTCTAATAATATTGCGAGCATCAGCTTGGAGAAAAGACTCTCTATTGGTCTGCTGCATTGCAAAATCAATTTGAACCACTATACCCTCCTGAGTTGCTATATCCGCCTGATCATTATTTCTAGCACGATATGTGATACTTGCCTCATCTGGAGATAACACTTCATCAAGACCATCGAGGATGGTGATTGATCCATCTCGCTCTTGTCGAAACTTTCCCTCTTTGCCTGCGCGAATTACTTCTTGCACCTTCGATCCGAGTCTCGGACCGACTTTCCGCGCATCAACCTGAACAAATGCCTCAGCAAAGGCCGTCACTTCATCGAAAAAACGAATGTCCTCCAAATTCAATTCTTCCTTGAGTAACATTTTCTCAGTGTCAGATATGTTTTGCACTCCAGCAACATTCATAAGTGCAAGTCGTACTTTTACTTTTGCATGACGAGAATTGCGGACGCGCATTCCTAAGGAAACAATCGCCCGCAG
>C687J35174_10007474_pt1 | contig 14038 bp, 13 predicted proteins | sample RifCSPhighO2_01_FD_35174 | JGI IMG/M metagenome (IMG submission 35174) | reverse complement strand
CGTAGCTCAGGGGCAGAGCGGACGTTTCATAAGCGTCATGTCGCTGGTTCGAATCCAGCCGTTGGCACACTTCGACTCACTTCGTTCGCTCAGTGCAAGCACTTTTATGTGGTACATTTATATTCTTCTTTGCTCAGACAACAGTTTATATACCGGCTCTTCGAATAATCCCGATGAGAGATTTTCGGAACATAAAAATGGAAAAGGCGGTAGATATACAAGGTCTCACAAGCCAATAAAATTGCTTTACACCGAACAGCTTAAGTCAAAATCTTCAGCATTAAAAAGAGAAAGTCAGATTAAAAGTTGGAGTAGGGAAAAGAAATTACTAATCTTAAAATTAGATATTTAAAACTTAGGTTCTATAGCCTCAATTTTTAAGGTTCGTCCAATCCGCGGAGCAATTTTCTACAAAATGTCTTCGGATTTTTTATCTTTTATTATAATTACTTCTTGCTGTTGAAACTAAAACCTTAAAATTTGTAAACTATGGGGCTTTTTGGTATAATCCCTTGATTATGACAAGAGTAGAAGCTTTAGAAGGCGACAAGGGAACAAATAGTGTTTCCTCTTCACAAAAACCAAGCTTTAAAAATACCCTGGCATTTGTTACAGATGAAAGAGTAAGTTCTGTTCCGATAGAAACAAAAGTCCAGACTCCTCCGAGAAGCAAATGGACGACTCAATCTCAATGGGAAAGAGATTGGGAAATAACTGGAGAATACCTCGGAACAGACAAAACCCTTGAGAAAATTGGTAGAGAGTCTGAGATTAGTAGAGAGTATGTCCACCAAATTGTAAAAAAAGGTGTCAGCCAACTGTATCAAATCCAAAATGCAGAAGTTAAAAGTGAATTTTCCTTGGATCAATTTAGTTACCACAAGCCCCTACCCGTTTCTTCAAGAAGAAGAATGTCAGAAGCTCGGGGAGGCATATCTGTTAGAATAGAAAAAGCACTCTTAGAGGGGAAAACAATCCCTCAGATAGAAAAAGAGTTGAAACCAAGTCAAATTAGTCATGCAAGAGAAGCTCTTCGTGGATGGGGTATAGAAATCCCTTATAAGTTTAGCCCTATTCTTCCACGATTTGAAAAACTAAGAGATCCAAAACTTCCCGATCTAGAAAAACAGAAATTACTTGATAGTGTTGGACACGATGGAGTATTGAGAGCTTTATCTTCTGGCGAAGGGCAATTCATTATGCCTGTTTCAAGAATTGGTTGGCAAGCAGGACTGTTTTTCCGCGTCGACAAAGTTAATATTATTTGTGCACTCCTTAGAAGTAAAGGCATCCCAGCCTCCTATTTTTCACACTTTGTAAGATCTGGCGGAAGAAAAAGAGAGAAGCGCACTTACTATTTCATTTGTGCAACTGATAGAGACCGAGCAATAGAAATCATAAAAGATGCCGAGGAACTTGATCAATTTAGAGTAAATCCTGTTACCATATTTGGTAAAGCTACAGATAGAATACTTAGGATTGGAGAACTTCAGGATAGTGGAGATTACTTGCATTTAGGCCCTCTTGTTATTGAAATAAGAGGAAGGAGTCTAGGTCATATAAAAGCCGAAAATATTATTCTTGACGATTGTCCTGCTTCAGTTTTCCGATATAAGAGAAGTAGCTTCTATAGACTTGATCAAAAAGAACAACTTAGAGAATATCTTAAAAAACGCCTCAGAGAACTTAGGCTTATGTAGATCTTTCGGAGTTTAGCTTTTAACCGCGATTGCTTCTAGACTTTCTATTTTGTATAATCCTGCCTATGAGAGCAAGAGCGGAGCTGGTTAGTGTTTCAGGCAGGGTTGAAGAAGAAAAAGCTCCCGGGCAGATTATATATCTTTTTCCCGGTCAAGGAGTGCAAAAAGTTGGCATGGGGAAAACTTTATATGAGAGCTCCGAAATTGCTCGGGAAATTCTTAATCAACTAAAACCAGAATTATTAAATACCATGTTCAATGGACCGTGTGCAGATCAACTAATTAATGTACTCGATGATACCTCAAATGCACAGCCTGCCATAGTTGCAGTCAGTTTAGCAATTTATTTTGAGTTTCGTAAGATAAATCCTTTATGGCAACCCTTTGCTTATTTACCGCATAGCACCGGCCAAATAAGTGCTTTAGGGGCAAGCGGTGTTATAAATATAAAAACAGCATTGGAAATGGCAACGGTGCGAGGAAGATTAATGCAAGAAATAGGGCAGAAGGAGAAAAATAAAGGCGGAATGCTAGCCCTTTTAGGAGCAACCTTGAAACAAGCAGAAACGCTTTGTGCTAATGCTTCACAAGAGTTTGGAGAAGAAGGTTTATGGGTTGCGAATGATAATACAATAGGTCAGGCAGTTTTAAGCGGTAGAGAAAGCTATATTGCATACGCTGCGATTCATGCAGGAGAAGCGGGAATAAAAAAAGCAGTTCGACTTCCTGTTTCTATTGCTGCACACTGTCCCTTAATGCAAGAAGCGCAAGATTTGTTCGCACAATATTTAGAAAATATAAAGTTTGAAAGACCTGATTCTCCCATTATTCTTAACACGAGACCCGTGGCAACATCGGATCCTGATGAAGTAAAAACGGATTTAATTAATGGGTTAACTACGGGAGTTGGATTTAGGGAAGCTTTACTAAAAGCGTATATAAGCGGAGTTACAAGCTTTGTTGAGATCGGTGCAGGACCATTATCGCGTCTCGTGCAAAAAGCAATACCAGATTCAAGGCGATTCCAAATATCCACATAAATTCATCTTTATTCTTTCATTCTTCTTTTGATATATTTCTACATATTGCTTTGGTGGTAATTAGTCTTTATTATCAACCTATGATAAATCCCGAAGCGATTTGCGGAAATTGCAAATTTTTTGATCCAAACGGAGTTGACAGCAAACCAATCGGTAAATTAATTGGTTCAGATGCTAAAGTAATTAAGGGCTTATGTAGGGCTTCAAAAGGACTTGTTCTTGGTGAGAGACTTACTATTCAAAATTGTGCAATGCCAGACGGTACATTTAAACCACGGGAAGCAGTTATTTTTGAAGCGTAACATACCCCTCAAGCACCGCGTGCTCTGATTCAAGCCCCCGATGTGATATAATTTTTCTCACCTCTATGGTTAATAAGCCGATTGGAATTCTCGATTCTGGTGTTGGGGGATTATCGATTTGGAGGCAGATTGTTGAGAAGCTTCCAAACGAATCAACAATTTATATCGCAGATTCAAAAAATTGTCCATACGGCAGTAAATCCTCGGAAAAAATTTATCAACTTTCCAAAAAACTAATTACATTTTTGGTTAAAAAGAAAGTTAAATTAATAGTTCTAGCTTGTAATACAGTAACAGTTACCTGTTTACCTAAGTTGAGGAAGGAGTTTCCAAAAACACCGATTATTGGAACAGTCCCCGTAATAAAAACAGCCTTAGAAATTACCAAAAATAATAATATCGGAGTTTTATCAACTGTAAGAACTGCAAAAAGCAAATATCAGAGAAAATTAATACAAACCTTTGCCGGGGGAACAAGAGTTTTGAATATTGGCACAGATAAGCTTGTCCCAATTGTTGAAAGCGGAGAGACGAACATGGCTAAGATCAATAAAATTTTGAATGAAGAACTGAAACCCTTTCTGGATTTTAAAATTGATACTTTGGCTCTTGGCTGTTCCCATTTCCCATTTTTGAAAAAAGAAATGCAAAAAATTTTAGGCAAGAAAGTTCTAATTTTGGATTCTTCCCCTGCGATTGCAAGACAAGTTGAAAGAGTTCTTAAAAACAATAACGAACTTTCGGTATATAATAGTTTTGGACATACCTTATTGACAACCGGAGAGTTTGGGAAGTTCAATGGGCTCTCAAAGAAAATATTAGGGAAACGATTTAAAAATGTTTTAATAAAAAGAATTTCTTTATGACAGATAAATTTAAGGATAAGAGGATTGCAGTGATCGGGCTTGGAATAGAAGGCTTATCGAGTGTAAAATTTTTAAAAAAAAAGGGATCAAAGGTTACTGTCCTTGACAAAAAACAGGGTAAAGATTATTTGAAGAATCTAGATCGGTACGATCTGGTTGTTAGAAGCCCGGGAGTTAAATTGGAACTTTTAGAAAAATATGTATCAAGGGATAAGATAACTTCTCAAATAAAACTATTTTTCGATCTTTGCCCATGCCCGATTATCGGAGTAACCGGAACAAAAGGAAAAGGGACAACTTCCTCGTTAATTTACGAAATGCTGCGAAAACAGGACTTTGATGCATATCTTGGAGGNAATATNGGNAAGCCTCCTTTGGATTTTTTGGATAAACTTAATGCTCAATCAAAAGTTGTCCTAGAGCTGTCCAGTTTTCAACTCCAAGACCTTACAAAATCTCCTCATATTGCAATTATGCTTATGACAACGAGTGAGCATCTTGATTATCACAAAGATACACATGAATATGTTAATTCAAAGAGAAATGTCCTCCGTTTTCAGAATTCCTCAGACATTGTGATTGTAAATAAAGATTATCCGGCGAGTAACGAATCTGATATTCATACGACAGGCAAGGTTTATAAAGTATCAAGAGAGAATGTGGCTCAGGATGGTTGTTATGTTGAGGATGGAAAAATAAAAGCAAGAACCACTTTTGGTAAAAACAAGACGCGAGTTTTAGAAATTATAAAAACGGGGGAGATTCTTTTGCCAGGAAAACACAATCTGGAGAATGTTTGTGCGGCTGTTATGGCAGCAATTCTTCTGGGAGTTTCTAAAGAAAACATCATCGCGGTTCTTAGAATCTTTAGAGGACTCGAGCATCGTTTGGAACTTGTTGGTAAGGTAAGCGGGGTAAGATTTTATGATGATTCATTCTCTACGATTCCAGAGACGACAATTGCAGCGATTGGAGCATTTAAAGATCCTGAGATTTTAATACTTGGTGGATCGAGTAAGAATAGTGATTTCAAAGAACTTGGGGAAGTTATTTCATCATCCAATAACATAAAAGCAATTATTGGAATAGGAGCTGAATGGCCTCGCATTCAGCAACAATTAACAATTAACAATTCACAATTAACTATAATCGAGGGACTTAAAAATATGGGGGAAGTTGTTCAAAAAGCAGTATCGATATCAGAGCCAGGAGATGTTGTGCTCCTTTCTCCTGCCTGCGCTTCTTTTGATATGTTTAAAAACTACAAAGACCGAGGAGATAAGTTTAAAAAAGAAGTCAGAAAGCTTATTTGATACAATACACTTATGAAGAAAGTTATTTTTTCCGGCATTCAGCCATCTGGGAATTTACATATAGGGAATTATATTGGAGCGATTCAGCAGTGGGTTAAACTTCAAGAGGAAACAGAAGCATTTTTCTGTATTGTTGATTTGCATGCAATTACTGTTGCGCAATATCCTAAAACCTTAAAAGAAAAAGTCTTGGATACAGCGGCGTTATATCTGGCCTGTGGTATTGATCCAAAGAAATCTCATATTTTCGTTCAATCTGAAAATCCGGATCACTCTTACCTCGCATGGCTTTTAAATTGCATAACGCCCTTGGGCCAGTTGGAAAGAATGACTCAATTTAAAGATAAAAGTCTGAAGCAGAAAGAGGGTACGACCGCAGGGCTTTTTGATTACCCGGTTTTAATGGCAGCAGATATTTTACTTTATCAAACAGATGAAGTTCCTGTCGGTGAAGATCAGAAGCAACACACCGAACTTACAAGAGATTTAGCAGAAAAATTCAATCGAGATTTTGGGCAAGTTTTTAAAATTCCAAAACCATTGATTCAAAAAGAAACTGCAAGAATTATGAGTCTTGCGGATCCTCAATCAAAAATGAGCAAGTCGGATAATGACCCACTGGGTACAATAAATCTTCTGGATTCAGAAGAACAAATAAGAGAAAAAATAAAAAAGGCGGTTACCGATTCCGGCTCAGAAGTTAAATATGGCAATGATAAGCCGGCCATTTCAAACTTATTAACCATTTATTCGGTTTTTTCAGGAGAGTCCCCAATAGAAACTGAGGCGAGTTTTAAGAGAAAGACTTACTCAGAGTTCAAAGAGGAATTGACAAAAGTGGTAAATAAAAAATTAAAAGAAATACGAGAAGAATATCAAAGAATAAGAAATGATGAAAAAGCCTTAAGACAGATCTTGGATGAAGGGGCTAAATATGCAAGAAGTAAATCTTCCCAAACTTTAAAAGAAGTAAAAGAAAAAATGGGTCTTTCTTCTTAATTTAGAATTTACAGTTCAGAATTCAGAATCAAGCATAGATTTAGGGTTGCCCGATTAAATCGGGGTTGGCAAACAGCTTCAATTATGCTATACTTCGGTTTATGACAAGCGGCAAAAAAACCAACCCTTCTTTGGGCAGGCAGGGCAAAAAACAAAAAATCTTCAAAGTAAAACTCAATACTTCCTGGAAAAATCTTTTTCTCTACGGATTTCTTGTACTTATTGCAGGATTCCTTTTTTTAGGCGTAACGGCGCCTTTGGAACAAATAAACACAGTGCCTCTTTCTCAGGTTATCTCCGATGTAAAGGCGGGAAAAGTTAAAGAAATTTCTATACTCGATAATAAATTAACAATTAAAGAGCAAGATAAGACAGTTCAGGCTTTTAAAGAACCGGGAGCAAACACATATCAGCTTTTCAAAGATGCAGGCGTGTCTTTAGACAAAACAAAAGTTTTGGTAAAGGATGAAACAGGTTTAAACAATTGGGTCAATATTATATCTTCGATTCTTCCAATAGTATTAATGGTTGCATTTTTCTACTTTATTTTCCGCCAGGCAAGGGGAGCTCAGGAAAATATTTTTTCTTTTGGACAATCAAGAGCAAAATTATTCTCAAAAAATACTCCAAAAATAAAATTCTCAGATGTTGCAGGAGTCGATGAGGCAAAGCAGGAGCTTACAGAAATTGTAGATTTTCTTAAAAATCCCGGAAAATATAAGGCAATGGGAGCAAGAACTCCAAAAGGCGTTTTAATGGTTGGTCCGTCGGGAACAGGAAAGACTCTGCTCGCTCGGGCTACTGCGGGAGAAGCAAGTGTTCCATTTTTTTCTATGGCAGGGTCGGAATTTATGGAAATGCTGGTTGGCGTTGGAGCATCAAGAGTCAGAGATTTATTTAACACTGCAAAAAAAAGCCAACCTGCAATAATTTTTATAGATGAGGTTGATGCAATTGGAAGACAGCGAGGAGCGGGAATAATGGGAGGACATGATGAGAGAGAACAGACTTTAAATCAGATCTTAGTTGAAATGGATGGATTTGCTCCAACAGAACAACTCGTTGTTATTGCGGCAACAAATAGGCCCGATGTTTTGGATCCTGCATTGATAAGACCAGGAAGATTTGACAGAAGAGTTATGCTGGACATGCCTGATGTTGTTGGAAGAAAGGCGATCTTGTCTATTCATGCACGGGGAAAACCATTTGAAAAAAACGTAGATTGGGAAAGGGTTGCAAAAAGAACAGTAGGATTTTCGGGCGCCGATATTGAAAACATGTTAAATGAAGCGGCGATTTTGGCTGCCCGTTTGGGAAAAAAGGAAATAGATATGAAAGATTTGGAAGAAGCCGCAACAAAAGTAAAGCTGGGACCTGAGAAAAAAAGACTTCAGACAGATGAAGACAGAAAAATGACAGCATATCATGAGGCAGGGCACGCATTAGTTTCTTGGGAAATGCCGCATATGGATCCAGTGCACCGAATCTCAATCGTTTCGCGAGGGCTTTCTTTAGGACACACAATGATGGAACCAACCGAGCATGTTCATGAAACAAAAACAAGGCTTATTGAGCAGATAAGCGTGATGCTCGGCGGAAGAGCGGCAGAGAGTTTAGTTTTTTCGGAGATGACAACAGGAGCATCCGATGATATTGCAAAAGCAACGGAAGTGGCCCGAACAATGGTTGTTGAATTTGGAATGAGCGACTTAGGCCCAATAAACTTAGACGGAGAAAGAAAAAGATATTTTGAACAGTCTACTGTATCACAGGAAATGGCGGCAAAAATTGACGAGCAGGTTAAAAGAATAACAGACGCAGCTTACAAAAGAGCCGCTTCAATATTAGTTAAGCTTAGAAAAAAACTTGATCTTCTGGCTTCGGAACTTCTTATAAAAGAAACAATTGAATCGGAAGAATTCCAAAGATTAATTGGTCCAAAACCAGCCCTTCTGCCCGCCAAAGCCTAAAAGATTTCGATCTACTTTTTAATTTTCCCATTGACTTTTCCAAAACAAAGAAGCTTTTTCTTACAAAGATGAGATAAATTGTTGTTCAGTAAATCCACTTTTATAAATAGCCATGATCAGTAGAGAAAATCTCAGAACTCTTCCAGAAGAAGAAATGCAGAAAATAAGAGATAGTGTAACAAGAACTGATACGCCGCTGGCTATAGCAGTTCATGATTTTATAAGAAGGGTTGAAAAACAATCACATATACACCGTCCAGATAGTATAAAGATTAAAAACAACGGCCACTCAAGAAGGGCAGATTCTCCGCAAACCACCATAATTTCATCAGTCGCTTGATTTAAAAAGTTCACTTCGATTTAACTCAGCGTAAACTCCGTTCGTAGACTCTGGGGAGCAAGTATACTGTTTATCTAGCAAAACTCCTCTCCCAAACCCCAAATTAAATAGCTTTGATGATATAATACCTTCGTGGAGAAATTCGTACTTATTGACGGGAATGCGATTGTTCATAGGGCTTATCATGTAATGCCGCCATTAACGCGCTCAGATGGTACTCCAACCGGCGCTGTTCAGGGATTTTTCTCCATGATCTTAAAGATGATTGTAGATCTTGCCCCTGCACATATTGCAATTGCTTTTGACAGCCCAAGCCCAAACTTTAGAAAAGAACTTTTTAAAGACTATCAATCTCAGCGTCCCGCAATGGAAAGCGATCTTTCGCCTCAGTTTGGAATAATCCAGGGGATTTTAAAGAATGCAAAAATATCTGTTTATGCTGTTGAGGGTCTTGAAGCAGATGATATTATAGGAACAATTGCAGAAAAGGCAAAAGAAACCGGGCATCTGGTTTATATTTTAACCGGCGATAGAGACATGCTCCAGCTTGTAAATCACAAAACAAAAGTTTTAGCCCCGGTTAAGGGAATTTCTGAAATGATTCTTTACGATGAAGATAAAGTTAAAGAAAAATACGGCATAACACCTGAACAATTTGTTGAGCTTAAGGCATTAATGGGCGATAGCTCTGATAATTATCCCGGAGTTTCGGGAATCGGACCTAAGACCGCTGCGAATTTAATCAATGAATACGGATCCGTTGATAATATTTACAAAAATATGTCAAAAATAAAAGCTAAAAACCCAAAACTGGCAGAAAAACTTGAAAAGAGCAGAGATAACGCAAAACTCGCTCATCAGCTTGCAACAATTTTAACAGACGCCCCGTTTGATTATGATTTTTCAGACTGCGATATGAAAAATTTGGATATTTCGGGATTTAAAAAAGCCCTTGAAGCTTATGATTTTAAAACCCTGCCAAAACGGCTTGATGGAATTTTTAAAAAGAGCGGAAAAATAGAGAAAATTTCAAAAACGCAGATGAAGTTAATATAATGAGAGTTGCTCTGGTTCATGATTATATAAAAGAATATGGAGGAGCGGAGAGAGTTTTGGAAGTTCTGCATGAGATTTGGCCGGATGCGCCTGTTTATACCACAATTTTTTTACCCGAATTCCTTGGACCTCACAAAGTACGATTTAAAAATTGGAAAATTAAAACCTCGTTTCTTCAAGCTCTTCCTTTTAAGTCAAAATTGATAAGTCCGATTCGCATAATCGCTCCTTTTGTTTTTCGATCTTTCGATTTTTCTAAGTTTGATGTCGTAATCGTTTCTGCAACAGGAGCATACAGTCCGAATATGATTCGGACAACAATTAACAATCAACAATTAACAATCAACAAAAAGACAGTTCATATCTGTTACTGCCATACTCCTCCCCGATATCTTTATGGTTATGCAACAGCAAGAGAATGGAAAAATAATTTAGTTTTTCGAATTTTTGGGGAGCTTGCAAACCATTTTTTAAGGTTAGTTGATTATAAAAGCTCCCAAAATGTAGATTTTTTTATTGCCAATTCAAAAAATGTTGCAGATAGAATTAAAAAATTCTATAGAAAAGACTCAATAGTTATTTATCCTCCAGTTGATGTCGCTTGGCAACCACATTTATCAGATGACGCTCGCCAGAGTGTTCCTAAATCTTCAAAAGTTTCCCGCTCGCTAAGTGAACGCCGATACCAGAGGTTAAAGTCTAAGCAAAGTAAAACTGCATCGTCGTTCAGTTCATCTGAAAATGAATTGCCTCGCTCTTATTATCTTGCTGGGGGGAGATTAGCCAGACCAAAACATGTTGATTTAATCGTTGAAACTTTTGCGAAATTAAACTTGCCACTTAAAATTTTCGGCAAAGGGTTTGCAGGCTATGAACTAGATCTTAAGTTAAAAGTTAAAAGTCAAAAGTCAAAAGTTGAGTTCGTAGGGGAAGTTTCGGATGAAGAAAAGTTAGAGCTTATGAAAAATGCTAAAGCTTTTATTTTTGCATCAGAAGATGAGGATTTTGGGATTACTCCGGTTGAGGCAATGAGCGTTGGTACGCCTGTTATCGCGTATAGATCCGGAGGAGTTTTGGAGTCGGTTGTCGAAGGGAAAACGGGGATATTTTTTGATGAATTATCAGTTGAAAGTCTTGGTAAAGCAATAAAACAATTCAATAGCCTGCCTGCCGGCAGGCAGGGTTCAAAAATAAATTCAGATGAATGTGTAGCCCAAGCCCAAAAATTCTCAAAAGAGAGGTTTAAGAGAGAAATTAAGGAGTTTGTAGAGAAAAATTATGCCTGAGTTACCGGAAGTTGAAACTATCAGATTGGGGCTTCAAAAATATCTTGTCGGGCACAGGATCGAAAAGGTTGATGTAAGGCTTCCCAAAATTTTTCAGGGGGATGTCAAAAATATTGAAGGCGGCAAGATTATTTCTGTAAGACGATTTGGAAAAGGTTTAGTTATTGATCTGGAAAATAAAAATTCAATAGCGATCCACATAAAACTTACAGGACAACTTATTTATAGAGGTCCGAATCTTAAACAAAAAGTTATCCTTTCAAAAAAAGCGGGTGATAGTCTGCCGAGCTCGAGAACTCACGTAATTTTTGAACTCGATAAAGGCGGATTTTTATACTATAACGATTTAAGGCAGTTCGGGTGGATCAAAATTGTAAAAACGGATGAGGTTTTTGATCTGCCATTTTTTAAAAGACTAGGTCCCGAGCTTCTTCCTTCGTCAGGACAAGCTCCTCTAACACTGCAAATGTTTAAAAAGATTATTCATTCTTCAAAACTTTCGATAAAACCGTTTCTTATGGATCAAAAAAAGATTGGGGGAATAGGGAACATTTACGCAAACGACGGACTTTTTGATGCCGAGATTGATCCACGAAGAAGAGCGGGGACGTTGTCAGAAGAAGAAATTAAAAAGCTTTATAGCTCCCTTCTCAAAGTTTTAAAAGCAGGATTTAAATATAAAGGCGCATCGGAACTTAATTTTGTAAATGTTTTAGGAGAAGAGGGAGATTATCAAAAACACTTTTTAGTTTATTCAAGAGAAGGGCAAAAGTGCAAAAGATCCGGACGCCGCTCGAAGAGCTCTGCCCGGCAAGACGATCACATTATCAAAAAAATAAAACTCGGCGGCCGCGGGACCTACTACTGCGAAAGATGCCAAAAATAATTTCAATTTCAATATTTTTAAAACTCCTTGTTTTTTGGTATTATAGATGTTAACATTAGTGTCTAGTACTTCGGATACACTGAGTGCTAGTTTTTTATGGGTTCGACAGGATCACGATACATGGGCGATAATCATAAGGAAAAGATTGTAATGTCCATTGGAGGGTCCCTTATTATTCCAAACGGAGGAGTCAACACCGATTTTCTCCAAAAGCTTAATCAGTTCGTTCGAGCACAACTGGCGAAAAACAAAAATCGCCAGTTTTTTTTGGTTGTAGGCGGTGGATCGATTGCAAGACACTACCGTGATGCGGGAGAGAAAGTTATCGGACACGAACTCACCCGTGATGATTTAGACTGGCTTGGAATTCATGCAACAAAACTAAATGCACATCTTGTTCGAACCATCTTTCGCGACATTGCCCACCCCTATATTCTTAAGCACTACGAAATTATTCGAAAAGTCACAGAGCCGATTGTTGTTGCTGCGGGATGGAAACCAGGCTGGTCTACGGATTATGATGCTATCCTTCTTTGCGAAGATTATGGATCAAGAACAGTTATAAATCTTACAAATATTGAAAAGGTTTACGATAAGGATCCTAATAAATTTCAAGATGCAAAATCTTATGACAAGATTTCATGGAAGGATTTCAGAAAGATTGTGGGAGATGAATGGATACCGGGGATTAATGCGCCGTTTGATCCTGTGGCTGCCAAAAAAGCCCAGGAACTTGGAGTGACCGTTGCAGTGCTTAAGGGAGACGATTTTGAGAATCTTGAGAATTATTTTAACGGCAAAAAGTTTGTTGGTACCGTGATAAAATAGAGCCGATGTTTCTCAAAAGCCTCAGTCTTGTCAATTATAGAAACTACGATAAGTCAGATTTTAAGTTTACAAAAAATGTATCCATTATCGTTGGTCCGAATACTGCGGGCAAAACAAATCTTGTAGAAGCCATATTTTATCTCTCAACAGGAAGAAGTTCTAAAGCAGAAAAAGATGCAGATTTGATACGTTTTTCGGAAAATACAGCCAGGATTTCGGGAGAACTTGCGGATAAAACGGAACTTTCTTTTGTTGTCTCAAAAACAGAAACAGGAAACATTCAGAAAAAGTATCTGGTAAACGGTGTTTCAAAAAGCCGATCGAATTTTGCAGGCAATTTGGCTTGTATACTTTTTTCTCCGGAGGATTTGGATATAATAATCGGCGGGCCAAACTTAAGAAGAAAATTATTGGATAATCTTTTAGAGCAGGTAGATAAAGACTATAGAAATGCGGCAATTGTTTATGCAAAAGCTCTTCGGCAAAGAAACGCTCTTTTAGACAGAGCAAGAGAATCCGGGCAAAGACAAGAAAAACTTTTTGAGTATTGGGATAATCTTTTAATAGATAACGGGGCGGTTATTACAAAAAAAAGAGAGGAGTTTGTACGGTTTATAAATGATTTTTCAAAAGAAATTTTTGATTTTATTGTTTTTTACGATAAAAGTATTGTATCTTCGGCACGGCTTTTGCAATATAAAGATGCAGAAGTGGGGGCAGGGGTAACACTGGTTGGTCCGCATCGAGATGATTTGTCTTTTAGCATGTTTAATCCGCCAGCTGGCGGACAGGGAACAACACATGACATAAAATCTTTTGGATCAAGGGGACAACAAAGATTAACTATTCTTCAGATGAAAATTATTGAGCTTTCTTTTATAGAAAAAATAATAGAACAAAAACCCATCCTTATTTTGGATGATATATTTTCAGAGCTTGACTCAGGACATATAAAACTGGTTCTTCAGATGATTGAAAGACAGCCCGCCTCGCCCGGCGAGCGGACGAGTCGAGGCGGGCAATCAATTGTTACGACTACGCATAAAGAATTCGTTGATTCAAAAATTTTTAAAAACTCCGACGTGATAGAATTGGATAAATAACAGTTAACAATTTACATTTAACAATTAACTTATGAGAAAGTTTAATACAGAAATTTTAAAAAAACTCTATACTCCGCCGTCTGATTCTCATAAAGGACAAAACGGAAAGCTGCTTTTAATCGGGGGATCCAAGATTTTTCATGCGGCTTCACTCTGGTCCCTAAAGGTTGCATCAAGAATAGTTGACATGGTTTTTTATTCATCGGTGCCTGAAAATAATCAAATAGTTCAAAAGGCAAAGCAGGAATTTAGAGACGGAATAGTAGTGTCGCGAAATAAGATCGAAGATTACATAAATGAAGCTGATTGTATTTTGATTGGTCCGGGATTGCCTCGTAAAGAGGGAGAG
>C687J35174_10007471_pt1 | contig 14041 bp, 19 predicted proteins | sample RifCSPhighO2_01_FD_35174 | JGI IMG/M metagenome (IMG submission 35174) | reverse complement strand
TAGCCCCAGATAATCTTAAATACCCTATTCTGGTTGTGATTTTGTGTAGACACGCTGGCAGGCCAGCCCCCTGCTGTACGCAAACGGGCTTCATGGCGGGCGCAAAGGAGTGCGTGACGTAACGGTCTGAGCGTCTTGATAGCGACGTTGACGTTCTGTCCGGTTCGATCGCACTCTTTCGAAATGGGTCAGACCTTGATCGGAGCAGCCCTAAGGAGGAGCTGCGGTGCTTACTGGGGCACAGAGCTGAGAAGCTATCAGGGCTAACGTTGAGATGCGTGCCGAGCAATCTCCCCGTCTACACACTTTTGTTCTTATTTACACTGTGGAGATATTTAACTGGGAGATTCAGGTACGTAGTCGCTCATTGTTTTATAGAGAGCTAAAGAAGTTGCTTGGGTGACTACGCGTCTGGATTTTGTAGGCACCAAATATAATTAACTATTCTATTGCCTTATCCCTACATTTTGATTAAAAAGCAATATTTATATACCTTGTAGGTATAAGAACCATATGAGGATTGTTACAAAGAAAGTTGGGAACAAAAGATATTTTTATCTAAAACACTCTAAAAGAAAGGGAGATAGAATAATTACAAAGGAAAAATACTTGGGGGCGGAAATTCCGGTAGATATCGAGGAAATCAGTTCTAAATTTAAAAAAGAAGTTGGCCTGGGCCTGAACAAAAAGTTGGAGGCGATAAAGAAAAATTTCCAAAATGAATGGAAAAGAATTCCGGAAAGTGCAAAAAAAAGAGAGCTTGAAGAGATATCAATTGCATTTACCTATAATACCAATGCGATAGAAGGTTCAACTATAACTCTGGCTGAAACAAGGGAGATTGTGCACGACAAAATATCTCCAAATAAATCTCTGAGGGATGTTAGAGAGACTGAAGCACATAGTGAAATATTCTTGGCTATGCTGAGTAAAAAAGAAGAGATAACTAACGCTCTTTTATTAAGATGGCATGAAGAAATTTTTGGCATGACCAAATCTGATATTGCTGGAAAGTTTAGAGATTATCTCGTGCGAGTTGGACCGTATCTTGCTCCTGATTGGCAGGAAGTTAAAAAGATGATGAACGAACTAATTAGTTTTATTAGTAATAATAAACACATGAATTCTGTAGAACTATCTGCGAGAGCGCATTACAAATTTGAGAAAGTCCATCCGTTTGGAGATGGTAATGGGAGGATAGGCAGACTGCTCATTAATCATATTCTTTGGCATTCGGGGCATCCTATGTTGATTATCGAATATAAAAAAAGGAAATCTTATTACCGTGCTTTGCAAGGGGACGAACAGCGTTTTGTTTCGTATTTTATGCGGAGATATTTGACTGTGCATAAGAAGAGATATCTCTAGATTCGGTTTCTACGAGTGTTTATATAGAGCATTTGATTGAGGAGAATATGGCAGCAACACCTCCGGGTCCAAAGAAAAGAAAACTGGACTATATGGTTGACCAAGCGACTTTTGATGAATTCATGAAGGCGTGCAGCAGAAAAGGATTTGCGCCGCAGGTTGTTCTTGAACAAGCGATGCGGAAGTTTATTCAAAGCGGGCAGATTTGAAGTTAAATTAGGGTTAATCTAAAGAAAATTGTGGGTGGTGTGAGGGAAGATGAATTTACATAAAGTTGCCAAATGGATAACTTATGGATTAATCGCTCTTCTGTTTATTGTATCTGTAATGTTATGGTTGCGAATGGTTCCGTTCGTAAATCAGTCTTGAAATTTCTGTAAAAAACTAACCTAAATTATTGACTTATTTCCCAGAGCCGGCAAAAAGCGAGGATTTATAAGCCCACAAATAAGGGAGATATACATGAAAGGAAAAGTAAAGTTCTTCAATGAAACGAAGGGATTCGGATTCATCGCAGGCGAAGACGGAAAAGAATACTTCGTCCACAGCACGGGCGTTGCAAGTGGGAACCTGATGAAAGATGATTCTGTTACCTTTGAAGTTGAACAGGGCGATAAGGGCCCAAAGGCTGTTAAGGTCAACAAGGCTTAAGATTTTTTAGATGCACTCATTACGTTTAAATAACGAAACTACCTTGATAGTGCATGCAAAAGAGGGGGCAATTTTTTCTGATTGCGACGCTGATTACTGTTGGTATCCTTTTTAGCTTGACTAGCACGATGAATGAAGCACGCACGAGCTCGCAGAACGAAGTATTTTATGACCTGTCCTCTGAGATTAAGTCGGAAAGCGTGCAGGTTATCAATTATGGCGTGTACAACCAGCGCGGCAGCTCGGAACGTTCGGAACTGCTTGCCTCTTTCCTAGAGGAATATGCGGAGCATATTGCCCAAGACCGTGTGCTGTTTGTCTTTGGCAATGAAGCAGAATTGAAGGGATTTTCTTTTGCGACAGGTCTGCGTGGAAGCGTTGGAATTGCGACTGGCGGCGGTGAGACAGTTATTCAGATACGACAGGTGAAGCGTGAGAGCGCAGTTGTATGGGAAAATAATGGAGAGGTGAGCGTGAGGATTAGCGGAGCCACGTATAAGTTTAATCTTCGTGAAGGTGAGAATTTCTTTTTCGTAATTATAAAGGAGCGTGACGATGAATCGTTTGTCAGCACAGGCTAAACGCGGGGAGAGCACGATTCTTGGCTACGTATTGCTAATCGTGCTTGCGATTGGCATGGCTGGAGCAGTTTATGCGTATTTGAAACTGTATGTTCCTAAAGAAGTTCCGCGCTGTCCTGAAGATGTTAAATTAAGCATTGAAGAAGTTAGCTGCGAGGGCGGCTGGTTGAGCGTGACTATTGGCAATCGAGGGCTATTTAATGTGCAGGGAGCTTATGTGCGGGTCGGCAATATGAGCGAAGCACATAAAAAACTTGTCAATTGTCCTGACCTACAAAAGCCGCTACCTCCTGACTGCGCGCTTTACTTTTATCAAGGTCCCCCTTATATTTTAAAGGCGTTAAAGCCTGGAGAGCGTAATGTGCAGAGGTATAATTATTCTGAACTTGGAAGCCGAGAGATTGAAATAGAGCCGATTTATGTTATTGCTAATGGCACACGCGCCTTATGTGACAACGTGATTGTAACTAAGGAGATATCATGCACGTAAAAAAATTGATGAANAGGGGCATCACACCAGTTATTGCAACAGTGCTATTGATTGTGCTCACGTTAGTTGGCGGAGGGGTTGTTGCATATTTTACAATTCCTGCAGCAAAGAGCGTAGATAGTTCCTGCCTTGAAGCAATTAGCAAAATTAGTTTTGAAGATGTAGATTTCAGTTGCCGTTTGAATGATGAGTTTAACCCGATAGGAAGCGAGGCGTTAGAAGGTTTCTCGGTGCGCATAAGCGATTCGAGCGTTGTTGGTTTTCAAGTTGGTTTTCAGGATGATGGAAGCGCAGATACCTACCGAATAACTTCAGGAGCTACGCATAACGCGCTTTGCGTTTTGGGAGGTGATTTCAATCAGNCACTTTCTGTGCCCCCTGCGGGCGGTGTGCAGACCTATGTTGTAAAGGGCGCGCATGAAAAAATCTATCTTGCCCCGATTCTTGCTTCGGGAAAATCCTGTTTTACTGAGGCGCGGAAAGAGATTGTCATTAGCACTTCGTGCGCTGACCCTGCTGTGCGCACAAGCATGCTTGAATGCTATTTTGAACAAGGCCAGCCGCGCTGCGGTGATGGTCGTGTAAATCAGGTGAGCGAGGAGTGCGACACGAACGCTGTTGCGTGTGCTGTCAACGGCTATGCGGGCACGCAGGCATGTGATAATAGTTGCAAGCTTGCTCAAACATGTGTGTCTACAGAAAAGTGCGGGGACAATATAATCAACGGCAATGAAGAATGTGATGGAAGCAATGCAGCAGTGTGCCAGGCGAGCGGCGGTGTATGTTCGCAGAGTTGCGGATGTGAGTTAATAGGCGGTGTACAATGGGACAACGGTCGTGTAAATCACGGTGAACCTGCAGGAATTACGATTACTGGAACGAATATTGGCGGCGAGTCTATTGAAGTTTTCATTTACGAAGCTAACTGGTGGTTATGGCCTGACAGGCTTATGACACCAACACCGCTTAGAGGAACTTATGGGGNGCAANCANTGCATCTTAATTGGANTGGTGAATGGATATGCGACTTTGTAAGGGGTTTGTGCGGNGAGCCAGAGTATTATGCGATTGCGCGCTTGGCGCGGGCAACTTCTGTGTCTGCACGAAGTGGTATCTTGCGTGTTAACGCGCCTTCCCCTGCGTGCGGCAATGGGGTGATAGAATTTGGTCCACCGTTAGAGGAAGATTGTGAACCGCCTGAGAACGCGTGCGTGCCTCCGTATGGAAATAGCTGCGGATATTGCAGTTCGGGAACGTGCAGATTAGTTACGTTGCAAGGCTCTTATTGCGGAGATGGTGTAAGAGACCTATCCTATGGGGAGTCGTGCGACGACGATGATTTAGGCGGGCATANTTGCACGACAATTGGACAAGGATTTACTCAAGGCAATCTTGGCTGTACAAATAGCTGTACGTTTGATACACAAGGATGCAGCACATCAGGTACGCCTCCCGGTTATGGCAGTGGAGTGTGCGGCAATGGAATACGAGAAGACCCTGAAGCATGTGATGATGGTAATGTAAATAATGGTGATGCGTGCACAAACCAATGCCTTCTTGCTGTATGCGGCGACAGTTTTGTTTGGTTTGGAACAGAAGTGTGCGACCCTGCGGGATCTGTTTGCACAGCACCTGGAGGTTCTTCTGGAACAGTTGGAAGCGGGTTCATCGGTGGAAACGCTGCTGCTTCGAGCAACAATGAAGGCGTATGCTCGGCTGACTGCAGGCAGTGCACTGGATAAATATAAAAAAGGAGATAGTTGTATAAAAACATGAATTTTTCAAAACAATTGACGAAAAAAGGAGTTACTCCAGTTATCGCGACTACGCTATTAATTGCGATTGTCATTGTGCTTGCGGGCATCGTGTTTATATGGGCGCGGGGTTTTGTGGGAGAAGCAGTTCAGAAGAACAACGAACCAATTGAGCGCTCGTGCGAGCGCGTTTCACTTGATGTAAGCATTGTGCAGAGCGCCAGCGACGTATCTCTCGACGTTAATAATCAGGGCAACGTGCCTCTTGCAGGATTCAAAATTGCGCTTGAACGCGACGGCAATGTTGATGTATTATCTGTTGAAGGAAGTTCGCTGAATGTCGGGACATCGAAACGCTTCTCTCTGCGAGAAATATATGATGCAAGTGTAACTAGCGCGTCAGTAGTGCCTGTGCTGCGCGGGCAGCGCGGTGAAAGCCTGCAGGATTATGTATGCAATGAGCGCTATGGCATTGAAGCTAGAGTTGTTTAGAAAGGTATAAAAAAGGACTTGGCTTTAAGCGATAATGAATAGCAAGAGAGGTGTGAGTCCGGTTATTGCGACGGTTCTTCTGCTGGTGCTGACACTTGTGGCAGTGAGCATTTTATCTGTGTTTATTATTCCTTTTGTTAAGAATAGCCTTGAGGGCAGCAAAGACTGCGTTGATGTGCTTGGAGGGATACGATTTGATAGCGGTTCTTCCTATAATTGCAAGGTTGCCAGTCGAACAGGATTTTCAGTGCGCATAGACAATCCAAATATTGTCGGTTTCAAGCTATCTCTATATGCGCAGGGCGTTGCCGACCCTTACACGATTCAGAATGGTTCGAGTCATGCGAAGTTGCGCATGCTACGCGCTGCCACCTTTAACACTCCTCTTGAAGTTCCTATCGAAGGAGGATTGCGAACATATGTGGCAATCGGCGCATATGACCGCGTTGAAGTGAATCCTATTCTCAAAAACGGCAAACTCTGTGACGCGAGAGAGCAAATAGAGGTGCAAGGATGCACTGACCAGAATGTCATTGACCTCCTTTCAACTCCCTAAGCATGGCGCGACTCGGGCAGGTGTGGGTTGAAACAGTTGTTTACACTCTTGTCGGCTTGAGCTTAATTGGTCTTGTGCTGGCGTTTGTCATACCAAAAGTTAATGAATACCGCGACAGAAGCGTTGTTGAGAACACGATTGCGGCCCTGAACGTGATTGACGGAAAGATAAGCGAAGTTCTTGAAGCGCCGCTTAACACGCGAGTAGTTGATATGACGCTCAAGCGCGGTGAGTTCTACTTTAATGCAAGTTCAAATAGGATTTATTATATCCTTGAGGACAGCAAGGCGGCCTATTCTGAGCCCAACGAACTCGTGTCAATTGGGAGAATAACTATATTTACTGAGCCGAAAACTAAAGGAGTTCATAGAATAACGCTATTTATAGACTACGCCTTTAATCTTGACTACGCTAATAATAATAGTGTTCGGAAATACTCTTCGGCCTCTGTGCCTTATAGGTTTTCGTTTACTAATCAGGGCACTAATGACGATAATGGCGTGCCCACGATTATTTTCAGGGAACTTTCCGAAGGATAAGTTTAAATAACAAAACGCCCGTTTAACGACGGGAAAGATGGCGATACATGTCAATTTAAGTCCTCCGATTCCGGCGCTTGCTAGGAATGCTGACAAAACGAAAGTGGATATTCGTTATTCGTTAGTTTCTCCGTATGCAAATGCACACATTTACTGGGATTCTAAAGCTGGAGAGTTGATGTATGAGATTGAAGAACCAGTTCTCAAACCGGAAGAGCGGGTCAGTCTTGATGCTATTGAAGAGGCCATGCTTGAGCTGGTGAATATCAATGTCGTGGTAGAGAAGACTATTGAGGCAATGATAATTTACATTGACAAAACAGCACGATTGATTATTGATGAATTGAATCTTAGAGTCCCTGAAGATAGCTATACAAAATTGTTCTATTATATTTATCGCGATTTTATAGGATTTGACCAGATTGACCCCATGATGCGCGACTATTTTATTGAAGATATTGAATGCAATGGTGCGAATGCTCCGCTCTATATCGTGCATCGTGTTTACCGCAATCTGCGAACCAATGTGCAGTTCAAGAATATGGAGATGCTTGCTTCTTTCGTTGAGAAGCTTGCGCAACGATGCGGGCGCTATATTTCGTATGCTCAGCCATTGCTTGACGGCACTCTTCCCGACGGAAGCAGAATCAACGCGACCTACACGAAAGATGTTACTTCACGCGGTCCGACTTTTACAATTCGCAAGTTTACGCAAGTGCCTTGGACCCCGACACAGCTGCTTGCCATGAATACGCTTAGTCCTGAGATGCTTGCGTACTTCTGGCTGCTGCTTCAGTACAAATCAAATATTATGGTTGCAGGAGGCACGTCGTCTGGAAAAACAACATTGCTCAACGCGATTGCATTCTTTATCCCGCCCGAGGCGCGCGTCATTTCCATTGAAGATACGCGAGAGATAAATCTGCCGCGCGAGAATTGGCTGCCTGCAGTCGCACGCACCTCTATCGGCACTGGAAAGGTTGGAGAAGTTGACCTATTTGACCTTCTTAAGAACTCGTTCAGGCAAAATCCAGACTATGTAATTGTTGGAGAAGTTCGAGGCAAGGAAGCGTTCGTTCTCTTTCAGGGCATGGCTTCAGGCCACTCGTCAATGAGCACTATTCACGCGGACTCTCTTGACACGCTTATCCGAAGACTGCAAACACCGCCGATTAGCCTTTCTCCGACTCTTGTGAATTCGCTTGATTGCGTGGTTATTATGGCGCACGCTTTGCTCAACAACCAGCACACGCGACGTCTGCGTGAGATTGTTGAGGTTATAAGTATTGACGGGCAAGGAACAGCATTGGTTAACACGCCCTTTGTCTGGAATCCTGCGCAGGATATTTTCTATTTTAAGAAACAGAGCAAGGTCTTTGAAAAAATATCTGCCAGATTTGGCATTTCGCTGCCTAAGCTGCAAGAGGAGTTTGTGAAGCGCGCGCGGCTACTCTACACGCTTTATCAACGCAAAGTTTTCGGTTTTACAGAAATGCAGGAGATTGTTAATGAATATTATCGCGATCCTGCGGCAGTGCTCGCTCGGTATGGCGTGGTTTAACAGTGGCTTTTCCTGATGTCAGAAATGCTGTTCAAACAACGCAGGTTAGGGAATTTTCCTGCAGACAGCCATAGCTCAATCCGTTAAAGTCCGTTTTTGTAATTCTTTCAACTGATTTTTCAAATAATTATACAATCTCTCGGTTTCTTCTAAAGTTATATCCTGCCTTTCTTCAAGATTATTTTTAAAAGTGAGATACCCTCTATACGCGTTGGTTCCTTTAGAAATAGTTTTTATGAGACGTATAAAATCTATTTTTGAATAATTCTCATTTTTTATGAAGTTGTTGATGATATACAATGTTCTTATTCTGAGGATAAGCGTGTACGCTATTCGAGCACCAAGATAATTCTTATTTCCATGCCGCGCCCAATCTATAATTTGCTTAAGCATCTTTAATTTTTCTTCGGTGGTTTCAAGATACCACCGTATATTTCTTTTGGTTATCTTAACTTTTAGTGAGCTAAGATAATTCGAATTTAGCAGTGGCCTGGCTTCTTTTATCATTTGTCCAATAGGAAACAAATCCTGATTTAATTTTTGCTGCAGCAAGTCAGACGAAATTATAAATAGATTATACATTCCTTCTGCAATCATTTCTCTATCGATACCTCGCGTCAGAACCAGCACGTCTATATCGCTTGTGGAATCTTCCTCTCCCCGCGCATAGCTTCCTGCAAGGTAAATTCCTATTACGCTCTCAAGCTTGAGATACTTTTTTAAAATATCAATAACTTCGACAAGTATTATTTCCTGAGTTTTTTTTACTAGCTCGGCCCGTACTTCCTTATGCAGCCATGCTTTGGGCAGTATAACGGCTGAGGAGTTTCCTGCCTTAACCGCTCTTTTTATTTGGATTTCCATTATCTTTTCTCCAAATAGTTTTCATCTTCTTCAATTTGTTTTAAAAATTTATCATCAATTTCTTTTTTCCAATAATCTTTAGTCGTGTCTAATCTTCCAATTTCTCCTTCAATCTTTTTCTGATGTTTATCTATCTGTTTTTGAATGGAGTGTATTTTTCTTTTTCTTACTTTCTTCATGCGTTTTCTGTCTTTCATGTTCTTACATGTACTTACTTACTTATAAGCCTTTCGCTGGTCGCATCGTCACAACCGACTATAATCAAATTTGTCAAGGATATTAGTATAATGCTATCTTGGCAGTACCGTCCCCGACATAGATATATAAACATGATTTGGTTTTTCAGATTATGGATTGGTCGAATGCGCTGCTTCTGACGCAATTGGTGCGTACGCTTAAAAGCGCGGTGCTCAAGCTTGAAGAGGCATATAATGCGAGAGATATGGTCCGTCTTGAAGAAATTAAAAAAGAGATTCTCGCGCTCCAACGGCGCATTGCCTCCATTACATGATTGGCGATATAAAGAATAATGTAGAAAACGAGATTAACCTCGCGCGACAGATAGAGACATTCATCTCGTTTGATGAATCTGGCTCGCAGGAAGAAGCATTTATGATTAGGGAAACCCTTCGGTCTGCTCTGACGCGCCTGAAACTCATCAACGATTCTCTTCCGCAGATGGTGAGGAGCGTGTCTCTTGCCAAACAACTAGCTGACAAAGAACGCCTGTTGGGCATTGAGCGCGTAATCGTTAAGAAACCAGAACAGTGCGTGGCTCTGCGTTCAGAGGACAAAGAAGAGTTTCTTGAACAACTGCAAATAAGTGAGCGTCTTTTGGAAAAGATAAGAAAAAGACCAAAATTTATTGCGCAATCAGAGGACGCGTATTCGCGCTCAAATCCTTATGCGAGGCTCTCAAATCTAATCTTCCTCGGACAGGCACAAAATAGCATTAGCAACGGCCGGTTCAAAGATCTCGGTTTGGATTTACGCAAGGCTAACCTGAATGTCCTCACTGCATCGTATGTGTCCATCATATTCTTCACGACATTTGTTGCGGGATTTTTGGGTGTGATTTTGGCAGCATTCTTTTGGTTTTTTAGTATATCTATAACTGCTCCATTTATTATGTCAAACAGCGCGCCTCTGCTAACTCGCGTAGCCATAACTTTGAGCGCGCTTCTCCTGCCTCCTGCGATAACGTTTGGCGCGCTGTACATTTATCCCTCGATTGAACGACGTTCGCTTTCTTCACGCATTGACAGCGAGCTGCCCTTTGTCGTGATTCACATGGGATCTATTTCGGGCAGCGGAGTTGAACCAACGCAGATATTCAGGATTGTTGGACTCAGCAAGGAATATCCTCACACTAAGGGAGAAATAAGAAAAGTCATTAATCAGATAAATGTGTACGGATATGATTTGATTACCGCACTCAAGAATATCGCAAGGATTACACCAAGCCAGAAGCTCTCCGAGCTATTAGGAGGCATGGCTTCAGCCATAACCTCTGGAGGAAATATGCGCACCTTTTTCGAGAAGCGCGCTGAGACGCTCTTGCTTAACTATCGCATTGAGCGCGAGAACTTCACTAAAGTCGCTGAGACATTTATGGACCTTTATATCAGCATAGTGATTGCAACCCCCATGATTTTGCTGCTTCTGCTTGTTATGATTTCAGTTTCAGGAATCGGTGTCGGGCTGGGCGTTAACCAGATGACACTGTTGATTATCTTTATTGTGGCCATTGTTAACATCATATTTTTGTGGATATTGAGCATCCGCCAACCGAGCTATTGAAAATGAAACTTACTAAAACACATTGGATAGGCATCGTGATGTCTATTGCGATTGCAGGGATAGATGTAGGATTCCTTCTCGGAGAGCCCCTTTTTCCGTTCTTGCTTGGAGTGGCTGTTGTTGTTGTTGTTTTGCCTTTCCTCACTGGGCTGATTCTTGAGAGCAAAACTGAACGCGAGCGAGGCGAGCGATTTTTAGAGTTCGCTCGGTCGCTTGCAGAAAGCGTTAAAGCTGGGACGCCTATCGGAAAGAGCATTATAAATATGAGTGGAAAGGAGTTTGGGACATTGACGCCTCACATCAAGAAGCTGGCCAACCAAATATTGCTTGGCATCCCAATTGGAAGATGTTTTGAGACTTTTGCCAATGATGTGGACAGCGTCGTTGTAAGACGCGCGGTCACGCTTATACGCGAAGCCGAGAACGCAGGAGGAGATATCAACCGCATCCTGGACTCGACAGCGGAAGCTATTTATCAGATTGAGAAGCTCAAGCGCGAGCGCAAGGCTTCTGTATCAAGTCTTGTTGTTGAAGGATATATCATTTTCTTTATCTTTGTAGGCATTATGCTTGTCATGCAATTCAAGATTCTGCCCTTGACTGCCGGAGTTGGCAACATTGCTTCGATAGGAAGTCTCGATAGTGTAGCAGGGGCGCCTACAGCTTCGGCTGAAGCAACAAAGTCGCTCGCCCGACCGTTTTTATATCTGCTGCTGGCGCAGGGGTTCTTTGCTGGGCTGACTATTGGCAAGATTGCAGAAGGCAGCATACGTGCAGGGCTGAAACACTCGATTATACTCACTTTGCTGGCCTTTCTGATAACGTCTGGAGCTAATGTTTTTCTCTGAGAAAAACATTGGTATAACCATCGGGCTCAAGTAGTAAGAAGGATTTATATATCTGTTAAAAATGATTTTGAGATGAATCTGGAAGAACAGTGCAATCCTGCGACCAATCCTCATCTTGCTAAACTGCTTGATGCAGTTGATTTCGAATATAGTCGGCTTGTTTCATTACCTCTTATGCATGAAAACGGTTCTGATCGCGTAGGTGTCTCTTTAGCACGGCGGTTTGATGCGCGAGATGTTGTTTGGATTTTGTATGCGGGCAAGGGAACAGGCATACAGGAACATCCCAAGTCTAAGAGAACTCGCATGAGCTATTTAGGACCTGTATTGCCCGATATTAAGGCGGGAGATATTCCGATGCCGTATAAGTATCAGGAGGGCGACTCTCCAGCAATGGATTCAACAAGACATATTAGAACGTACTGCGCAATGGGGGATGAAATAGAGATGGTGCGAGCAGGCGTCGGTGGGCTATTCTTTGGTTGCCATAATCCGTTAAATAGTCCCATCGCAGTGCGAATTCAAAGAGAGTTTTAACGATATATAGCGCAGGGCTTTAATTTCTCCTCAGGTTTTCTTTCCCGAATAGGAAGTAAAATTTAACTTTCTCCGTCGAGCTTATTTTCTTCATCGTGGATTTCAGCTTCAAATCCGCGTATCTCCTTATTCCAGTACTCCAGAAGATATTTTTTCTTTCCATCATAATCCCGTATCTTCTGCCTATGCTTTTCTACTTGCTTTTTCAGGCTCTCTATTTTTTTTAACCGTTTCTTTTTATCCATTTTTCTTGTTCCGCAATCATGCGTACTATGTTAGAGTGCAATGCTTCTACTTCTTTCAAAGGTATAACTTTCTTTGCCCTCAAGCCTGCCTTTGAACGCTGATACGCATTATATATTTCAAGCGAGCCTGTAACATCTTCTATCAACTTGCGTAGGGTGGCGGTTGTTGTTTTTTTATTTTTCATAAGAAAATCAACGATATGCGCCCCCCGTAATCTTAAGACTAATGAATAGGCGATATTGTCTGATATTCTATCCTTGTTTTCTTTCGCAAGCTGTAACGAAATGTGCGCTAATTTTAAAGCTGACTTTGTTGTTTCGATATGCCATTTCAAGTTGTGCTTTGTAATAGGAGTCTTCCTGTATTCTGCAAGCAGGGGGGCGTTGATAACTGCCGACGCTTCCATTATCATGGGTAATAGTGGCAGGATGTTATCTTTCAGGGTTGCTTCCAAATTATCCTTAGAAACGAGAGTTATGTCGTAGTTCGCCCGTCTCAGATGCTTGTTGATGCTGGTCGTAATGGCAAGCACGTCAATATCACTTTTTTCGGCTTGCTCTCCTCTGGCATAACTCCCTACAAGATAAACTCCTATAATCGAGGAAAGATAGGGTTCGATAATATCTAACACCGCTTTTTTTGGGTTATCTGGTTTTTTTAAAAGTGTTATTCTTGCCTCGCCATGAAGCCATTCCTTAGGCAAGACTACGCCTGCTGAATTCCCCAATCTAACAATCGGCTTAACTAATTCCATGTTATAACATTGTTATAACTGTTATTTAAATCTTCTTATTGTGCTTCTCAATAAGATAAAACAGCTCGTTTTCGGCTGCATACTTGCTGAAGGTGCAGCCCTTTCTCTGGGCGAGGCGCTCAATCCAGCCGCGCTGCGGGTGGCGCATGAGCTTGCCTGAAAGCGTTTTTGTGGAGAAGCTAACGATGAGATAGTTGCATGAAACTTTATCCATCAGACGCTCTGCATTTTTATGGCCATGTGTGTCGAGCAGGTCAACCAGTTTTAACATGAGGCAGAGAGCGGCATGCGGAAAATTAATCTCTTTTTGCACGTCAGCTACGCGTGCAAATCCAGGATTGCGTATGTTGGAAAGATATGTTCGCACCTGTGCGATATCGTTTTCGTTTATGTCATAGGCATAATAAGGAACTGATGGAGAAGCAACCGCAAGAGGGTTGAGACCGCATCCTAAATCTAGAATCGAGGCAGGTTTGAGGCGTGCAATAATNCCCTTGAGCATAATATAGGAAGAAGCGCGCTCGCGTGATGACTGATGCGCGGAAGCGCCAATACCTTCTGNATGCGCGCGCTTGAACATGCCAGTTGCGCGTCTGAGCTGCGCGCGCACAGCCTTGATAATAAGNTTAGCGTCTTTTGGTTCTAAAGGAAAGGTAATAGGATGCTGTGCGAGGTAGCGATCCAGTGCTTCACGCACATACGAATCTGCCACTCCTGCAAGTTCTTTCTTTTGTTTTATCAAGGATATCAGTTTCTGCTTGTCCATTACATAGAAAGAGGCGGATAGCTATTTAAATCCACAGTGCGCATAAGTGGAATGGACAGAAAGGGGATGAGTCATATAGAAATCATTGCCTCATTTGCNATGTTTGTGGGATTNTTGCTCTTTGGTTTGTATTTTTTCAACCCGCTCAATAATGAGCGACTGCTTGATTCCACGCTTTACTATGCAATGGATGCCATCAATAATAATGTAACTGCCCGAAGCATTAGCTATGGG
>C687J35174_10007465_pt1 | contig 14047 bp, 18 predicted proteins | sample RifCSPhighO2_01_FD_35174 | JGI IMG/M metagenome (IMG submission 35174) | reverse complement strand
ACATCTGTAGTTAATGCCATAGAAAAAAACCCTCAATTCAAAGTTCTTAAATTGAAAACAGAGCAGGATTGTCTTAATGATATTGTTTCAGGAGCTATCCATGTTTGCTTGCAATTCCCTGAAAACTTTACAGCAGCCGTTCAAGATGCTAACATAATTACATTTAATGTAGATAATTCAAGAATAAATATTGTTTATTTGTTGATTGATTCGATATCATCAGAAATTTCAGTAAAAACAACAGAGCTTTCGCAAGGCTTAACACAAGTTTTAATTGACACATTAGATACATCAAAAGCATCTGCATCAAAAAACAAGGAAGCATTAACTTTAATGTCATCCGATAATGAAGCAATAAAACAAAAATCATCAGACATATTAGCTAATGCTAATTCAATAACAGTAAGCATAAACCCTTCAGATTATAATCTTACAGATATCATTGAAGAAATAGATTCAAAATGCTCTAACTGTTCAACAGATGTTTTAAAAGAGATACAAACAAGTTTAACAACATTAACAACCCAACTTACAGAACTTAATAACAAAACAGCTTTAATAAAAACAGATGTTCAACTTATTCAAACAACTTCAGCTGCAAACACACAAAAAATTACAGACCTGCAAACAAGTTTTGAATCAACAATTTCATCAATAGACAGCATTCAAATTAAAGAAGCAGGATCTATAGCTACACCAATAAAAACAAAGATTAATCCAATATCCCAAGATAAGAAAAACTGGAACTTTTTATTTCCAACCTTAGTAGCTTTAATTATTATGTTTGTAAGCATTTTGTTAGCAACCACATTAGTTATGCGTGAAAAAAACACAGCAGCATATTTCAGGAATTTCATAACACCAACAGGAGAATTCACATTTATTATAGGAACTTTTTTATCTTGTTTAATAATATTGGTTTTTCAGTTAGCAATAATATTTGGCCAGGCATTATTCTTCTTAAAAGGAGAATTGCTTGGAATTATATTCACGGTTTTAATTTCTTTGTTGATAATAGCTTCTACGTTTATATTGCTTGGAATGATGTTAGGTTATGCATTTAAATCAGAAGAGACATCTATCTTGGCAGCCATGTCTGCATCATCTTTCTTATTATTCTTCTCTAATACAATTTTGCCTATAGAGACTATTCCCCCAAGTTTATCCTGGATAGCTTCATTTAATCCATTTGTGCTTTCAGATTCAATATTAAAGAAATTATTATTATTCAAAGGATCATTTTCATCTGTAGCAACAGAACTTTATGTTTTATTAAGTTATTTAACAGTCTTTTTAATATTAACATTCTTAACAAGACAGATAACAAAAAGAAGACTTGGACAATAATTAATTTTTATAAATAAATTTATCTAGATTTTTCTTAGCTCTTTCTCTTTTTTCTTGATGTTCTTTTAAAAACCGGTTTATTTTACCTATTAAGATTTGTTTTAATTCAGATGTTAATAATTTTCCAGATTTATAATCATCATATATTTCTTCTAATCTCTTATCATCCTCTTCAAAGAAAGTAAGCCATTGATAACTAACATCTATTTCCGGATTACCACCTTTCTTTCTATGTTCTTCTATTGTATCTCTTCCGCCTGAAAATGCATATTTCTTAATCTTCTTACTTACTTCATCTTCATTATCTGTAAGCGCAATATAACTTTCTTTGACTGAAGAACTCATTTTCCCTCCTTGTAAACCTGGAATTAATATATTAAATGTAGCTGAGGGCAATATAAAGTTAAATTCTGATTTCATTCTTGATGCAATATCTCTTGTGAAATTAATATGTGGAAGTTGATCTGCTCCCACTGGAACTATTGTTGGCATAGGCCCAGAGAATTCTTTTAATTGTGGATGAAGTATATCTGCTACTTGAGTGAATGCAGATATGATCTTTGTCGGATTTATATCACCATAAATGGCTTTAATTTCATTAATGGTTGTTTTTTTAGCGATTAATTTACTTAAAGTATTATATTCCTTTTTACCTTCTGATTGAAAATAAAAATGGGTCTTTTTAGGTTTTAATCCCAAAGCTATATAATTTATTAAATATTCATTAATAGCTATTTCTCTTGCTTTTTCTAAAGAAACATCTCTGGTTAGATAAGCTTCTATATCGGCCGCAGTAATATAACATTCAGCACCCAACTCTTGATAATAAATCATTTGATCTGCTACTATTTTATGCCCTAAATGAAATGTTCCAGAAGGCATTAAACCTGTTATCATAACAAAGTCTTTTTTTTCTTTAATAGCTTCAAGAATTTTATTAAAATCTTTATGCCCAAAAATTATACCTCTACGCATATAAAGTGATGGCTTTGGCACATCTTTTAAGATAGAAGAAAAGTGATTTATTCCAAATTCTTTACATAATTTATTATAATCTTTAATATTAACTTGTCCCCATGGGTCTAATCTTTCATTCATAATTATTCCACCTTTCTTTCATATTGTTAATAGTTTCTATATTTACAGCTTTCCATGAAGGAATAAACTTATAATGATTGTTTATCTCATCTAATAATGATTTTGAATTTATATAATAATGATCATTCTTTCTTAGTCGATTTACCTTTGTAATTTTAAGGGGTATCGCCTTTCTTATGTTATTTAATCTTTCTTCTATTTTTTTCTTATTAGTTAATTCTCTTTTATCTGTCAATCTTATATAAATGTTGTTTTTATATGGTCTTAAATAAGTTATAATACTATATAGTTTTCTGTTTGGCTTTTTTATAATGTAATTATTATAAGAAGCTCCATTTTTTAAATATTCTATAAGATTTTTTTGTTTTCTTGGATGAAAAATACCTATCACCTTAGCAAACTTTAATATGCTCTTTTCGGATATCACTGTTCTATATATTTTTCTTTCATCTTTATTGAATATTATAATCTCATTATTTTTACAAAAATTGATTAAATCATAGTGTAATTTTTTGGAAGTTGTAGAAAGACTTATAGCCTTATTTTTTGACCTTATATAACCATCTGTATCGAAAATACCTCTCCAAAATAGTCTTTCTTTATTTGTTTTACTTATTAGTTTACTAATGCCGATAATATTAGATTTTTTACCATTTGGGATATCATATATAGAATTCATGATTCTACAGATTACTGATGATTCACATCTTAAAATATAATAATTATCCTTAAGTTTTATACTGCTGTCACAATTAAAATTTCTTTTTAATACATTCTTAATATTTAACATAAATTTTTTAGAATCTTTTAGATGATGTCTTCTGGAATGTCCATCTGCTATGATTATTTCATAAAGATTTTTAGTGATATGACCATCTCCTGCTATTACTCCTGCCAAATATGCTAATTCGTTGTTTAAATCTGTTAATTCCAATGGAATCTTTATTTTTTTATTTTTAAATATTAAAAATTCAGATTTTTTTAATAATTTATTAAATAGGCTTATTGATTTTTCATTATTTACTAAAACTAAACTTATTACTCTAGCATATTCTAGTGAGATATTCCCTTTTAAAATATTTTTTTTTATTCTATATTTTTCTCTAATATTGGAAGAATATCTTTTTTTTCTATAAAATTCCAAATTTTCTAATATTCTACATGCTGCAGTATCTATATCACCAAATTTACAATTCAATAATTTAATAATAAAATATTTACAACTATCATTTAACTTATAACTTGAAGTCATATTTGTAATACCCTTCTTATAAGATGAAAAAATGCGATATATATTAACAAATTTTTTGTTGATTATAAAACCACTTTTTAACAAAGTGTCGTTATTTAATGAAATACGTTCAGAGTTAATTTCTCCTTTAACTTCCCAAGGTGTTACACTGAACTTCTCTTTTGTCATAAAACATTGAAAATAATCTTAATATATAAAACTAACTCAATGCATAAATTTAAAAATAATCTAATCTTCTTATTTAAAATGTCAGAATATGCTTATCCTCAAGAAAGAAAGAAGAAACGTTTTAAGAGTTATAGGAAAGGTGGAGCTTTACGTTCTCAAAAAAAGAAAAGATAAATATAATCTTTCTAAAAGTTTACTTTTTAACAAAGCTTCTTAATAGATCATAATCTACCAAATCACCACTTACCTCAGAACCCAGAGAATATATTAATTTTTCTCTAGGATATCCATCTATTTCATGTGCTCTTTTATCACATATTTTATATCCTCTTCTTAGTCTAACAGTTAAGAAATCTCCATATTCAAAATCAAATAGTGCAGGTATTGTAGGTCCTGTACTAATCTCTATCCAATGATCCTCATAAACCTTGTCCAGACCAGAACTAGAAATATCTCCCAATACCCTTATTTTGTACTCATGTGGAGCATTTCCTTTAAGTCTTCTTTGCTGTTCAAATCTTACTGATACTTCTATTGGTTTATTTAAACATCCTGATAAAGTTGTTAAACTTAATGCAGCTGCTAATGTTGCAGCTAATCCACTTAATGCAGCATTTCTTACAGTTTTATTTATTTTCATATTTTTAACCCCCATTATAATTTTAAGCAATATAAACTATTCTATTTTTAATTGTTTATCTCTTCTAAACAGATAATGCACAAATATCGCTCCTGCACCCACAAGGTTAAGAGTTCCAACTATCATGTCTGCTTTATGTTCTTGACCAGAAAAAGATCGAACTATATTTTCAATTCCTGCAGCAGTTAAGCCCAGACCAGTTAATAAGAATGCATTCTCGCTTGTACTTTTATATTTTAAATTTTGATAAGCACTATATGCTAAAGATATCGCCCCTAATGAATAACCACCACTACCAAAATCTAAACCACTATTTTTATATTCTACAAAAGCACTGGCACATAAAACTAAACTTAAGAATGTATCTATTGTACCTCTGTTAATAGCTAAATTTCTTCTTACAATTTCTTTCCTATTAATAGTTACGTTTTCTTCAGGCATTTATCATCGATTAATAAAATAAATAAAGAATTTATAAATCTTTGCTTATTTACCACTCTTTAGTAACGCAAACCGAAAGCTTTATATACCCCTTCTCACCATTATTATTCCTATAAAGTGGGTACAAAGGAGAAAAAAATGATAGTAAACAATGATTTCCTGAAAAGGTTAAGGTCAGCATTCGATTTAAATATTTATGAAGTTAAAATTTGGACAGCTTTGCTTAGCAAAGGTATAGCTACAGCAGGTGAATTATCTGATATTTCTGATGTTCCTAGATCAAGAAGCTACGATGTTTTAGAAAGTTTAGAAAAACGTGGCTTTGTTATAATGAAGCTTGGAAAGCCAATAAGATATATTGCAGTCCAGCCAGATGAAATAATGAAAAGAGTAAAAAAATCTCTTTTAACAGATGCAGAATACAAAGTTACAAGTCTAGACAAAGTTGAATCAACAGAATTCTTCAAAGAATTATCTTTATTATACAAAAATGGAATTAATCATATTGATCCAACAACAATCTGTGGAAGTATAAGGGGAAGAAACAACATCTATGATCATGTTGAATCAATGCTTGGAAATGCTAAATCTTCAATTTTTATAGTAACAAGTGCAGAAGGATTAAAAAGAAAATATGAGCAGCTTGGAACTACATTAAAGAAATTAGCATCAAAAGGAGTTAAAGTTAAGATAGCAGCTACAATTAACAATGATAATATGAAAATAGCAAAGCAATTTACAGAATTTGCAGATGTAAGAAAAGTAAATGACATCAACGCTAGATTCATCTTAGTTGATGGCAAAGAAATGACATTTATGATAAATGACGATAAAGAAATACATGAAAGCTATGATGTTGGAATATGGGTAAAATCACCTTTCTTCTCAACAGCATTTGATAGCATGTTTGCTTCTAACTGGGCAAAGTTAGAGAAGATATAAAATGGCAAAAAAAGATTATTCAATTATCAGGCTTCTTGTTTATGATGTGGGTACAGCAATTTTAAAATATACTGGGATAGTGGATGCAATGACTGGTATAATTAATAAAAATCCTGCCGATATAAGAAATGGTTTATTTATGTATATCGGAGGAGAATTACTTTCAAAAGCATCTGATGTTAGGCGAATTAGGACGAATTTAGAGACATTAGAAACAAGATTAAAAGAATTTATAACTGAACAAAAGAAAGAAGGATAAAAATGTTAGAAAAACTTACAAGACCAATAAAACTTGGAATAGCTAGTTTGGGATTAATTGGTTTAATTGGATGTTCTGATAATAAATTTAGAGTAATCGGGGTTGTAAAAGAAAGACAGCAACCCACACAGATTTCATCTTATCCAATATATGCAGTACCAATGACTGTTGATGTTATTAATTTTGTAGATAAAAATCATAGTAAAACAGAAGATACCTCACAAGAAACATATCCTCTTATATTATATGTAAACAGATTTGTGCCAACAATTGCAGAAGGAGATACAATAACATTTGAAACAAAAGATGTTACAAGAAGAAGATATATCGGAGAATATAAATATAGTATTAAGCCTGGAACAATTAAAGGAGAATTAGTTTCTATAAATAGACATTAAGAAGGAGAATAAAATGTTAGAAAGAATAACAAACTCAAGATTAGGGAAAGCTTTAACATTAGCAACTGCATTAACTACATTGCCTTTAGTTGGTTGTGAACAAAGAACTAGTGTTATTCCTACCGATAAACCAGATTTTAAGGTTACTTCTATATATGCCACAATTTCAGGCATTCCATTAAGCGTAGAACAAAATCCAAGAGGATATGGTACAATTGGAAGAATTGCAACAATATTAGATATAAATGGTAATAAAATATTCGCTTATAATTCCGGTACAGGAAGTAACAAATATTTAGATGCTACAGTTATAATTCAATCAGAAATGAATGATGGCGATAATGAGAAAATAGAATTAACAGGACAATATGAATCTCCAACCACATTCAAAATGAAATCAGTTAGAGCAAATGGATTGGAAGTAATATTCTAAAAAATGCCAAACGACTTAGTAAGAATTGTACAAGAAACAGAACAATCTGTATCTAGATTACCAACAAGATATGCTACTTCATTAGAGGATTTTACTAGAGAAGATGAAAAAATTCTAGGAGCATTTTGGTTGCAAGAAAGAGATTCTAAACCATTCTATACAACCTATAAGGAATGGGAAGAAACTTTCTTCGGTAAGCAAGAAAAATATGATAATCCAAAAAAACATTGGATGGATTTAGTAAAAAAAACTCCAGAATTTATGAAGATATTAACGACATTGAAAAACAAGAATGGTATTGATAACCTTGTTCTTAGTAAAGAAACAAGAGATATTTTTGGTGATCTTCCAACCATGATTAGCAGGGCTGTTGATATTGAAACAAGATTTTATGAAGCCGTTGTTGCAAATGCTAAACAATTGTCTTTAGAAAGAGGCACAAATCCAGTAGATATCGTTAAAGATAGAGAATCAGTAAATGAAATTTATAGAAGAATATTTTCCAAAAGAGAACAATTCGAATTTTCATGTGACATGAAGAATAAAATAGGAATTACATTCGGAGAACTTATGTTTGCAATGAAAGATGATTTAACTCCTAAATTTGAAGCTATAAGAAAGATACCTATCCTTAGTTGGATGCTTGAAGGCAATATGAGAAAAACTGAAGAACAATTTGCAAAATTCCCATCAAGACATGTTTTTATAAAATATATAAAAGATGAATTAGCATATGATGAGGAAAGAGCATCTCAAATTTATGGTAATGGTAATCCTGGAATAATTGACGCAGAATTTAGGGAGATATAAAATGTTAGAAAAAATCACAAGACCGATAAACCTTGGAATAGCAGGTTTAGAATTACTTGGTTTAATTGGATGTGGTGAAACAATAAAAACACCACCTAATTACGTAATGATTCCAGAAGCTACTGAAATCTCAGGTTATCCATTATCTACAGGAGAAAGTTATGCTAAATCTTGGGGAAGTATAGCAACAGTTTTAAAATTAGATGATAATACAGTTTTAGCATATGTAGATGAAAATAATGGTATTCCATTTAAAGTTGCTCAAGCACAAGCTATAATTGAATCAGAAATAAATGATGGCGATAACGAGAAAGTCGAATTAACAGGAGAATACGAATCTCCAACCACATTTAAGATTAAATCAGTTAGAGCAAATGGATTAGAAGTTAAATTCTAAAAAATGTCACTTGAACTTAAAATAGAAGTAATCTCAGGTTTACACATTCCACCAGTTCCTTCAATAGATTCAAATTTTTATACTGCAGAATTAATAGATTCACAAAATAGTTTACCTGTACCTCAATTCTGTGGTTATTTAGATACTTATTATAAAAAAACAACATTTCTTTTTTCGGAATCACTAAAAAATAATTCTTTATCTTTAATAAGAGAAGCAAAAGGAAAGCCTATAAAAATATCTTTTGATGAAAAAATCCCATTAAAAACCCAAGTTAAGATAATTAGTTTATTATATAAAGAAGGTATAACTCTTAATTAATAACATATAGATTTAAATATTTTTTCATACTTTATTATAAAATGCTAGAAGAAATAACACAAGAAGAGAGACAAGCTAATGTAAGAGCAATAGAGGAGATGGAACATTTTAAGTTTAAAAAATATCTTTATTCTCAAGTTGCAAAAGCAATGCGAGCTGAAAATGTTTCATCAGATAATCCTTTGGGAAGAATTATTGAAGAAAGAAGTAAACCGCTTCCACTAATTGAAATGGTTGCAACTAAGATAAAAAAAGATAAATATAAACGTCATTATAAACAAACTCATCCAAGAGGATATTACAATAACAAAGGATATAGGTTAAAAGATACATTAGAGTTATTAGTAAAAAAATCAAAAAAACCATTTCAGCTATCTGTACCAGATTTTTCAAATACATATAGAGACAATGGAACAAGTTATGCTAGCGTTATTGATTGGTATAAAAGATATTATAATCCAAATTCTAAGATAAAGATAGGAGAAGCTCGTTATCTTTTAATAAGAGACCTATTTGGTAAAAAAGAAGAAGAAAAAGCAAGAAAGTATGTTCCAAGAGGAGCTAAAGGTTACCAAAAAGAATAAATTTAAATACATCTTTCCTTAATTTTCTTATATGGATTTAAACAAGTTAATGTTAAGTCTTCATCCTCTAGAGAGAAAAATACTTCCTTTCCTAAAAGATAACATTTCATTACAAGAATTATCTGAACTATCACAATTATCAAATGTAGAAGCAATGCGAGCTTTGCAATGGTTTGAGTCTAAAGATATTGTAAAAATAATAACAACAACATCTTCTCAAGTTTCTCTTGATAAAAATGGTATTCATTATTTCAGAGAAGGATTGCCTGAAAGACATTTATTAAATGTTCTTAAAAATAATCCATTAACAATACAGCAAATAGAAGGTAAATCCAATCTTTCAAAAGAAGAAATCAGTGTAGCAATTGGAATTTTAAAACAAAAAAAAGCTCTAGAAATAGTAAAAGATAAAGAAATTAAATTTACTTTAAATGATCATGGAATAGCTTTATTCAAAACAAGATTGCCAGAAGAAGATTCATTAAAAGAATTATCTCAAGGTCCATTTGAACTATCTAGAGTAAAAGATAAAACCACATTAAATTTATTTTTAAAAAGAAAAGAATTTGTTAAAATAGAAAACTTAAACACAAAAACAATTAAACTAACAGAGTTAGGTAAAAAACTTAAAACAGTTAAAATAGATTCTGATTTAATAGAAACATTAACATCTAAAATCATTCTAGACAAATCATGGAGAAATAAGAAGTTTAGGCACTACAATCTTAACTCTCAAGTTCCTAAAATCTATCCTGGAAAGAGACATTTTGTCAACGAAGCCATACAATATATAAGAAGAATATGGCTTGATATGGGTTTTAAGGAAATGGATGGTCCATTACTTGAAACATCTTTCTGGAATTTTGATGCCCTATTTACACCCCAAGATCATCCAGCAAGAGAAATTCAAGATACATTTTTTATAGATAATTATAGCAAAATAGAAGATAAAAAATTAATGGAAAATGTTAAAGCAACTCATGAAAATGGCTGGACAACTGGAAGTAAAGGCTGGCAATATAAATGGCAGGAAAAAGAAGCTTCTCAGCTTGTCTTAAGAACTCATACAACATCAATAAGTGCAAGAACTTTAGCTTCTATCAAACTAACAGATTTACCTGTAAAATATTTTACAGTAGGAAAAGTTTTCAGAAATGAAACGGTGGATAGGTCACATTTATTTGAATTTACGCAAACTGAAGGAATAATTATAGATGAGAATACAAATTTTAAACAATTGTTAGGCTATTTAAAAGAATTCTTTTTAAAAATGGGTTTTGAAAAAATAAGGATAAGACCATCTTATTTTCCATATGTAGAAATGGGTTCTGAGGTTGAGGTTTTTCATCCAATTCAAAAAAAATGGATAGAACTTGGCGGAGCTGGAATGTTGCGTCCAGAAGTTGTTAAGCCTTTACTGGGAAAAGACATTTCTGTATTAGCCTGGGGGCTTGGTGTTGAAAGGATAATTACAGATTACTACAAAATAACTGATTTAAGAGACCTATATAAAAATGACCTCAAACAATTAAGAGAAATGAAGGTATGGATAAAATAAAAAGAGTGAGAGCTTGCCCGAAATGTGGCAGCATAGATGTAAAGAAAGATGACAAAAAAGCATTGCAATTCATTGGAGGGATTTCACCTCAATTTAAATGCAATAATTGTAAATTTATATCAATTTTATTTCCAGAAGTTGATACCAAAAACTTAAAACAATTCCAAAAAAATGCCAACTATAAATCTAAAAAGAAAAAGCGTTGAAAGTTTATTAGGAAGAAAACTTTCTCCTTTAGATATTGAGAAGATTCCTATGCTAGGAGTTAGCTTAGAATTTATTAATAATGAAGAAATTGTAATAGAAACTTTCATTAATCGTCCTGATTATCTATCAGAACAAGGATTTACAAGAGCCTTATCATCTTTTCTTGGAATTAAAACAGGCTTAAAAAAATATGAAGCAAAAAAATCAGATTATTTAGTTGTAGTTGATCCTTCTGTTAATGGAATTAGACCGATTACATTATGTGCTGTTGTTAAAAATCTTAAATTAGATGACGAAAAAATAAAAGAAATAATAAAAATGCAAGAAAAACTTGATATTTCATATTGCAGAAACAGAAAAAAAGCGTCTATTGGTATATATCCTTTAGAAAAAATAAAATTCCCAGTCCATTACAAAGCATTACATCCTCAACAAATAATATTCCAACCTCTTGAGATAAATCAAAAACTAAATGCAAATGAAATACTTGAAAAACATCCAACAGGAAGAAAATATTCTCATTTACTTCATCAATATTCTCAATATCCTGTATTTATTGACTCAAATAATAATATAATGTCCTTAATTCCAATAATAAATTCACATTTAACAGGAAGAGTAACAACATCAACAAAAGAAGTTTTCATCGAATGCTCAGGCTATGATATTAACACAGTTAATACTTTACTAAATATTATAACAACTTCCTTAGCGGACATGAATGGAGAAGTTTACTTAGTTAATATTCAATATGGAGCTAAAAAAATAATTACCCCTGACTTCAAGCCAAAAGAATTCAAAATTAATCTAGGTTACGTTAACAAAATGCTCGGATTAAATCTAAAAGAAACTGATTTAAAAAAATTACTTGAAAGAATGGGATTTTCTTACTTGAATAAGAAAGTTTTAGTTCCTTGTTATAGAACTGATATTCTACATCAAATTGATTTAGTCGAAGATATAGCTATCGCTTATGGTTATGAAAATTTCACTCCTTCATTATCTGACTTTGGCTCAATAGCAGAAGAAAATAAATTTGAAACTTTTAAAAACAAAATAGCAGAAGTATTAATTGGATTAAATTTTATAGAAGTTAATACATTCCATATTACAAATAAGATTAATCATAATGATAGAATGAATACAAATCTTCCATTTATTCCATTGAAAAATGCTTTGACCGAAGATTATAATATTTTAAGATCCTGGTTAGTTCCATCTTTAGTTGAAGTTTTATCGAAGAATAAGCATAATGAATATCCTCAAAAGATATTTGAAATATCCGAAATATTTGAAAAAGACTTTAAAGAATCAACAAATCTAGCAATATTAATTTCATCTTCATCAACAACATTTACAGATATCAAGCAAGTTTTAGATGCTTTATTTAATGCTTTAGATGTTAAATATGAAATAAAAGAAACTTCTTTTCCCCCATTTATAGAAGGAAGGCTAGGAAAAATATTAGTTAANGGAAAAGAGATAGCAGGCATAGGAGAATTGTCTCCCCAAGTTATTGAAAATTGGCAATTGGAAAATCCAGTTTCNTCTCTNGAANTAAATNTAANTAAACTTTACAATTTGCTTAATTTATAAAATACTTTTTCAAAATTCTCTACTTTATTATTTTTAATTTTTATTCCTTCTCTCTCTAATAGTCTAGCCTTATCTTTTAAACCACTTGCAAATCCATGTAAATGTCCTTGAGAATTAACAATGCGATGGCAAGCTACGATCGGGGCATAAGGATTTTTATTCAAAGCATTTCCAACAGCCCTATATCCTTTAGTTTTCATAACTCTTGCTACCTCACCATAGGTACTTACACGACCAGCTGGTATTCTTTTTACAATTTCATAAACCCTTTCATTAAAGCTTTTCATTTACATTAACACCTCATCCAAAATAATTTTATGTTCTTTAATTAACCAACTTAATCTCTTATTAAATTTCCAAATTGATCGATTAACTGCAATTAAATGCAATAAAAAATATTCTTTGATTATTTCTTGTTTATCTCTATTCAACTTTAAACCATATCCCTTTAAAAAATACCCAATATTATTTAAACTTTTTGATTTTAATCTTAACCAATATTCAAATTGAGCAATTTCAGCAAGAGCATCCCCCCTTAGAGCATTATCAAAATCAAATATACCAATTATATCCTGATTATCATTAACACGAATGTTTGATAAATGGAAATCCCAATGCATTGGAACAAATATAAAATTTTGCTTCTTTAAATGATTAGAAAGATTATTAAATTCATGTTTCAATTTGGAATAATAATCCGGCATATTCTTCTTGATGAAAGAAAGATATTTATTTATTCTTAATGCAATCCATTTTACCCATTCTTTTTTAGTCTCAATATTGTGTTTATAATGAATCCAAAACTTTTGGGCATCTATATTATGCATTTTTTTGAGTAATTTTCCTAGATTAAATAGCAGTTTTTTCTTATTATTTAATGGCAAAATATTATAAGCATCAAGACCACTTTTTCCAGAGATATGTTCCATAATAAGAATGCCCTGTTTCGCAAATAAATTATTTGAATACACTTTTGGGATAGGAAATTTATTTTCATAAAGATATTGCATAATCTTAATATTGGTATTAATCTGCTTAGAATTTTTCTTTTTATATATTTTAACTACCAGAAATTTCTTCGGATTTTTTATTTTAACTTTATAAGTCGGGCTAACTAATCCTTCTTTAAACTTTTTATAATTGATAATTTTTGAATCAGGAAAAGTTTGTTTTATTTCATTTAAAACTCTTTTTTTCATAAATGTAGGTTTCATTTTATAAATCCTTTAATCAAATTCTTAACCTCATCATTCAGCATATTAGTTCCATGTTTATTTCCTTTATAAATTTTTAGCACAACTTTATTATTTAATTCACTTAACTTTTTACTATCTTCATAACTTCCTGTATCTCCATCATTTACAATTATTAAAATATCTCCATCATATTGCTTTATTGTTTTGTCTATCCTAATTCCCCTGTAATTTAACCCAGGAGATAATAACACAATTGAATTAACATCTTTATTTTCTGCAGCATAGTTTAAAGCAGTATTCGCTCCAATGCTTGCTCCAATAATACTTATTTTATTTACTCCTTTATTTTCTAGATATTCTCTCGCAACATGCACATCATCAACTAATTTATTCCAATCAT
>C687J35174_10007463_pt1 | contig 14050 bp, 18 predicted proteins | sample RifCSPhighO2_01_FD_35174 | JGI IMG/M metagenome (IMG submission 35174) | reverse complement strand
ATAATTGACCTTCTATCCCTTCGTCCAACAACTGTGTCTAAAATCATAGAACCGGATGTCGCACAATTACGGCTGTTGGAAGTTTAGTGGGACAGCACTGCATGAGGCCACCCATTTTTGCACTCTGCTGGTAATTTAGAAACATAATAATCTGAATTGATTAATACCTCAAGCGGAGTCTGTTTGTTGTTGAAAGCCCAGTGAACTCTCTTGGTATTGTAAAACTCAAGGTATTTGCTCAGTTTCTCATTGAATTTGGTCGTATCATCGAACAATAAATTCATATTGTAATCCACAAACTCCTCCTGGATTGTGCCGTTGAATGATTCACAGTGAGCATTCATCTTGGGGGGTCTTGGGGTAGGTATGGTAATGCAAAAAAAATGCGAATATTCATCAAGGTTAAACCTTGATATTTGAATTTACATCTCAGTCGGAGATTGAATACCGAGAAGAAAAAGGCCGTTTTTCATCACCGCCATAAAAGATTTTGCAAGAGCCAACCTATACCCGGCATTGCCGTCATCGGCGTCAATTATTTTCTCGCGCGCGTACCATCCGTTGAATATACCAGCCAAATCAATGAGATAGGTGGTCACGTGATGCGGTTCATTCTCCGCGCTCGCTCTTAGCACCTCTTCAGGAAATCTATACAAGGTTTTTTCCAAATCAGTCACTCGCCAACCGGCCGGCACTTTCGTTGATAAAGATATTTTTCGCGCTTCTGCATTTCTCATGACCGAATCCGCTCTGGCGTATGAATACTGGAGATAAGGCCCCGAATCTCCCTCAAAAGAAACCGATTTTGACTGATCAAAGCAGATGTCCGATCCCGTACTCTGCCTTAAAATGGAATACTTTATCGCGCCGACAGCTACGGATTGAGATATTGCCTTTTTTTTCTCCACCGGAATTTTTCGCCCTTCTATTTTCTGCATAACCAATTTTTGAATCTCAGAAATAAGTTTTTCCGCCGTGATAACATTTCCGGTTCTTGAAGACATTTTGCCGGAAGCAAACCTCATCATTCCGTGGCCGATATGCCTTGTACTGTTTCCTATTTTTTCATTTATTAACGAAAGCGCTTTAATGAGCACTTTGAAATAATCATTCTGCTCATTGCCTGTGATAATCATTGAGCTTGTAATGTCTGGAAACATTTCAAATTTTTTCAAATTGAGACCGAGCTCCTTCGCTTCATAAGTAGGCAAGCCGCGAGAGGTGACGAAAACCCGTTTATGAAGACCGAATTTTTCACCGTTAAAAATAATAGCGCCTTCACTTTTCTCAAATACGGATTTTTCCACCAATTCATTGGTAATTCGCTTGCCTTTCTCCGCCACTTCGCTTTCATAAATAAATACGTCAAATTTAGTTCCCAAACATTCGTAAATTTCTTCAAAATGTTCGGTACTCCACTTCTTACCGTTGTCATATATTGAGTTGATTTTTTCATCTCCCTTCTCAAAAATTTTCTCATTTAAAGAGTCAATTTCTTTTTTGCTTTGCTCCGATTTTTCATAAGCTTCACTGCCTGAAACATAAGCATCGCCAAGAAACTCCACTTTCTTGCCTAGGGAGTCATTCAAAAGAGGAGCGTTCTTTTCATTCTTCAAGTAACCCCAAACTGCCTTAGCTATATGCAAGCCAACATCGCTCGGATAACACGCCCTTATAATGTCCGCTCCTTGAAATTGAATGATACGGGAGATTGATTCTCCGATTGCGTTGGACATCAGATGTCCTATGTGAAATGGTTTAAAAATATTCGGATCGGTATATTCCACCATTATTTTCTGGCCTGAAAGCGAGTCACCGCGTCCGAAACTGTCCGAATGAGAGAGAATATTCTCTATGCTGTCGGCAAAAAATTTTGAAGAGAGAGAGAAATTAATGAATCCGGCGCCCGCTATCTCTATTTTTTCTATTTCTTCAGGGCAGTTATCGCGCATTTCCGCAACTATTTTTTCCGCCAAGTCCCGAGGAGATTTATGGATTTTTTTCGCGGCGGCCATGGCCGCGTTGGTAAAATAATCACCATGGATTAAGCTGTCCGGATGTTCCAGCACAAAGGTAACGCCCTCAATTTTCAGCCGGCTTAACGCTTCAGCAACGCTCTTTTTTATTCTTTCCCCCACAGATGATACTGCTTGCTCTTTTGTTTCCATCAAATCCTCAGTCTTATAATAATTTTGTTTTATTCATGTAGCTCAAAAAGTCTGTTCAGAATAACATTTTTTACTCCATCAATTCGCCGGAGCAAGCACACACCTTTGAACTCCTCCCCTTCTGTAACAATTACAGTAAGCCATTTATTGTTTTCAAAATCCGTTTCCAGATTTTCTCTCTGCTCGTACCCCAGACCGCTTGATTCAACAATTTTCACCGCTTGGCCGAGAGAGATATTGTTGTGAAAAGACGCCAGTATGGTGCCTTTCTCATATGAAATATCCTCCGCGCGAACCGATTCACGCTCACTATTGACGCATCGTTCCAGCGCGATGTCAGGTGTTACGTCCGGGTTTTCTTTTGATTTATTTTTCGAACCATTGTCCGTGTTGAGAGAAACCTCTTCGGACGGTAAAAATGCTAAATCTTCTTCGGAGCTGACGCTGATATCATTATCTGACCTTAGAGAGAGTGCCCAGATAAGCCCGATTATAGCCAAGATAACGATAATAATACCAACTGGTTTGAAACTTGATTCCATTGGCTCATGATAGCACAAAATCTTTTCTTTGCGCTGTAAGCTAAACGGTTATTGTCCAGATCTCAATGTTTTATCTATTTTTCTCGCGATTTCCGTAAAATCTTTTTCTTTTTTTCCTCTCGTGGTTTCAGCGGGAGATCCCAGCCGTATGCCGGACGGATCAAACGGAGAGCGTGTCTCCCCCGGAATAGTATTTTTGTTACAAATTATCCCCGCTTTTTCAAGTCTAGCTTCCGCTTCTTTTCCTGGAATACCATTACCGTTCATCCAAGTGTCAACTAAAATCAAGTGAGAGTCTGTTCCACCAGAAACAACCCTCCAGCCCAAACGAGAGAGTTCGCGAGCTAACACTTTCGCATTCTTAACAATCTGTTTTGCGTATTTTTTAAATACCGGGGAATCTGCTTCTTTAAGCGTAACCGCGACAGCTGCTATCTGACCCATGTGCGGGCCACCCTGAAGGCCGGGGAAGATTGCTTTATCAATTAATGTTGAGATACTTTTATCATCTCTTTTCTTGTCTTTCCTTGAAAAAATAATGGCGCTTCTGGGACCTCTAAGGGTTTTATGCGTTGTAGTGGTGACAACATCAGCATATTCAAAAGGACTTGGATACGCACCTCCGGCCACCAGACCGGCAAAATGCGACATGTCTACCATCAAGTAAGCCCCGCACGCGTCGGCAATTTCTCTACATTTTTTAAAATCAACAAAACGAGGATATGCCGTAAAGCCCACAATAATAAGAAGAGGTTTTTCTCTTATGGCATCTTCCTCCATTTTTTTATAATCAATGAGCTCTGTCTGCAAATCTAAACCTATCGGCAACTGCTCCCAGACCTTGCCTGTAATTGAGACTTTTTGACCATGAGTTAGATGTCCCCCTGAAGAAAGAGGCAGACCCATAACTTTGCCCCCTTTTGGCACGAGTGCAAGATAAACGGCTAAATTTGCAGGTGATCCTGAAAGTGGTTGGACATTCGCATGCCATAAATCTTTTTTTAATTTAAAAAGTTTTAATGCTCTTTCTTGGCAAATAGTTTCCAACTTATCTGTGTATGTTTGCCCCCCATAATATCTCGCGGAGGGATAACCCTCGGCATATTTATTATCAAATATAGACCCAAGCGCCGTTAAGACGTCTTTTGAAGCATAGTTTTCAGACGGTATCAAATTTATAACTTTTTCTTGTCTTTTCTCCTCGGCTTTAATTAGTTTTTGTATTTCTTTATCTTTCATCATGTTTTGTTTGATTGGCCCGGCAAACGCACAGGCATAGTAATGTTGAGTAAGGTTAAAAAGTTAAATCATATTTAGGCTTTAAATTACTAACTTTATGAAAGCATATGGATAATTTTAAATTAAATAATGCTAGATATTGCCTTTAAAATCTTTTCATGTATTTCCTCGCGGGGCAACAAACTTCCATTTTTTGTACATTCTAGTATTTTCCATTTATATTTTTTTGCCACGGCTAGATAAGCTTCTGACGCCTTATTCAAATGATCAATATCCGCTTCATGTATATCTCTTTTTTTTCCCGATATATATTCACGGGGGGCTTTTCCATCCACCAATCCCTGTGCCAGAACCGGCGGCATAAACAAAAGCAGAGTCATATCCGGCTTTGGTATTGAAAAAATTTTATACTCCAAATCACTGAGCCATTCCAAAAACCGCTCGCGTTCCTTCCGGCTTTTGATTTTTCCCGCCTGATGTCCCATGTTGGCTGATACATATCTGTTACAAATCACTATGTAACCCTCCTCCAGCCATTTTCTCATTTCAAACGACTTATCATATCTGTCTAAAGCATAAAACATGGAACCGGCGTACGGGCCGACGTCGGAAGCTGTCCCATATTCCCCTCGCAAATATTTCTCAGCGAAATATGATGACGGTTTGCCGTATTGGGGAAAATCAGCCGTTTTTACTTTATGCCCATTTTTCTTAAGTTTGTTCTCCAAAATTTTCATCTGAGTCGCTTTGCCGGACCCGTCAGTGCCTTCTATTACTATTAATCTGCCTTTTTTCATTTGTTTAATGCTTGTATTATCTTGGCGTGTATACCTGTGCCATTACTCGCGATGAACTCTGAATTTTTACATTGATCTTTTTCACCGTCCCATTTCGTAATAAGCGCGCCTGCCTCAGCGGCGAGCAATTTGCCCGGAATATAGTCATACAACTCGGGATTGTTGAAAACCACCGCTTCAATTTTTCCCGACGCAAGAAGCGCGAAATCTCTTGATGGCGACCACAGGGACATGGCGCGTTTGGGATGAAGATCCACGATGTGGCTATAGTCTTCCCTCTTCTTATTGTGCGCGGTGTTATATGAACAGGCGTAGGATATGGTGCATTGATCCACATCCTCCAGTTTGTTAACCACAATCTTGGAACCGTTCAGAAAACTGCCTCCATTTTTAACCGCGTGGTAAGTAAGATCGTGAAAAGGGTCGTGTATTACGGAAACCAGCGTTTCCTCATCTTTCATAAGCGCTACTGCCACGGATACATAAGGCACACCAAGAAAAAAATTATTCGTACCGTCCAAAGGGTCTATTATAAAAGTATACCCTGACCCGTTGTCTCTGTAATCACTTTCCTCCGAAAGAATATTGTACTCGGGAAAAGCTCCGCTAAGCAACGTCACAATCTCCCGCTCGGACTCCATGTCGGCCTTGGTTTTAAAATCCGCGGCTGTTGTTTTTGGAATTACTTCAAGAATACCGCCAAAGTATTTCTTGACCATTCCCCCTCCGGCTCTCGCCGCTTCTTTCATTATTTTTATCGTTTTTTCTTCCATTGTGGGTAGTGTTATTTTGAAGCCATTCTTCATTCAAATACGCTTTTCGTCAAGCGTATTTACCATTATTTTCCGGTACTGCCGAATCTTCCTTCGCCGCGCGCTGTAGAGGAGAGTTCCGACACTTCCTCAAATTCAGCTGTGGCGATAGGAAATATGACAATTTGAGCAAGTTTATCGCCTTTATGAATCCGATAAACATCAGATCCTAAATTTATAAGATTGACATTATATTCCCCCCGATATCCCGCATCAAACACCCCGCCCATGGTATGAATTCCGGCGTTCTTAGGCAAACTGCTTTTATCTTTAACTATAGCGGCATACCCTTCCGGAAATTCCAGAGCAAATCCGAGATTAAAAATTTTTCTTTCTCCTGGTTTAAGCTCACACTCCTCCAATGAGTAAACATCCAGTCCCGCGTCCCCCCGATGCGCGTAACTCGGCATTGTTGCCTCTTCAATTATTTTTTTAATTTTCACTTTCATCGTTGAAAAAAATAAGAGTATAGAATATCGGCGGTTATGTCCTTGAATTAAAAATCCCTTGCTACCAAGGGATATGAAGGTGTCATCTTTTGCCAAACATGATCTCACTATTTATGAGCAAGTATACATTGCGTATCCCCGCGTCCATCATGACTTTCCAGCAGGGCTCGCAACACCACCAGTGGCCATAAAGATAAAGATCAGCCCCTTTTGTTTCCATTCCTTTTTTTTGCGCGTCTTTTACTGCTCTTGATTCAGCGTGATGCCGAGAAGACGAGCACCCGGGGCAAATCCAATATTTTTTGCCCGTAGGAATCCTGAGAAAACGACGTACGCAAAAAACATCCTTGTGAAATTCCAACAACTTTTTGTTCCTCAGCGCCGATTGATTGGCCCCGCGGCCTATTATCTGAACATCTTTTACCACAACCGCGCCCGTTGGAAAGCTTAGGTCCGTTGAAGACTCCGCCCTGCATGTTTCCGCAGCTTTCATCCAAGGATTCTCATTGTTAACATATATAATTGTCTTCCCTTCGGGTAGAAAAGGATAGAGGATTTTTCCCATACTAAGGTGTATACTATCATGAATACCTTAGAAAAGTCATATGATGAAATTTGATGAAATATATAGCAACATTGTCGGTAATATCCTGAAATACGGCATTGTTGAAAAAAACGAAAGGACAGGGCATGAGACAAAAGCCCTTCCAGGAATACATTTCACAACCGATATTGAAAAAGACGGTTTTCCGCTGTTAACCCTGCGTAAGATCCCGATTAAATTGTTTGTATCCGAACAAATATGGTTTATTTCGGGTTCAAGAAAACCCGAGGATTTTCTCCGAAATTTTACAAAAATTTGGGACGATTTTACCAATCCCGGAGACGTTGTAACAGTCGCTTACGGTTATAGATGGAGAAAACACTTCGGCAGGGACCAGCTAGGGCTCTTGATAGAACTTTTGGAAAAAGAGCCGTCCTCAAGACACGGCGTAGTGGTCACATGGGACCCTTCAGGGGACGGCCTATCGCTCATAAAAAAGAAAAATGTCCCTTGTCCATACACTTTTACCGTAAATATTATCGGGGGGAGACTCCATTTACACAACATAGTCAGATCCAATGATTTCTTTCTCGGGGTGCCAACAGATGTTGCCGGTTTCGCCCTGCTTCAATGCATGCTGGCCGAGCGGCTCAAAGTCAAGCCGGGCATATACTCCCACTCCATATCAAACGCGCATATATACGATAATCAATATGAAGCAGTTAAAGAAATATTAAAAAGGAAACACAACCATAAAAAAATTTTCTTGAAGCTACCCCCCAACTCTTTTAAACGCGCTGAGAAAAAGGATGTGGAATTAGTGAAAGACATATATGACAATCTCTCCGCGCAGTATAACCCGCTCTCGCCCATAAAGGTTAAAATTGTACTTTAATGATCAAAACATTTATTATCGCCGCGATTTCTCTTGACGGATTCATCGCAAAAAACGCGGAAGATACATCCACGAGCTGGACCAGCGGAGCTGACAAGAAATTTTTTATGGAAAGAACCAAGCAGTCCGGGGTTGTAATAATGGGCTCCACAACTTACTCAACGATAGGCCGCCCTCTGAAAGACCGTCTCAACATCGTATACTCATCAAAAATCACCAATTTGGAAGGAGTGGAACTTACTATGAAAAAGCCGGCTGATTTATTATCAGACCTTGAAACCAGAGGATATAAAGAAGTGGCTATCTGCGGAGGAGCGTCCATTTACACCATGTTTTTGGAAGCCAATCTTGTAGATACGCTGTACCTCACCATAGAACCGAAACTTTTTGGCAAGGGAGTTTCGTTGTTGAACAAGCTCACAAACGTCTCATTGACGCTTGCTACAACTAAACATTTATCAAAAGATGTGTTATTATTGGAATATAAAGTTGATAGATCTCATCCTTAATGTATTTTAAAAAAACATTTCATGTCTGTTATCACAAAGAGGCAAATATTGGAAAGGATAAAAAAAGGCGAAATTTCTTTTGAACCGCCACTGGATCTTTTCCAGCTTCAGGATCATGCCGTTGACCTGCGTTTAGGGTTTACCTTCATGATTCCTAAGCGCTGGAAGATGACCTCAAAAGGCCGAGAATCCTTGGATACTGTTCATTTTGATAAAAACAATAGCGGATATTTTGAAATAATTGAGCTTGAGGAAGGTCAATTTTTTGACCTTTTGCCCAATGAACACATAATCATATCCACTTTGGAATCTTTAAAAGTACCGAATGATCTTATGGCTGTCTTATACCCAAGATCTTCCACAAATAGGAAGGGCCTTTCGCTGGATCTTACCGGCATAATTGATTCAGGTTATGAAGGACAGCTTACACTGCCGGTAAAGAACAGTACTCAGTCTCAAATAATACGGCTTTTTCCCGGGGAACGCCTCTGTCAGATCGTTTTTGAAGAGCTTAGCGAATTGGTTTATGCCAGAAAAAGCAAGTACCATAAAAAAGACATCATTGAGGGCATAGGCAGAGAAAAAAGAAAAGAAGCGGAGCTCATACTCAAAGGGCAGATCAAACGTCTTAAAAACGGGTTTCCCGCGGTGAAATGAAAAAAACGCCAAAGAAAAAAATATATGTCGGCGCCGCATATACCTACGCAAATTACGAGTTTCGTTTAAAAGTTGAAAAATTCAAAGACCGTCTGCGTAAAAAATTCGAGATAATGGATTTTAATTGGCTAACCGACAAGGTTCCAGCTGACTCATACGAATTGAGCGTCAAATACTTGAACGATTGTGACCTTTTTATCGCTATCTGCGATTATCCTTCTCTTGGCCTCGGGTATGAGATGGGCTGTGCCGTAAAAATGAATAAAAAAGTTCTGGCTTTGGCACATAAAAATTCCACGGTAAGCATGCTTATCCTCAAAATAAATAAAAAACACAAGAATTTTATATTAAAAAGATACTCTAATTCCTTGACGGAATTAACTTCTTTTATAGTAGATGCCGCTTGACGAAACGTGCACAGAGGAGAAGCTTCGTAAGCTTCGGAGATGGAGAACACCCTGATCTTACTCAGGGTTATGTCATATATTATTTAACCTCAACCCCCATAGATTTCGCTGATCCTTCTATAATCCTCATTGCTCCCTCAACATCTAAGGCGTTCAAATCCTTCATTTTCTTTTCCGCGATTTCTCTTATCTGCGCCTTGGATATTGACCCTGCTTTTTCCGTAACATTTTTCCCCGATCCTTTCTCTTTTCCTATTGCTTTAAGTATAAGCGCGGAAGCCGGCGGAGTCTTGAAGATCAAATCAAAAGTCTTGTCTTCGTAGACTTTGACGACAACAGGGACGAGATCCCCCATCATAGATTTCGTTCCTTCGTTAAAACGAGTCACGAATTCCCCTATATTGACTTTTGCCTGACCCAAAGCCGGTCCAACAGGAGGAGCGGGATTGGCTTTGCCGGCCGGTATAACCATTTTAAGTTGTTTTGTTATTTTTTTTGCCATGATTGATTTTTAAGGAGTGAAACGACTATAAAAATCATCACCCCGTGAAATAAGATTTGAGGCGGTTTTTTATAAAACGGTGCCCGTATGTAGTCTTAAGATAGTTCTCGCGATGTCGTGCGTCTTTGTTGTCCTTGCACGCCTCGTAGTATACAAGCTCAAAGGGTCGTCGGTCAACCGTTGAGTGTACAGAACCTTTTTGATGAGCCTCAAATCTTAATTTCAAATCACCGGTGCAGCCAATATAAAATTTTTTATCTTTTTCCGAACGAAGCACATATACATAGTAATACATACTTAGTGATTTGAAATTTATTTCACGGGGTTAAGAAAAATACACTCGCCTTGCTCGTTATTTTTCTAAACCTTCTTCACCTGTAGAAAATCCAGCTCCACCGGTGTCTCTCTTCCAAACATAGAAACTAAAACTTTAACCCTTCCTTTTTCCTCGTCTACCTCATTGACCTTACCCTCCAACTCTTTGAACGGCCCGTCTATAATAACTACTGAATCTTCAACTACAAGATCAATGTTATGTCTCGCTGTGTCGCCGGCGTTTATTCTTTTGAACAATCCTTCTACTTCATTCTTATCAAGAGGTACCGGATAGACACCCGAACCAACGAAACCGGTAACCCTGGGAGTATTCCTGACAACATACCATGAATCATCCGTGACTATCATATCTACCAGAATATATCCCGGGTAAATTTTCTCCTCCTCTTCAACTCTCTTACCGCCTTTCACCTTGATTTTCTTTTCAGTGGGAACCAAAACGTTGAATATCTTGTTTTCCATTCCGAGAGATTCTATCCTCTGTCTAAGGTTTCTAGCCACGGCATTTTCATACCCCGCGTAAGTGTGGATGGCGTACCAATTTCTCTCCTCTTGCAACTTTTGTTTAGCCATAAATATATTTCTGAAATAATTTGACTTACTTGACCTAAGAGCCCATCCACTATCTAACCGCCAGGATATAAAGCAAGATATGGCTTGCCCCCACACCAATATTCATTGGTGTGATCTCGCAAAGCGAGCTGGGGCTTGCCTGCCATTAGATCGTGGGTGGGCTCTTATACACGGCTGATATTAATCAGCGGAATAGCGGAATATAAGAATACAAAGGAATTATATGACGACCCCAAGTATAAACGCAAAGACATAGTCAAAGAAGCCCAAAAGCGCGCCTATAACAATGGAAATGACTATCACCAAAGCCGTGTAAATGGCCGCCTGTCGCTTCGTTGGCCAGCTTACATGCTTCATTTCCACCCTTGTTTCTCTTACATAATCAACTATTTTCATATTTTTTTACTAAAAAACCCCGCCCGGGGCTTATGATCATCATAATAGCCCCGTAATAAAAAAAGTCAAATACCGAGACCGCTTTGTAAGCTTCGTGAACTTCCTTAGTATGGTGGAAAAACTGATGAAGTTGATGAAGCTCTCGCCTATCACCTTATCTCATAACTGATGTTGACCCTGGAGATGATTTCATTTTCACCTGGCGGAATAGCAGGCGCTGCCAACACTGACTCTCTCATCATATCACCGCCCATACCCAAACCGTCTTTGGCGAAAGGAATAGGGTAACCTCCATCTTCATGGAAAGAAGTGATTCTAACCAATTTTACACCCAAGTCTTCAGCCAATTTTTCTGCCTTATTTTGCGCGTCCTCTATTGCCATCTTTCTCGCGTCACTTTTTAACACATCTTCATCATCCACAGTGAAAAGCAGACCGCTTACGTTGCTGACCCCAACACTGCCCAATCCCTGAAGTAAAGAGCCCGCGTTGGCTGTCTCTCTCACTTTTACACTCACGGTTTCGGAAACAGTATATCCCTTCAAAACTTGCCTGCCGGGAGGACAACGGAAAGCTGTGCAGGTTTCCTGAACAAATTCATATTTTGGACTAATGTTGTATTCAATTGTTTTGATATCTTTGTCCTCAATATTGTTGGATTTCAGGAACTCCAAGGCCTTGCCCTCTTTTGACGTCACTTCTTTCTGCGCCTCATCCACCGTGAGAGCTTCTTCGGAAATGGTAAAAGTAAAAGCAGCCACGTCAGGTATAGCGGTAACCTCTCCCTCGCCGCTAACCGTTATTACACTGGAAGGGTATGAATACCTGCCTTCCTGGCTGTAAAGCCGGAACTCGTGCATTGCTTTCGCCAAGAGAAAGATAGCCAAAAGAACCCCCACAGTTACCCACAACCACGAAAATTTACTTGAAAACACTACATTATTTGTCCTATCGTCATTATAATTTTCCATTCTATTAATACCCAAAAGGGCGTTTAAACTAATAAAAGTTTCCCTGGAGAAACGCGAAACATTGGAGCTATTATATCTTAAGTACCTACGCTAAGGAAAACCCTCCGATTCATGCTCGAAGCGAGCTTCGACGAGCGGCCGCTTCGCACATTTTCAAAACATTTCCAAATAGAAAAGCCACGGTCAAGGGTCCAACCCCTCCCGGTACTGGAGACACAGCTTTGGCGACATTTCTTACACTTTCCCAATTGACATCACCCACCAAATGTTTCCCAAAAATTTCTTCCTCCAGTTTCTTACCGCGCGCTATGTTTATACCAACATCCACGATAACTTGATTCGCGTGGGAATAACTCTCATCCACTAACCCCGGCACTCCGGCGGCTGATATTAAGATATCGGCCTTTCTGCATGTTCCGACCAAATCTTGAGTCTTACTATGACATATTGTTACCGTGGCGTTGCGGCTAAGCAGAACAGCCGCTATGGGCTTTCCCACCAATTCCGAACGGCCTATAATCACCACATTCTTTCCCTCCGGACTAAATCCATAAAAATCTAAAAGAAAAGCCACGCCTTGTGCCGTCGCGGGTATCATCGCTTCCTCATTGCCTTGCCACATCAGTTTGATATTGGCAGATGTAAGCCCATCTGCGTCTTTTTCCGGATGAATAGATTCTATAATCTCGTCTTTATCCAAATTCGGAGGCAAAGGAAGCTGTACTATTATTCCATGAATTTTGTCGTCGCTATTCGCCTTCTTTATGCTATCTATTACTTCTTTCTCTGATACCGAGCGTAAAAAATGGATATGTTCCACCTCCACCCCTATCTCCGCGCCAAACTTTTTCTTCTGCTGAATATATTTGTTTGATTCCTCTTTGTCGCCGCATTGGATAATCACAAGCTTTGGCCGGTCAATGCAATTTGCTATTTTATCCANCAAATTCGCTTTCAGTGAATCTCTGGCTTTTTTACCGTCCAAAATAATCATGNTTCAAACTATACCATGAATTAAAGCAGCTGGCACACATACACATAAATCAGCTTATGGCTGTCAGCTATTANTNATCCTCACAAATCCCCTTTAATACATCCTTGCTTCGTGATACGCTTAAGACATGAGCAACGTACACCCAAACCGAGCTCTTTTTCCAAAAGAACTCGAAGCGCGCCGCCGCAAAGCGGCGAGGTATTTTCAAGACGGTAAAACAAGATACTGGGTCGCAAAACATTTCAAAGTTTCATTCACCGCATCCGGAGAATGGTATGCGCGATGGAAGGAAGGGACTCTTGGTGCCCGTAAACCGGGCAAGAAAGAAAAGCTCTCCGCCGAACAAAAGAAGAAGCTTTCAAATATGATTTTGAAAAATCCGACAAAATACGGATACGACACACAACTATGGACATTGGACAGGATTACTTCTTGCGTTAAAAAAGAATTGAAAGTGTCGTATAAACCGCGCTCTCTTTCCCATATGTTGCATACACTGGGTTTTTCTTGCCAAAAACCGGAAAGGAGAGCAAAAGAAAGAAACGAAAAGAAAATCGCGGAATGGAAAAAGGTGACATGGCCGGCACTTTTAAAAAAAGGGCTCTGCTCGGATTAACCTTTTGTTTTTACGACGAATCCGGTTTTTCAGAGAAACCGCCCATACGAAAAACATGGGGTAAGATAGGCAGAACCCCCATTATCAAGTCCACCGGATCGTGGAAGTCTTTGAGTGTAACGGGAATCATCGCCGTCAAGATAAATCTCAAACGGCCAAAAGCGTATTTTACGGTAAAGAAAGGAGCGATTCGATCAAATGACACCGTTCAGACACTCGCGCATCTCTTAAGGAGCGTAAAAGAGAACATCGCTCTTTTTTGGGACGGACTGCCCGCTCACCGTTCCAAAATCGTAAAAGAATTTCTTTCAATACATAAAGACCGCTTTGCAATAGTTGAGCGTTTCCCGCCCTACGCGCCGGAGCTTAATCCGCAGGAATACATATGGTCCGCGTCAAAAGGAAAAGATATGGCTAATTTCTGTCCGTCCAAAGACAATGATTTGATTGCAAAAACAAAGAAAAGCTTGAAACGGATACAAAAAAACGAAAATGTCATTCAGGGGGCTTTGAGAAAATCGGGATTGTTTTATGTTAAAGGGGATTTGTGAGGGTCAGTAGATCAAATAAATCTGCTAACTGTAATATTTTTTTCTTCTGTCATTCCCTCCCTCCCTGTCATTCCCGCACAGGCGGGAATCTA
>C687J35174_10007452_pt1 | contig 14069 bp, 17 predicted proteins | sample RifCSPhighO2_01_FD_35174 | JGI IMG/M metagenome (IMG submission 35174) | reverse complement strand
ATCATATCCGCACCGAAATGCGCCCTTGTAATCTTTTCTGTCATCGGCGCCTGACTCGCGTCAACGTGCAAAAATATTTTATCAATAACTTGCTTAACCTCGCGCGTGTTCCAGATAATCCCAGTCTCGCCACAGACTGCGTCCATAGAAACTAATTTCGTCTCCGGTCGTAACATCTTTTTTAATTTCTCACAGTCAACGCGCCAATCAGTAATCGGCAGAGGCTCAACTTCTACACCACGTTCTGCGAGAAGCTTCATATTCTCAACAATAGATGCGTGCGAGCTCGGTAGATACAAGACGTGGTCACCTGCTTTAGCGACACCGAGAATCGCGAGCGCGTTAGCCTCCGTCGCGCCACTTGTAAAAATGACGTCGTCGCTCTGCACTTCAAGAAGTCTCGCGATATCTCTCCGTGCATCCTCCAACATCTTTTTCGCCATTCTACCCTCTTCGTGTGGCGATGACGGATTTCCGCTCGCTCCAGCGGCATAATCAAGATAGATTCTTTTTTTCTTCCAAAACATCACTTTATTCTAGCAAAGATTGCTGTTTAGTGATTTTTGTGATGAAATAGAGCCATCATGGCGCGGACACCACGACCGCCCGTCATCGCGGTGATGGGCCACATAGACCACGGTAAGTCTTCGCTTCTGGATTATATTCGGAAGGCGAATATTGTCGCTGGCGAAGCGGGAGGAATAACACAACATGTCGCTGCATATATTGCCGAACATAACGGACGTTTCGTTACATTCTTGGACACCCCCGGACATGAAGCATTCAAATCTTTGCGTACACGCGGAGCCGCCGCCGCCGACATCGCAATTCTAGTTGTCGCGGCCGACGAGGGTGTTATGCCACAAACTCTTGATGCTCTTAATGCAATTAAAGAAGCGGGTATCCACTTTATTATTGCAATTACAAAAATAGATAAGAATAATGCGGATGTGGAGCACACGAAGAATTCTCTTCTTGAACATCAAATATTTATTGAAGGTCTCGGTGGAGATATTGCCTACGCACTCGTTTCTTCTAAAACCGGCGAGGGGATACCAGAACTCCTTGATCTAGTTCTTCTCTCTGCAGACCTCGCCGAGATTACAGCAGATACTGAAGCAGATGCAACAGGCTTCGTTCTAGAGTCAACGCAGGACCCGAAACGCGGTGCATCGGCGACGCTTATTGTAAAAGAAGGGACGCTCTCGTTGGAAGGGTTTGTCGTCGCAGGTGATGCATACGCTCCGATACGATTTATTGAAGACTTTCGCGGTAAACGTATAGATTCAGCCGGTCCTTCTGAGCCGGTACGCATCTCAGGGTTCAGTAAACTACCTACGGCAGGAGCGCTCTTCAGTATTGCGAAGAATAAAAAAGATGCCGAGGCTTTGGCGAATGAAAATTCAAAAACATTTTCACCATCACCGGAACGCGAAGCATCTATTGAAGGAATCTCTGAACTTCCTATCATCGTTAAGGCGGATGTCGCCGGCTCGGTTGATGCCATAGTTCACGAACTCGCGAAAATTACGCACGAACGCGCATCCATTCGCATCGTTTCTTCCGGCGTAGGGAGCGTATCTGAGACAGACGTAAAATCAGCTAACGCTTCCGGCGGGGTTATAATCGCATTCAATGCAGGAACAGATGCAATCGCACGCGATCTCGCTGAACGAGAAAATATATCAATATTTTCTTTCTCCATTATTTACGAATTATCCGCAAAGATTAAAGAACTTTTGGAAGTACGAGTGCCTATTGTTGCTATAGAAAAAGAACTTGGACGCGTTCTTGTTCTTAAAACCTTTTCTTCCGGTGCGAAGAGGCAGGTACTGGGCGCGCGGTATATCTCCGGCGCACTCACAGTCGGAGACCGCGTTAAAATAATAAGAAAAGATGTTGAGATTTCGCGAGGAAGTATCAAGAATCTTCAACAGGCGCGTGCGGACGTAAAAGATATCCACACCGAAGGTGACTTCGGCATAGAGATAGAGACGCGTGCGGATGCAACGTACGGCGACGAGCTTATCGCGTTCGCCGTTACCGAATCATGAAATCAAGCGCTCGTGCTACAGAAATAGTCGCGCGTGAGGCAGCTCTCTTTATCGCGCGCGAGGCTGGAAGCGAGTCGCTTATAACAGTCATACGTGCACAGAGCATGTCGCATGGTGAACGCATAACAGTCTTCGTAAGCGTATTTCCAATAGAGAAGGCTCGTTCTGCGCTCGCATATTTGGAACGTCAGCGTGAGGCATTCTCGAATTATTTAAAAACACATGCGCGTATGCGCTTACCGCGCATAGACTTCATGCTAGACAACGGTGAAGATACTGGAGGCCCGGGAGGGATTCGCACCCTCGCATAACGGTTTTGCAGACCGTCGCGTTGCTTCTTCGCCACCGGGCCATACTTCGAGAATAACAGAAACAATAGTATCATTAAACTAGGCCGGGGTGGCGAAATTGGTTAGACGCACAGGACTTAAAATCCTGCGAGGACTTAAAACCTCATGTGGGTTCGATTCCCACCCCCGGCACTGAAATGGTAAAGAAAAAGATGCTTATAGGAGTTTTTGATTCCGGACTCGGCGGACTGCATATACTGCGCTCCATAGTGCGTGCTCTCCCGCAATACGACTATGTGTATCTCGGCGACACGGCTCGCGCACCTTACGGTCACAGGTCGCAGGAAACGATATATGAATATACGAAACAGGCAGTTGATTTTTTATTCAATAACAATTGTGGAATTATTATTATCGCCTGTAACACGTCTTCAAGCGAAGCCCTCCGTAAGATACAGGAAGAACATTTGAAAAATTACGGTCCTGAAAAAAAGATTCTTGGAGTGCTTATACCGGCAGCCGAAGAGGCTGTGGAGAAAACGAAAAATAATAAAATAGGCATTATCGCGACGGAAGCTACTGTCTCGTCAAACGCATTCGTCAGAGAACTCACGAAACTTCATACTCACATAAAGGTGTTCCAAAACGCATGCCCATTACTTGTACCACTTGTAGAAGCGGGAAAGCAGAACTCACCAGAGATACAAACGATACTTGAAAAATATTTACGGCCTTTAATTAATAAAAAAATAGATACTTTAATTCTAGGTTGTACGCATTATGGAATATTGGAAAATAAAATACACAAAATAATCGGGTCGGATATTAAACTCATCTCCGAGGCGAGAGTCGTGCCGAAGAAACTGAAAATATATCTTGAGAAGCATTCCGGGCTTGAAAAGACTTTAAGTAAGAAATCCGTTATAAGTTTTTATTCAACGGATAATACAGACGGTTTCAAAATTCTAGGTAGCAAACTATTCGGTCGGAACATACAAGTCAAAAAAGCGGTTCTTATCTAATCAGTGCTGGGGAGAGGACTCGAACCTCCAATGGGTTGCCCCGCTAGCTCCTAAGGCTAGTGCGTCTACCAATTTCGCCACCCCAGCGTGTCCTTCATAGCTTTATGCGACGAAGGGCGACTTTCAAAGCATACTATGATTTGCTATATTTTACTCACGCGCCTATAGCTCAGTTGGTAGAGCAGATCCCTCTTAAGGATAAGGTCCCTGGTTCGAGCCCAGGTAGGCGCACTTGACAATCACCTAGTTTCGTGTATTATAGATAGCGAAACATTGATCTTTTCGTAACTCATACATACAAGGAGAATTATCATGTTCGAGATATTCGGAGAAAGCTATAGCATCTTCACAGTCGCTGTGTATTCTATCCTCCTCTACTTGGCAGCAAGCCTGCGTATCATCGGTCCAACGAACTTGGGATGTATTCTCATCTTCGGTAGACCATGGATCAACGTTTTCTCGGGCATAGTTCTTGTCCCGTTGGGGATATGTTCACTCGTGGAAGAGACCAGGAACACTTTCCAGGACGAACTCCCTGCAGAACCGGAGAAAATATATCGCGGGAGCGATAAGGACCCTGAAGGCATTAGTATGCCGCCAGAACTACAAGCACTCGGGATGAGGCCGCCGATTAGGGTAACTTTCAGCGGCAGAAATGAAGAAAGTGAGTCAGCTCATATCGCTGAGGATGATCCTTATGATCGCCGCCTTACCGAAGAAGTGGTGCCGATTATTCGCTGGAGAATCGATGATTTCAAGAAATTTTTGAAAATGGTCGGTACAGTAAGCGAGGCGCGAAAGCAGATGGAGGATATTTGTACAGCCACGTTCACTGAACATCTCACCAAAGTTAGCCCTGCGGTTGCACTTCTTCGCCTGAATCACTACAGCGCAGTACTTAAGGGTGCAATCGAACTGTTGGTGAGTGGCTGGGGAATCCATATACAAAACGCCCAAATCAAGGCGCTCAGATTCTCCAAGTCCCTCAACACTGCGGTTCAAAACGTCGTGGTCGCTGAACGCAACAAAAAAACTGCGATTCTTGACGGTGAAGGCATCGGGGGTAAACAAAAAGCGATTCTCGACGGTCGAACCGACGGAATGAAAAAAATGGCAACCGATCTTGAAGTGAAAGGTGATGCTGTCCTAGGCGCCGAAACTGCTCGTGCAATAGCGGGCGAAGGCGACAAGTCCAGTCAGAGAACAATCATCGCCGGTTCTGGTGGTTTCGTCGACCTAGTCGGTACAGCGGCCGCAATTGCAAAAAGCTTTGCTGAAAAAGGAGGTGCGTAATGCTTACGTACATCTTCATTGTCCTGTTGGTCGGCATCATTGTTTGGCGGGTTATATTGCCAAACATGAAGCTGGAGTCTCATAAAACGCCCGCGACTGGCGCAGGAACTTCGACTACTACACCTACGACAGGTAAGAGCATAGGGGAATTGGCTACGGAATATATGTGGTCCATCCTGATTGTTATCGTTGGTGCTGTACTCGTATACTGGGGACTCCAAAACACACAGATACGACCAACGGATGCTGGAAGTTGGGGCTGGACTAACTGGCTTCCTTTAATCATTTTTTGGGGCGTTGCCGCTACTCTCATTGCAATCAACGCAGATGGGAAAACAGCGACAATTCTTCAAAAGGTGTTGGCGGGAGTAATGCTAGCATTACTCATTGTTTTTCCGGTGATACACGGAATCTGGGGCGAGAGTTCATCCTCGCAACAAACGAAGCAACAGACTCTTCCGATACCTTCAAATGGTGAGTCGCCTCATCTACCAACGAAGCCTGGGTACGCGATTGAATGGACCGGAAGCGGATTCACGATTCATTGTGTTTACCGTGATGGTTCAAGCGACACTGGTCCATGCAGAAATGGTCCAATGTTGTACCAGTACTTGAAAGATACGTCTGGCAAACCGAACATTGCATCATACGAGTTCGTGCGCCCATAGAGTTCTTTGTTGGATGTCCAACGCGAAGGCCACGCGATGCGTGGCCTTTTTTCTTTTACATTTATCTTATTTATTTGCCGAGAGCTCCGGGAACCAGTTTTTCTATACCGAATGTGCCAAGAGCGATGTTTAAGATACCGTATGCGCCAAAGATTATGACTAGGCCGACGATACCCCACATTATCGCTCTCTTCCCTTCTGTTCTCTTTGTCTCATCCCCTGCGTGTGCGACAAACTCAAACACGCCCCAGAGGAATAAGACGAACGCTACCGCCGAGAGAAGTAGGATAATCGGATTGACTATCTCCGTGACAACTTTCTTTAAAAATTCGTTAAGAACTGGCATTTACTGACCAACTCTTACACCAGAATTCGGTGTTGTACTAGGTCCTGTATTGTTACCGAAGCTGATAGTGCCGGTAAGAATATTTACGAGGCCCCAGATAGAGACCATCACGAAGAAGCCGATAAGACCCCATAGCATGAGACTTTTGCCGGCCTCTTTTGATTCATCAGAGCCTTGACCGAGGATAAATGTCTTGAACGCGCCCCAGAGAAAGACGATAAAGGCGACTGCGAAGAGCACAGGCACGAGCACGTTATTGATTGTGTTGATAACGAACGAACCGGCGTCCGATAAATTGTTAACCGCAGCGAGCGATACGAGCGGTATGGCGAATGCTGTAAGTGTCCCTGCTGTAATGGCGAGTGCTTTTTTCATAATATAGATAAGTGAATAACGGGTTAATTGTAACTTTTATAAGGCGTCGGTCAATGCTCTTCTATCTGATATGTGGATAGCACACGTTATATCTTCGGGATTGGCGGTGGCTTCCCTCCCGACAGATTTAACGCGCCCATCAGGATGTTCACCAGCGCCCAGACGGAGAATATGACGACGAGGCCGATGATTCCCCACATCGCGTACTTACGTCCTTCCATCTTGTCTGATTCGCTGTCACCGTGATAGATGAAATACTTGTAGACTCCCCAAAGAAATACGATAAAGGCTATTGCGATAAGCACCGGCACAAGGATGGAATTAATAATTCCGATGATGCTGTCGGAATACGGCTTGATGTAATTTATGTTGATACCTCCGCTTGTAGGTTGTTGAGTTAACGTTTGTGAGATGGAAACACATGTCCTGTCGCTGTTACAGTACATACCTTGTGAACAAGGAGGGTTACAGGTGTAGTCGAATTGAGCATATGCGTTCGGTGCGCCTACGGCTATAACAAGAGCGATGATGATGAGATATTTTTTCATATTTTGATTAGTACGAACGCGGAGTCGGCGGAGCGGATATGCCGTAGAGACCAAATGTGTTCGCGACGACGTTCACGAGCCCCCAGAGCGATATCATCACCACGAATCCGACGATGCCCCAGAGAATGAGCCTGTGTCCCTCCGCCACCTTCGTTTCATCGCCGTGAGAGAAGATGTACTTGGACACAATCCCGTAGAGGAAGACGATAAATGCGAGCGCGAAGAGGACAGGCACTAAGACGTAGTTGATGATGTAGAGAATAGTTGAAGCGACTCTACAGATATTGCTCGCTCCGCAGGCGAACTGGCCACCCATCATCCCTCCTGCACCACTTCCGAAGCCGATTGAGAAATTAGGACTGCTGTACTGAAAGTTACCTGATGAGTCGGAATATATTTGAGTCTGTGCGAATGCTATAGACGGCGCTATGAGAATTGCAGAAGTTGCGAGAACGGTAGCGAAACGCGTGAAAGTTTTCATATATTGTAAGTATTACACATCATTAAGAAGGCATTATGCCGAGCGTGGATAACAGCAGGTTCACAAATCCCCAGACCGAGAAGAGTACCACTATGCCGAGCAGACCCCAGAGAATAAACTTACGCCCTTCTGTACGCTTCGTCTCATCTCCGGCATTCACGACAAACTGAAATACGCCCCAAATAAAAACGAGAAATGCTAAAGCGAAGATAACCGGTACTATTACAGTATTAATTATGCCTATAATTCCCGTATCGCCGTTGCCTATAAATTGTTTGAACGTCATATCAACCGCCGACTGATATTGCCTGCACGGTCTTCTCTATACCGAAGGCTATCGCCTTGGAGCCTAGAAGTATAAGGGCTCCTATTAGTGTCCAGAGAAGCGCATCACGCGCTTCTTTAATCTTGTCCGGAGCCCCCTGCGCGACCACGAACTTGTAACCGACAAATACCATCATCAGGATAACGACGACGGTACCGATTTTTATTACGAAATCCAGAATTGATTGAAGAAAGCTCATTAGATTGCCACTGCCCTTCAGCGGATTGATTAATTTAACGTCCTGACCTGTAGGAGTGGTGTCAACTCCAGTTCTTTTGGTTGTGGACGTATCAACTCCGGATCGTGGCGTACAACTATCCCCTGTTTTGCTATCATAATATGTACCAGCAAATTGATCTTCAACACATTCAGCATGTGCGACTGGTGCGAATAAGAAAATGAGAGAAACGAGAATGAGTGTGCGCATATTATTGTTGGAGGAGAGCGCTTAATGCGCGCTCGGCGGAGCCGAGCGCAGCTTCTAACGTCAATCTTCCGCTTATCACGTTATTAATCATACTAGAGAAGACGACATCAGTATCCTCAGGCGCTGGGGACAGCCATCCGTGTGTATACAGAGCCTCTGAATATGCAACAGTGGCGATTGGGTCTATCGGAGTTGTCGCAAGTACGTTTAAATTAATTGGAGCGAGACCTGTGAACGATGAGGCGACAGATTGCTCGGCAGAATTAGAGAGAATGACGGCAACTTGGTACGCTCCGGCTCCGTTCTTTGCTCCGCGAGATATCATGAACGAATAAATATTTCCGTATACATTCTTAACTTGTGCTGTCGCTCTCTGTGGCAGTAACGCAACGTTAAAATTAAGATTCGGATTAGCGGAGCGCAGATATCGCGCTTCAGAAACATGCCCCAGATAGAGAGCTAAGTCTCCGACGAGGAACATGTCTCTAGAATTAGGCAATGATGCATTCCACGTATACGAGACTTTTGACGAATCGGTAAATTGCGTATAGAAGCCGAGTACAGCCTGCCCTGCAGGCATACCTCCGTCTGCCGTAGACCCAAGGTTAGCAGACAGTAATCCATTTGAAGCATACGACGAGAGAGGTACGCCCGTCTGTAGGAAGAGAGACGACAGTATTCCCCTGGCATTATTAACATTGTCATACGTACCGAGAGCAATTAATCCGCGTTTAATCTGTCGTGTCGGCGTAAGAATCGCGACACTCGGTACGAGGCCGGTTAATGATTCCCATGTTGCTGGAGGCTTCGCTATTCCGTTACTTGAAAGAATAGAACGGTTATAGAATAGAACAAGCGGGTCAACCAGAAACGGTATTCCATAATATCCGCCAGGTGCTGAGAAGACTCCCGCTCCTTCTATAAATGTGCTCGTGAACGTGTTGATGGATAGAGTTCCAAGTGATATTGGAGTTATGAACTTCGCCAGAGTTCTTATGTCTTCCTGTGAAGCTAGTACTAGATCAGGCGACGCCCCAGTCGCTATCGCGGACGCTAGGTCAGACGCGAGAGTTGCAGGATTTTTTTGCACATACGAAACGTTCTTTAAATCAGTATTTGTTTGTCCGATAGTTGTAAGTGTCGCTTGCATATTATCCTCTGACAGGACGCCCCAGATAACTACTGAACCTATTTGTTCACCTCCTCCGTTACTTGTGTACGTCGCGAAGACGAATAGTCCGATAAGCGCGCCGAGGCCGAATACTCCTATTAGAATTACCTGAAAGAGTGACATTTTCATGGTGCAGTAAATATAACGCCGTAATGATGCGGTCCGGCACGGAACGATTTAACCTTATGAAAACCGCTGTTGATAAAGATGGCTTCTGCTTCGTGTTCAGTCACGACTTTCTCTGGTGTAGGACCCATTCCTCCGTAACTGCCTGCCCAGTCAATAAGCATAAATTTTCCTCCCGACTTAAGAACTCGTTTTATCTCTCCTATAAGTCCATCGCGATTGTTAATCTGGAAGAGCGTATTGGCCAGAATTACCGCGTCTAAAGACGCCTCGCGCAGATGCGTCCCTCCGAGTTTTTCTATATCGCCCCAAAGTGCTTCAATAATTCTCTGATGGTGCTCGTGCGAATTAAGTTTAAGATGTTTTAAAATATCTTCCTGTACATCTATCGCATAAACTTTTCCGCCGTGTCCGACGATAGCAGCGGCGACGCGCGAATAGTGTCCGCTACCGGCACCAAAATCGCCTACCTTCATTCCCTCTCGCAGTCCTAGTTGCAAGACGTTTTCCCTAGGGGAACTGAAATGCGCAGTCATGTATATAAAATAACACGCGGTCGCCTCTGGCGACCGCGCAATCAACATCCAGGTGCCGTACGTTGAGGGAACATCCGTGCGCGCTCCGGTGATGTATCAATCGTGCTGTAATAATGCGTCGCCGTCTCCATATCCATCGAACCACGACAATATAGAGAATCCACACGACTTAGCAGGTATTCTTTTGCAAGATCAGTCCGATTGTCTCTCAAAAATTCATAAAGTTCGAACTGTTGTTCTTCATTCATTATTTCACCGGCAACCCGCTTAAGGTTCTCAACTATGTTCACGATTTTCTCCCGCCAAAGTTGTCCGTCCGTGATTAAAGCACTTCTGCTTCCCAACAGCAAGCAATCATCTCTCATCATCACTTACGTAAACATTCTTATCTTTGACGACCGTCACTTATAAGAACATTGCGAAAACTATGCTTTTGGTAGTTTGAAATGCAAACGAATACTTTTGTCATGTTCTATCGTATCGGCAATCGCATAAAGCACATCCTTCCCTATCTTCAGCTCCGCTTTCAGAAGAGCGATGTAATCCTCACAATCGTACGGATACACCCACACGCTGTCTTGGAGTCGAACAAAACCGACTTCACCCATAAAATCCCGCAATCGGACCCTGATGCGACGGCGCCGTTCTGGGACATCAAAAACAACCATCCGCCATCGTCCGTCCCATTTCTTCTTCTGATTCTTGAGAGAAGTCTTCGCCTTTTCGAGAGCAAGCGCTTTATGCCCAGCTTCAGTGAGACGCAGGAATTTCTTGCCGTCTTTTTCAACCCATGTAGCGTAGCCTTTGACCACCATGCGTCCAGCGGCTGTACGTGCCCGGTATGCTAGATTCCATTTCTCCTGAGGCAGATAGCGGAGAAGTTGCAGAGTGTTCGGCGCAATCGCCGTCCATGCCAATAAACCCGTTATGGCAATGGCGGTGAGTACGGCATGTTGAATATCCTGTTTTCTTTTTCTCTTACCAGACGCTATTTCAAGTTTCCCCATTCCTTATATCGTAAACCAAACATTCTTATCTTTGCCGACCGGATGTGGATAAGAATGTTTGTCAGGGAGTGACCTACCTTACCTACGGCCCCGAATAATACGAGGTTCAACCTTGGAATTTAATTTGGTATAAGTCTCACTTCTTTTTATATCTTATAGTTTTATAAGACAGATAAAGTAAAATGACGGTCAAACCTGTTCTGAATAAGGTGCCTAATAAATTCTTATTGAAAGCAGTACCGTTATCTATATCCCATCCAGTAAAGAATGTTGAAAGAACGATCCAACAAGCAAAGAAGATCAAAATTAATGCTTTTATTATAAAATTAGCCATACGGATTTAATTATATCAGAAACTTTTTACTTTATAGCGTTTGTACTTCAGTTGCACATTCCTCATGTCATACATTAAAATCAGATATTCTTCGTCACAATCTTTGCTCGTCTAAATCATATCACAGCGCAACCATCGAGGCGATGGAGTCGCCCGGGTAGAGTTTCATAACGCGGACGCCTTGGGTCGCGCGAGATAGGAGCGATATTGATACGACTGATGTGCGGATTACCTGCCCTTTTTTAGAAACAACGACCAGTTCTTCACCTTCAACATTTCCGAACACAACTCGTGCGCCGATAACTTCGCCTGTCTTCGGCGTTACCGCGGCGGTCTTAATTCCGGAACCTCCGCGACCTTGAACCTTGTATTCAGAAAGTTTTGTTCGCTTACCATAACCCTTACTCATTATGACAAGAAGAGATGCATCTTTCGCTCCTGCAGAAATAACTTCGGCGGATACAACTTTGTCGCCTTTTTTAACACTCATTCCACGCACTCCTCCGGCTGTCCGGCCGGTCTCGCGAACGTCATCTGTTTCAAAACGAATACTCTGCCCTTTTGAGGTAACTATAGACACAGTGTCGCCCTCGCCTGCTAGATGCGCAGAGACGAGAGTGTCTCCTTTTTTCAAATTAATAGCGATGATTCCTGAACGGCGAACATCGGCAAAACTTCTTGCAGTAACCCTCTTAACCGCTCCTGCTTCTGTCACGAATACTACGGATGACGCGTCAAGAGTGGCGCCCTTCGGAACTTCCAGAACGCTTGTTACGGACTCTTCGCCCGAGAGCGGTAGGAAATTCATAATACTTTTGCCCTTGGTAGCACGTTTCCCTTCAGGGATCTCAAACATCTTGAGCTGATACACTTTACCGAAGTTGGTAAAGAATAGAAGGTCGCTGTGTGCATTCGCCACCAAGAAATGCGTAACTATGTCCTCTTCTTTTGTAGCGATATCAACGACTCCGACGCCTCCTCGCTTCTGTATCTTGTATTCGTTCGGATTCGTGCGCTTCACGTACCCGCCTTGAGTAAGTACGAGCATTGAATCCTCATCCGGCACCAGGTCTTCTGCAGAAATATTCTGCACGCCACCTTTCACNATTNTCGTGCGTCTGTCATCGCCGTATTTCTCNCCNAGTTCTATNAANTCTTTTTTCACAACGGCGAGAATATTCTTAGCCGATGAAAGAATCGCTTTAAGCGTCTTGATAATCGCTTGTATCTCGGAGAGCTCGTCTTCAACCTTCTTACGCTCCAGCCCAGCGAGCTTGGAGAGACGCATTTCAAGAATCGCGGTCGCCTGAAGAGCTGAAAAACCGAACTTTTTCTGTAACGCGAGGCTTGCGTCCGATACATCAGATGATTTTTTAATAACTGCGATAACCTCGTCAATGTGGTCAAGTGCCTTGCAGAGCCCGAGCAGGATATGCTCCCTCGCTTCTGCCTGTCGCAGGTCGTATTCTGTACGGAGCTTCACCACTTCTCGTCGATGTTCTACGAAATGCTCCAACATTCCGGAGAGTGAGAGCATTTCAGGTACGCCGTTAACGAGCGCGAGCATATTGTAGTGGAAGGTGCTTTCCAATTCAGTATATTTATATAGATTATTCAAAACTGCCTGTGGATGTGCCGTACCCTTCAACTCCACCACGACGCGGATGTCGGATGTGGATTCATCACGCAAGTCGCGGATGCCTTCAATCTTTTTCTCCTGTACTAAATCGGCAATACGCGATATTAGCTCGCTCTTATTCACGCGATACGGAATTGAAGTAATGATAATCTTCGTATCTTTTTTACCGTCGTCAACAATCTCTGCTTCTCCGCGCACCACCACAGGTCCTTTACCACTCCCGTACGCGTGTTTAATATCCGCTTGGCTAAAGGCCACGCCACCGAGCGGGAAATCCGGACCCTTCACAAATTCAAGTAAGTCGTTCGTCGTCGCGTCAGGATTATCAATAAGATGAACGGTCGCAGAGACAACTTCGCGTAAGTTATGCGGAGGAATATTGGTCGCCATCCCGACTGCGATGCCGAGAGTACCGTTCAGAAGTAGATTAGGTAGAGCCGCCGGAAGCACTTTCGGCTCATCGCGCGTCGCATCGTAGTTTGGAATCCATGCGACTGTATCTTTATCTAAATCGGTGAGAAGAGCATCAGCAATTCTAGAAATCTTCGCTTCGGTATAACGCATAGCAGCCGGCGAATCGCCGTCTATTGAACCGAAGTTACCTTGGCCGAGAACAAGCGGATATCGATAAGAAAATTCCTGTGCCATCTTGGTCATTGAGTCATAGACGGCGATATCGCCGTGCGGGTGATACTTACCGAGTACATCACCGACAACGAGAGCCGACTTACGAAACTTCGCTCCAGGTAGAAGCCCCAATTCCTTCATCGCGTAAAGAATCCTACGGTGCACAGGCTTCAACCCGTCGCGTACGTCCGGTAGAGCGCGGGCGGTGATGACCGTCATCGCATAGTCAATATACGACTGTCGCATTTCAGCAACAATCGGTTGATTGATAACATTTGCCGCTATCGGCGCATCGCGCTTTGTTTCTTTAGGAGCCATTATTTAAAAAGGAATTACAGTCTGTTCTGTTTTATTAGAAGATGATTCTGGTTTAGCTGAATCAACAATCTCTATGCGCGACGGAGTCCGAGCCGGCGCGCTCTGGAGCACTGCTGCGACTCCGGAGAGATCTTTAGAATCACCATTTTCGGACACTGTAGCTTCTCCTGTATTGTCTGCAAACGAGCTCGACTTGAGCGCGAATGAACCTGTGCCAAGAGATCCGATGAGCCACACGAGCGCGATAACCGCCGTTCCGACGGTAGCCGCGCTGAAGGCAACACGCCTGCGAATATGATGAGGTTGACTCTTTACCCTATTAATATGTTCAAAAATAGTTTTCATTGTGTCACTACTATTATACTCCCATCGCGACCGATTAAATCCTTTTTCTTCAGTGTAAGTTTATCAACCTTTTCGCTCCCGTTCCCTGCCGCCTTCAGGAACGCCTCCAGCGACTTCGACTGACCTATACCGCTCCA
>C687J35174_10007450_pt1 | contig 14069 bp, 24 predicted proteins | sample RifCSPhighO2_01_FD_35174 | JGI IMG/M metagenome (IMG submission 35174) | reverse complement strand
GTAAGCCTCTGTTATAGCTCTTGACTCAACCCCTTTTCCCCCAAACAATCCATCAAGATTTTTACTTCCAGTGGTTATAAAATGAACATCCGCACGACGCTTATCAAACTCTGCACCATCCATAAATCCAAGCTTCATCATTCCTCGTGCGGCTTGAATAGCTTTGCGTGCAACAGCCTCCCCAACTCCAGCCAATTCAGATAAAGCGGGAGGAGACATTACAGCAAGACCCATTAAATCATAAACTCCTGCCGCCTCAAGCTTCGCAGCAATTCCCGGACCAATTCCAGGAATACTAGTCAACTCAAGATCTTCCCCATTTTTAGAATCATTATCCTCTTTATCTTTTCCCATAGAACGAACTACTTTAAACACTATATAAAGATTTTATCACTAAAAAACAAATATCAAAAAATCGATGCGAATGGTACTCGATTCATCAAAAACATACCTGTTTTTGAAGGTCATCGCAATGTCTGTGCATTGCGAGATTTGGATGCGAGCAAATTCTTCATGAATGGAATTTGCTACACAGAAGTTTGTTATTGTGAACAAACTTCTTGTGATCGAAGTGTTGAACACACCCTAAAAACTTCAATTCGTTTAGTGAGAATTGAAGGTATTAGAGAATATCAATTCTCTAAAGGTATGGTTTGTGTGAAACACTATCGATATTAAAAAAACCTGAACCATGCCATAACAATATCCACAAAAACAAAACTATAAAAGATCATGTGCTCAACCTTTCCCCCTCGCCTAACATTTCCTTTAGCAACATAACGCAACGGCCAAAATGGTTTAATGCCTTCAATAGTCCACGAATCAACTATTAAATGAGTTCCATATGCTAAAAAGAAAGGAAAAGATAATGTAGGCAAAAACCACGCAAGCAAAGCAGTTATTATTAAACAAAAAGTAAAACTATGAATAACCCCTCTATTTTTAGAGTTTTTTCCTCTGTTAAATCTCTTAAAAGAAATAATCCTATCAATATTGGGAAGTAATGTAGCCACAGCAAAAATAAAAACATATGTCCAAACGTGAACAACCTTAGTAATGAAAAAAAGCATAAAAAAGATACCTACAGCAATATGAGTCTTATTAAGCATCAATCTCTTGAGAAATTATAAATTTTAAACCTTCTGTTCCATTTCCTTAACCATTTCACTTACAGAAAAATCCTCAACACCCCTAACAGAAAACTCCAGATTGTTNCTAAAAGAATTCATCCTGAAATTTCCNATAAATATTTTCTCCTCTCCAATAATTTCAGCACGCTTTAAGTTTAAAGCATCAAGAGAAAATAATTCTTCATCAGAAACAGAAAGCAATTTCTTAATATTTTCTCCAAAAAGAACAGATCTCATTGTAGATGTACCATCATCTAAAACAACGTTAATCAAAACACCCTTCTCTCCTTCTTTCTTCTTAGAATCAAAAAACCTTGGCTCAAAAGTCTGCACAATAAACGCCCTCACACTTACAAAATCCCCCTCTTTAGCATCAGCAAAGTTCCCAAAAGAAGGAGTACTTACTTCTTTAACAGAATCAAATTTCTGATCGCTCTTTTTTATATCTGAAAAAGCAGAAACATGCAACTCTCCGTTTTTCACGCTTGCCCCCCTAATTTCAATAATGCCTCCTTGAGAAATTTCTCCAGATTCAACAAGAGAAACATGATTGGAATCCCAAAGCACAACTCTCACGTTAGAAGTATCATCTCCAAACATAAAGCTCGCAAACTTGCCACTTCTCCCATTTTTCGAAAACTCTTTTACTGGAAAAACATTAGTTATCTTTCCAGTAACATTAGCACGTCTAAGTCCATTAGTAAGCTCATTAACCTTAAGCATTTCATTCTCGAAGCTTATTCCAAGTTCAGCTGCAACTATTTGAGCAGCACCCTCCTTAGATATCAAACCAGAAAGCTTAGATTTCTTAGCCTCAACTTTCTTATCAATTTCATCAACAGGCAAACCAGAATGCTTGGATATTTTTTCAACCAATATAGTATACGCATCCATCAAAAACCTATAAAACTCAAGTTTAAAAGAATACCGCTAGTGAAAAACAACAAACCTAAGATTATAAACAAGAAACTGAAACAAAACTATTTTAGTATCCTAGTTCGCATGGAAACGTATACGTTTTAGTATCTTTCCATAAGTCACTTAAGTCTTCGATAAATACCACATCACATGTTTTAGGATCTAGGGTACAAGCATAAGGAAGACTACAATCATCACGAGTAATCAAGAATCTACCTTTATCCAATCCTAGAGGACACCTACAAGACAATGGCTCATCATTACGAATTAAATCTGCTTCTGCATCAATTTGAAAAGGAGCCAAACCAACACTTCCAGAAACCCTGTAATTATAATAAAGTCCAAAAACAACAACAATAAACATTAACAATAAAATAACAACCTCAAAATCAAGTCTCTTCATAACCAAAGTTAAGAAATTATATATATACTTTTCTAAACCCAAAATAAGCCAATTACAAGCAATAACTAATTAAAAACCAATTAGGAATATTTAAAAAACCATTTCAACAGAAAAAAACATGGCTAACACTGTAATAGTAAAAATAAGAATAATGCCCGAATCTCCCTCATCTAATTTAGAAGAAATAAAAGAAAAAATAAAAGTTAAAATGGAATCAGAAGGAGGCAAAAGCGTAACTTTTGAAGAAGTTGAAGTGGCATTTGGACTAAAAGCAATAATTCTTAAAATGGCATTTCCCGAAGAAAAAGGAACAGATATAATAGAATCAATAATATCAAAAACGCCCCAAGTATCTTCAGTTTCAATAGAAGATTACAGGAGAGCATTTGGTTAAAACCCTTACAAGTTTTCTAAATTCATCAGAAATATCAGAATATACATTTAAAGATAAAAAAGGTAGAATATATAGGCCAATAAGAATTGAGCTAATCAAAGGCCCCAATCCTCAATTATTTATAGTATATTTAAACACAAAAGTAATAAAAACCAATTACATTTCTATTGAAGAAGCAAATAATCATGAATTTGTAGATTATTATTCAAGACCTAAACAAATAAAACAATAAAATGCCACTAACAAAAGAACAAATTTCAAATCTAAAAAAACAATTATTAGAACAAGTTAAAAACATCCCTGAAAGTCAAAGAATCGAAGCAGAAAAACAAATTCAAGAGCTGTCAGATGAAGCAATAGAATCAATGCTGGAAACTCAAAAAGAATCTCAAGTTAAAATCTTCAGAGAAATAGCCTCAGAAAAAATACCAAGCAAAAAAATATCTGAAAGTGAAACAGCAATAGCAGTTCTTGATATCAAACCAATATCAAAAGGCCACACAATAATAATTCCTAAAGAAAGAATAGAAAACACAGATAAAATATCAAAAAACATACTAGATTTCGCACAAGAAACAGCAAAAAAATTATCTAACAAATTAAAAACTCCTAATATAAAAATAATTCCNGAAATAAAATTCAATGAAGCAGTAATAAATTTAATTCCTATCTATGACGAAGACTTATCATTGAAAAGCGAAAGGCTGAATCCATCTGAAGAAAGCTTAGAAAAAACATTAGAAGAAATAAAAAAACCAGATGAAATCAAAAAAGTAGAAATCAAAAAAGAAAAAAAGGAATTAAAAAAGTTTCCAAGAAGAATACCTTAAAATCCAAATAAAAACAGCTAAAGCAATAAGAAAAGCAGGCGCAAATGGAACTCCTGTTTTTATCCAAACTTTTTTTCCAGTTCTCCTCAAAAACAATATCTCTTCAAAACTCAAACCAGAAAACTTTTTTCTAATAATTTTTCCCCTAATTAAAACATCTTTTGCAAGCCAATCACCTTCTGTTAGTTTAATAGGAGAAACAAGCTGAATCATACAGCTTTTTTCAACAGCTCTAACATAAGAGAAAAGCAAAGGAGATAAGAAAACAAAGATAGAAAACGCTAACAAAATAAAAGCATTATCATAAACAGAATTACTTAAATAAATCAAAAAACCAATAATAAAAGAAAAAACAAAAAAATACCTTTTAGAATAAACCTGTCCATAAAAAGATTTTTTAAAAGAGCTATAATTCCTACCAACTAAAAAGAAACTATAAATCAAAGTATAAACAACTCCAGCAGTAAAAAGCAATAAAACAAAGCCCAATCCGTAATATACATAATCTGCAAAAGAAGAATACGGAAATATTCCCCCTAATCCAAAAAGCAACTTAGCATCCCCCCCTGCGAATATCTTAGAATAATAAAACAAATAACCCAATCCAACAAACAATAATATTCCTAACAACCCATAAACAAAAAACATGAAATCTTCAGAGTACAAAGAGTAAAAAGCCCTGTAAGCAACAACAAAAGCAACAAGTGAAAAAGTCAACCAGTTAGCAATCTCTCTTGTCCTTATGTCCTGAATCACTGCAAATAACACGCTCAAAAATCCCAAAGCATACAGGAAAAGATATTCATTCATATATTATAAAAAAAGAGCATCTTTATTAATATTAACTCCCTAACCTAAAAATGAGAAAAGAGTGGATACATCGTTACATTCCCATAATAATTCTTGTCACATTAGTCTCAATATCTCTAATCATAATAAAAGATTACATAGTAGCAATAATTGGAGCTTTTATAACAACATATCTCATATATCCAGTACACAAAAAACTAGAAAAAAAGCTCCCAAAACCAATAGCCGCAATAATAACTCTAATTGGAACAGTTTTAGTGATATTCATCCCGATAGCAATAATAGTTGGAGAAATGATATCCCAAATATACAAAGCAATAAGATCTGGAGCAATAACAGGAATAATATCAAAAATAGAAAATTTAGACTTAATCCAAAAATCAAACTTCAATCTATCAGATTTAACAAATAATTTCTTCAATTTTGGAGTAAAAACCCTTTCAAGCATAACGGTATCTGTAGCAACATCAATAGTATCTTTGCTTGTAATGATATTTATAATATACTACTTGCTCCTAAACTGGCCAAAATTAAAATTCAAAATTAAAAAATACATACCTTTTGAAAGTAAAGACAAAATGCTAAGAGACATGGCAAAATCCACAAAGAACATAGTCAAAGGAACTCTGTTCTTGGCATTAATTCAATCACTAACTGCGGGAATAGGATTCTGGTTGGCAGGAATAGATTTCTATTTAATCTTAGCAGCACTAATAGGCCTATTCGCATTTATCCCAGGAGGTCCTGCAATAGTCTGGGTTCCAACCTTAATAATAAAAATAGCACAACAAGACTATTTAGCATCGGCAATAATACTAATTTTTGGATTATTTATCTCCATATACCTAGACACAATTCTAAGAACAAAAGTAGCAGGAAAAGACTCAAGCATACATCCAGTAATAATGCTTCTTGGAGTAATTGGAGGAACACCAATACTAGGTCTAGCGGGAATAGTGGTTGGACCCTTACTTCTAAGCTACACTATAGAAATATTGGAAGAAATACTAGGGGAACATTAATCTTCATTCAAACTATCAATACTGTCACCTTTTTCCAACAAAAAATTAGTTAATATCCAAGGAATTACTAATATAACTGCATCAATAATAACCACATCTGAAATAAGATTAAATAATCTATTAGTAATAAAAGTCAAACCCATAACTAAAATTATCGTAATAACCTTAACCCATGATATTTGTGAGCTTACAAACTTTTCAGACAACAGATTAACATGTTCTTTTATATCATCAATATTATTTCTTTTTGTTGGCACTAACAAAAAAATAGAAAAAAGGTTAGTAATTATAAACATGTAAAACATTCCAACAATAAAAAATTCAATAAAACTAGCCCCTTGTGAAATAATCTCTGAACTACCTAAAAATGGAGCCAAAATAATAGAATTACTTACATGAAGTACGCTTATCAATATTATTATTATGAAATACCAAACAAATAAAATAGCCTCAATAATCTTATTATTTCTTTCTCCTCTTATCAAGAAAATAAACATAAATAAAGAAAAGAACAAACCTGCAAACAACAACACAATTTTTAATATAGACGCTTTTTCAATCATAAACAAAAAAACATACCAAAATACTAAAGTGAAAACAAATAAAGTTTTTCCATTAATAGATGGAATAAAATATTTTTTATAATTTAAATATAATATAGGGGCAAATGATAATATGGAAAACCACAAGATATTTGGAAATGAAAATTCTTTCTGTGAAAATAAAGAACCTATTATCCCAAAAATTAAAAGAGATATAAATGCTATAATGAAGAATGGAAACCTCATTTTATTTTTCAAAACAACAAAGGACTGCGCCAATACTCCAACCAAAAATATCAAAGGAAATAAAATACTCTCAAGCATACAAATAAAAAGAATAAAAGTTATTAAACCTTCTTTTTATCATCTCTCGCTCTAAACTGCCCACCACGTTTATACTTATTATACCCTCTCTGTTTCTTCTTGTCGTTCTTGCTTTTTCTCTTACCTGCAAATCCATAATCATCTGACATAAATCTCTAGAGTAAACTGAATATAAAAAAGTTAGTGTCTGAAAAGACTTCGCAAAAATTTAAATAAGCAACCCCCATCATAAAAATATGCAAGATTGGCAGAAAAGAATTGAATTAAATCCTAAAGTCTTAGTTGGAAAGCCAATAATAAGGGGGACACGTCTTGGAGTTATCTTCATTTTGGAGCTTTTAGCTCAAGGATGGACAGTAGAGAAAATACTAAAAAACTACCCTCAACTAAAAAGAGAAGATATCCGGGCAGTTCTTGAATATTCTGTAAGTGCATTAAAACTTGAATCAAGTTATCAGCTATAATGAAATTTCTTGCAGATGAAAACATTCCATTAGAAGCAGTAAATCGCATACAGAGAGATGGAATTGACATTCTGTCCTTAAGCACAGCAGATTTTAGAGATTTTGGGAAGATCACAAAACTCTGATGAGTTTTACTCTACCATAAAATAGTGGAGTTTGCTAGTAGTTTTGTGATTACATTTGATAATCTCCAGTATAGTAACTCCAATATAAATATTGGAGATTTCAAATAGTATTGATATTTAAATTGAAAAAACAAAGTCATGGAATTATCTTCTTAAGAATAAGCCCTCAATCAGTTGAACTTATTATACAGCTTCTTGAAAAAATACTTAACCTAAGTATCAATTTTGAAAAGTCTTTTTGTGTTGTAGATCTCCATCGAATAAGAGTTTTGCCATTAAAAACCTAACCACAAACTACTTTTGAGCAATCAATCCCACAATTTACATTCAACTCCGAACTATTGCAAAAAATATCCTCTCCATTAAATTCAATAGCCTCACAACAAAAAGCAACTTCATTCTCACTTCTGCAAACAAGGTTGCAAGCCTGCCTNGTTGCCTCCAAACTTTGAGTCTTCAGAATAGGTTCAGTTCCAGACTTAAAAAAACCAAAACCATTCTTAACAAAAAAAATCAAACCAATTAAAACAGCAATCCCTATTATTATCAAAACTATTGTAGTAATGGCAATATCAAAACCTTTACTATCCATATTAAGAACAAGACCCCTCACCATTATTAAAAGTAGCATCACAAACGCTTTCCTCTGAATAGCAAACACCAACAAACCCACATCTGCAAGGAACCTCACTAGTTATAGTATGATAAGCATTAAAAGTACAAAATCTCAAAAAAGTCTCTGCACCTCCAGAACCCGAACCAGATCCTCCAGAACCCCCTCCAGAACTCCCTCCAGAGCCACTTCCTCCTCCACCAGAACCAGAAGCACCTGAATTAAAAGAACCAGAAGGCAATGGCATTTCATCAGAATTAGAATCTTCACCAGACTTGAAACCAACAGCATCTAAAAATTTCTGTGGTAAAGAATCTCCAGAACCATTATCCACAAAAACAAAATAAACAAGTAAAACAAAAACAACAATTAAAATCCCCAAAGAAACTCTAAACATAATCTTACTATTCCAAACCATAAAATATCACAAATCAAATATGTATTAAAAGTTATGCAGGGNNAGGACCAATCTGTCCAGGATTAGGTTGTGCAACAATAAACCCGCAAGTAACGTTCCCCATCTTTGTATCAGGCTTCCCAAAAGCCAATCTCTCACAAGCATCTTTCTTAAATGAAAAAATATCAATACTTTCACAATTCAAAGAAGGTAATTTAGTATCAATCCCTTCAGACTCCAAAGAATCAATAATCCTAGGATCTCTACAATTAACCAATTCCTTCCCCACTAAATTATAACTGCAAAAATCAATTCTCAAACTGCCTTTTGCGTAAACAGCACAAGCCGAAGCAAGAGTCTGCAACTCACTTGGAGCCCTGTCAAATATCCCAAAAAAGAAATCAGTGCCTCTAGTAAACCCTAAAATAAGTAAAACAAGCACAACAAGTCCTAAAACAATCAATATCACAGTAGTAATAGTAACATCTCCCTTCTTATTTCTCAAACCTCTAATCATAATAATCAATAATGAAAGTTATTTATAAATCTTCTTCTATAGTAAACGCATTTAATTTTCGTATAGTTTTATGCGTTTACTGTTACGCAGACGCATACGATTATTTAGTGCGTCTGCTATATCACAAATTAAAAGTTTCAATTGAAATAACCCTTTCTCTATCAAATAAAACTCTCAAAGAATAAAGAAAACGTGCCTCATTTAAACCACTAGCATAATTCTCAAAAACATCAGAAACAACTAACTCATATTTAGAACCATCAAAATCAAGAGAGTAATCTCCCATAGAAATCTTAGCATAAATATTAGTATTTAATCCAGAAGCCCTCTCCTGCAGTGCAAGTTCCATAAAAAAGTCATTAAAAGACTTCTCAAATTCATCAGCATTATTATCCTTAGAAACTTCAACAGATTCAAGCACCATTTCCTTAACACTTTCTAACAAAATCTGCTCGTGCGTAAAACTGCTTTTATCAGAAAGTTCTTTCAATTCATTCTCTTTTTCATTTATATTTCCATTAAATCCAATCATAACAAATAAGGCATATCCAACTAAAATCAAAGCCCCAAAGACAAGCAACAATGTCCCTAAATGCCCTTTACGATTCATTTTCGCCCCTATTAATAACATAAATACCTACATCAGTTATATCTTTACAAAGCCTAACTGAAGAGTAAGTCTCATCACGAGAATCAAAAACTTTTGCAAAATCAGAAGCTGAAACCTCAACAAAATCATCTTCAATTTTCAATTCATCAAAAACTCCAAACTTAGAGTGCACATAATAAGCCTCATCATTGCTAAATGGACCATCTCTATAAGTAGCTAAAGCAAAAGAATATCCATACCCATATCTATCATAAAACTCTTCAACTAAAATCTCTCTCAAATCATTATCCATAGAATAAACTCTTCCCCACACGCAATTCTTTTCAATTGCTTCTTTCACAGTAATCCTATCGCCATTAAATCTAACAAAATTATCTGCAAAATAATTAGCAATACCTTCTTTTTCAACAAAAGATTTATTTGAAATAGAAACAGAAACAATAACAAATAGTAGCATAATAACAAAAACAATTATCAATGAAGGAAAACTAGTCAATATATGTCCTAATTCCATTCCCTTTCTGGATTTCATGCAACAACCCTCCTTGAATTCTGTGAACTCCCTACAAGAAGATAATCTCCTTCAACACTCTCAAGAGGCACGCATAAAGGCAGATCCCTATTCCTAAATCTAGCACTAAAAAAACACCTATTCTTAAAATCATCAACTCCGATAGAAAATTCAACCCCATTTTTATTTTTCATATAAATTAAATGCTCTCCATCTTCAAGCACTTTTCCGCTAATTTTACATTTCTCCAAAAAAACATTTTTATCCAATTCAGTAGTCAAATCAAAAAAACCCTCTCTAACGAAACATTCCTTAACTTCTTGAGATAAAGAAATAGATTCATCAAATCTATAGTCATATCCTTTACCAAAAAAAGCAATTAGCCCCCCATAAATTCCCCCCACAATCATAAACACAATTAATAAAAAAACAAAGTAGAGCAACCCGCTTCCTAAAGCCCCTCTTCTATAATTCATCTCTCTGCCTCTCTTTCACTTTAAAAATAAATCTTGTAGTCTCTGAATTCCCTGAAACACTCTCTACATAAAAATCAACTACATCTACATCCTTAAAAAAGCTAAAACTTGTCCCAGTATTTAATCTAGAACTAACAACAACTCTATTATTCACATTATCGATTAAAACAATATCTTCAACCGGTTTACCCTTCTTAAAAGCAATAGCAGCAACAGGAGTCACATCAATCTTAAATTCCATTCCTGGCTCAGCATTATTAATCACTCCAGCAATTTCTTTGGCATAAAAGTCCTCATAAAAAGCACTTCCATTAGAATGAGAATTCACAAAATAAAACATCCCTAAAAAAAACAATAAAAATAGAACAACGTAAATAACATAATTCATAATAAAATCTGTATCCGCTCTTTTATTCATGATTCCAAAAGTAAAATAAAGAATATAAACTTAATTAATATATCTAATGTCTTTTGAAGCACCACATTTTAATTTAGAAAGTAATTCCCTTCCAGCAGCAGAATTCAACAAGCCATAATCATGGCTTATTTTTATTATATCTTTATTTTTTTCAACTAAAATTTCCATTAAATTACTTCTGTCAAAAAACAAGCAATCAGCAGAAAATTTTTCAGAAACCGTTTGCCCATATAAATTGTACTCTAATTCTCCCGATGAGAAAACACTAATGCTTCTATCAATTTCCCTGCAATACCCATTAACTCCGCAATTAGCAACCTCTTTCTCACATAAACACAAACAACTCTTATCAAAACATTTTTGCGGTTTCTTATCCTTATCTATGACCTCTCCATCATCAACAATAGGCACATTCTTATTCCAACCCACTAAAACCCATCCTTGAACTCCTTGTAAATCAAAAGTATTATCATTTCCATCTCCAAGATTCTCAATTTTTGCATTCAAACCATTAATAAAAGATTTAGCATTTTTCATATCCTGATCAACTAACAGATTATATAATTTAACTCCGAGCATTGCAAGAATAACTATCCCGATTATTGCAATAACTGCTCCTATAAATTGCTTAAATGTAAAATCCCCTTTTCTATTTTTCATAAGTTACCCTCAATATCAGCACACAAACTATTAATTGTATTAGCATTCCAATTAACAAGCTTAACAAGGGAACATCCTTTTTCATCTTGCCCTATGGTACTCTGAAAGTCACCACATGTTGCAGCAGCTAAAGCTTGATTGCCTTCAGTAGTCTTTTCAGCATCAGAAGCAAGATTATAAGAAACAGCCCCTATAGTTCCAATTTTATACAATAATTTAAGCCATCCAGGTCCAGGAAGCAAATAACTCGCAATTTTTCCAGGCCCACTTATAGCAGCAACTCCCCCTAATATTACACCATTTTGAAAAGTATCCCAATACTGAGTCTCTGCTGCTTTAGCAGGAACCTTAATTTGGGTAAATACAACAGCAATCTGGTCAGAAGAAACAGGTTTAGACAAATTTGAAAGATAACTAATCAACTTCTGCTCTACTTTACTTTCATCCTCAAACATTTTATTAACCTCTTTAAGCTGTTCTGGCTGATTTCTAAACTGTAACTCTAAAATATTCTTTATATCTGCAATATCAGAATCATCAAGCTCTGTTTTCCCAAAGTATTTAGAAAGACTCTCGCTCCCTCCAATAGAACCATAACCACTCCCAACACTTTCATCAGTAAATGCTTGAAAATAAGTTAAACTGCTTCCAGGAACTTTCTCTCGCGACATAAAAGCATTATAATCAATATCATCTAAAAAACCATTCTTATCTGCCTCAATTAAAGAATCTGAAAAAGCAACCCTGGAGCAAACAATACAATTGGTATTTATTTCTGGAATTTTAAAATTAGTATACTCCAATGCAGATTCTCCAAGCAACCCAATAGCATCTTTAGATTTATAATTATTAAAAATATCAAGCTTGCCCTGTCCTGCCATAATCCAACAGTCAAACATTGCATTGGCAACTTCTCTTTGAATAGTATCTACTGCCTTAACATCTCCAATTCCTCCATCAACTTTAACATAAACAGTTCTCACATTTTCATCCCCAGAAAACTGCTCACATTCATTATCTTTACCTCCAATTCCTAAAAATCCCTCCTTAGTTGTTATGCAAACTTTCTCCGTAAAACAGCTCAATGGGATTCCCTGTTGAACAACACTTGGAACAGTAGCTCTAGAAAGTATCGAAAGCCCGCAAGTTTCTCTTTCAGTTAAAGAGCCATTGTCAAAAAATCCAAAGAACCAAAGAGCAACAAAAATAGCTCCTAAAATAACAGAGATCATAACAACTAACTCACTAGAAAGAATTGCTCCTTTTTTATTCATCATCAAAACCATATTTATAACACCAAAATAAAGTTTATAATATTAATCACCACAATCCAAACCTCTTGAATAAAGAGTAAATAGAAAAGCCAGCAAGAACCAATATCAAAACCCATAACATTGTATTAACAACACTCTCAAAAGCAATTCCTCTCTTGCACATATTAAGTTTGCTCCTCATTTGAAATTACATGTAAATTATATTTATCTAAAATATCATATAATATTTTATCCAACTCCTTTATGTAATCTGCCCCAATTTTATCAATTTTCAATAGGCTAGTAGAGCCTTCGCCAGATTCTGAATAACCTGCCTCAAATGAACTAATTTCTTTATGTCCTTTACTAATTATTGTATAAAGCCCATCAATAAATGAATAAGAAGCTGGAAACTCATATTTTTGCACAGTTTTTTTCCAAAGGAGAATTCCAGTAGTATATGATGAATCTGAAGATGCCCAACCTTTTCCAGGAGTATAAATAAACGCAATTCTCCTTCCGACAGTAGAATCATAAAAAGCAACGTGTATTGAAAACTTAGCTACGTCCCTAGCCCCATCATCCGCATAATTCTCAACCCCAAAACAATCATCGTTAGCCCATTTCTCATCTTTTCCAGAAATCACGGGCTTCCCCAAATCAACAAATAAATAATTATCAACTTTCCTAACTGTATATTTATTATCTGAAATTTGTTTATTTTCTTTCAATCCTGAAAAATAGAAAAACTTCTCGCATTTATTTCCCTGTAATATGCTATCTCTCCATGTAGTAGCATCATTCACAATAGGTTTTCTTTGAATTTCCAAGTCAGAAAAATGAGGCGTATAAATATGAGACTCTCTGGAAACAATAACAGAGCTTACAAATTTAGGATTGTCAAAATAATCAATAGAATAAAATTCTTCAAGTCCAGAACTTATGAATCCTTCTTTTGTCTTAAAAAAAATAGCAATATTTCTATTATCTAAGTGAGCTCCACCCATTCTCCAATGATTAATATCTATGCTCAATCTCACAGGTTTTCTAAGAGTATCAAAGTAAAAGTCCTCAATCTCTCTCTTCAAATCATTTGGGACAAACTCATACTTATCCAAAACAAAAAAATCATTAGAATCCTTAATCGTCCTCCACCTCTCGCCTGTGAAATATCTTAACTCATTAGTCTTCAAATTAACTCCAACAATAGAAGTCCCTTCGGGTGCTTCAGTTTTAAAATCTGGAAGATATTTAGCCAATAAAATAGGCGTTTTCAATAATCCCACACTCATTAAACCAATCACAACTGCAAGAACAGCAACAACTACAGCAATAATATAACTTACACTAACATCTCCTTTTCTTCTCAAAAAAAAATTCATCTGCCAAATCTCCACAAATTCTTAAAATACTCAATAGCAGAATTTCCCTTATCATTTAAAATAGAATATAAAACAACTAAAAGAATAAGAACCCCCAAAGCAATAATCCAAGGCACTAGTTCATCAAAAACCAATTCTCCTTTTTTGCCATTCTTCATAAAAACCAAAGCAAAAACTACAATATAAACCTAACTTTTTATAAAAACCAATTATCTTTTATCAGCTTTCGGAGCACTTACCGGAAAAGCACAACCATCGTCGACGTCGACG